>Ga0208741_10001165_pt1 | contig 10785 bp, 10 predicted proteins | sample CryBogCBE03Jun09_FD_184576 | JGI IMG/M metagenome (GOLD analysis project Ga0208741, IMG submission 184576) | Freshwater microbial communities from Crystal Bog, Wisconsin, USA - CBE03Jun09 (SPAdes) | ecosystem: Environmental > Aquatic > Freshwater > Lake | place: Crystal Bog, Wisconsin, USA...
GTGTTATAGTACGCACAGCAGCCGAAGGCAAAAATACGGCTGAGCTACACGAAGACCTGTTGGCGTTAGTGGAAACTTGGAAGTCAATACAACGCAACCTAAAAAATGCACAGCCGCCGGCCAAGATATTGAGCGAGCAGGATAAAACCACTAGTATTTTAAGAGACCTGCTGAATGAGGATTTTAACCGCATAATTACCAACGACAAAAATATTTACAGCGATACAAAAACCTATATCCAAAAAATAGCCCCTCACAAGGCAGACATAGTATCGCTGCACAACAACGGCGTGTCCATTTTTGACCAATATGGCATTAGCAAACAGGTAAAGTCGTCGTTTGGTAAAACGGTTAACCTTAACAGCGGGGCCTACCTTATTATCGAGCATACCGAGGCACTGCATGTGATTGATGTTAACAGCGGGTACAAAAGCGTAAGCAACAACCAAGAAGAAAATGCGCTGGAAACCAATATGGAGGCTGCGGATGAAATTGCCCGCCAACTTAGGTTGCGCGATATTGGCGGTATTATTGTGGTTGACTTTATTGACATGAAGCTGCCCGATAACAAAAAGAAGTTGCAGGATGCGATGGAAAAATACATGCTGAGCGACAGGGCCAAGCATGCTGTTCTTCCAATTTCAAAATTTGGGTTAATGCAAATAACCCGGCAGCGTATGCGCCCCGAGGTTAATATTAACACCGCAGAAATTTGCCCAAGTTGCAATGGCACGGGTAAAATAACATCAACCTTTCTTTTGGAGGATGAAATTGAAAAACGGTTGCATTACCTGGTTACCCATAAGCACGAAAACCTTACCATACTCGTACATCCCATTGTTTATTCGCATTTAACCAAAGGGTTTTTCAGCAATATAAGGCGTACATGGCAGCGTAAACTTAAAACGCCCATAAAAATAAAAGCCAATTCAGACTATTATTTTACCGAGTTTAAGTTTTTTGATGCCAATGATGAGGAGATAAAGTTTTAGATAAAACACCTTCAAGTAATTTACACGGGCTGCACATTTATAAATGTGCAGCCCGTGTAAATTTTATACACAATGCCCAAACTGTTTTGCCACCAACCGGCATAAAAAAACGGATAGCTTTTACACTATCCGTTTTTAGTAATTCAATTAATTTCTACTGGCCCTGTGCCAAACTGTAGGCTCGCTTGTCGCCCCAAAGCAACAATAATTCTGAAGAGCAAATTTTAAAGTTGCCGCTCAGGCTTATATATAGGCCCAGCACATCTTGCTGTGTCAGCGGAAAATCGTCAATGCTTTCAAAACGCACATTGTATTGGTTTACCAGGTTAGTGTATACGCTGCCTGTAGGCCACACCTGTGTACCACGGTTGCTTATGTTTATCAACTTAAACTTTACACCCGCGTGCCGCATACACTTGTTGGCAATGGCAATGGGCTGCTCGTTGCTTTCAATAAAAAAGTCAACACCTACAATTTTCTCCAACTCTGCGCCCGCAGACTCCATCATCTCATTCTTATCCAGCTTAAAATGTGTTTGGGTGGTTTGCATGTCTGCCTGGTAGGGCTTGGCGCCTTTTTCGGGGCTTTTACCAAAATTGGCTATAATGGCTTCCACAAACTGGGTGGTGTTTACCGCTGGTTTGCCTTTATCACCAAAATCACCGGTATGCATCCCTTGCTCAAGCGTGTACAACAAGGCGTTTTCTACAATAACGGCTTTTTCCATAATACCCAAGTGGCGCAGCATGGCAATACCACTTAGCAACAATGCTGTTGGGTTTGCTATATTTTTACCGGCAATATCTGGCGCAGTACCGTGAACAGCTTCAAAAATACAAATATGGTCGCCAATGTTGGCGCTGGGGGCAAAGCCCAAGCCGCCCACCAAACCTGCGCAAAGGTCGCTCACAATATCGCCCTGTAGGTTGGTTAACACCACCACATCAAATAAATCGGGGCGGGTTACCAATTTCATACATAGGTCATCCACAATAACATCGTCGGCCTTTAGGTCGGGGTATTCTTTGGCAACCTCGTAAAACACCTGTAAAAATAACCCGTCGGTTATTTTCATAATGTTTGCTTTATGGCCACAGGTAATGCGGCGGGCATTTTTCTTTTTGGCCATTTCAAAAGCATATTTTATTACCTGCAGGCTGCCTGGGCGGGTAATAAAACGGCGGCTCAGCGCCACGTCGCGGGTAAGCATATGTTCAACACCGCCGTAAGTATCTTCAATATTTTCACGTACTATGGTAATGTCTATGGGTATGCCGGCGCGGCTAAAAACGGTGTCAACGCCAGACAGCGTTTGAAAAACCCTTTTATTAGCATAGGTGTTCCATGTTTTGCGGGCGGTTACGTTTACACTTTTAACCCCTTTGCCTTTAGGTGTTTCCATGGGGCCTTTAAACAAAATACCCAGTGTTTCAATGGTTTGCTGCGCCTCAGGTGTCATGCCATTGCTGTAACCTTTGTCAAAAACCCATTTGCCCATGTCAACAACCTGGTACTCCAATGGCACACTGGCTGCCTTAAATACCTCCAGCACGGCATCCATAATTTCGGGTCCTATACCATCGCCTTTGGCTACAGCAATTTTTGTCATACGGTAAAATTTTGCGGTTAATGTTTAAGTGTTTCAACAAAATTAAGGGCTGGCAACCGTGAAACCTGAAACCATGCCGTTGAAGGCAAAAATTAATTACAGGTGCAACCCGGTGCCAGCCACGCACGACAATTAAAAAGGCTCTTTAACCCAGCACGTTCTTTTTCCGCATGTCTTTTACAATTATCCTGCTATAGTCGGCGGCAAAAGCATCCGGCTTGCCAGGGTCAACCACTTGGGATTGCCCAGAATACAACATTTTCTTATTGTTCAGGTCATAAAAATTCGCCTCAAACGAGTAATGCATGTCAGTTTTATAATAGCCGGGGCTGTACGATGTGTAAAACGGCGAATAAAAAGGCCTATAAAACCCGTAGTATGGGTAAGGGCTGTAGTAGCCAGGCACATAGCTATTTGTGCTTTTCTTATCCACTATGCTTACAATAATCACCCCGTCGTAGGCACCGGCGTAACTACTGTCAATCAAGTGCATGGCTTGGTCTTCCGATATGTTCACAAACATTTTGGGGCCGTACTGCCGAAACGATGTAAATGTGGTATACCCCAGTTTGCCCAGATCCGCGGCCATTTGCTCTTCGGTGTGCTGGCGCAAATCCCGGCTTTTCTCGCCAAAAAGCCCCACCACCAAAATCTTTTTTACCGATGCCGCGCTTTGGGTGTTGTTTGTATCGTTCCAACTGCTGGTCATTTTAATACCGGTGCTGCAACCGGCCAACACGAGCATGCAACATGCAAGGCCCGCAAAAAAATACTTCTTCATAGTCATCCTCCTTTTTGTTATGTTATACCATAAACGAACATTAGACGATGAATGATATTGAAATTTTAATGCGCCGCGCAGACTTAACAAAGCTTTTTTAAGGAAAACTAAAAATGGGATATTGGTTGTTGGTTACTAGTATCTGGGATTTATCAAGCATTGATAATTTGGCTTTATATGTGCTGATAATTGGGGAAGGTACGTTGGTGATAATTTTAAGGCATTGGCAAATAAAGCAAATTAGATTGAAATGAAAACGCCTACCCTGTAGCCAGAAACCGGTAACGAGCAACTTATTCACTCACTATTGTTTGGCACAGCTCAACCAACACGCCGTTGGTGGTTTTGGGGTGCAAAAAGCAAACAAGCTTATTGTCGGCACCTTTTTTGGCAACGGGGTTAAGTATTTTAAAGCCAGCTTCGTCCAGCCTTTTTATTTCAGCACCAATGTCGGCCACCTCAAAGGCAATATGGTGTACACCTTCGCCCTTGGCAGCAATAAACTTGGCTATCACCCCTTCGGCATCCAGGCTTTCTAACAATTCTATTTTGGTAGTGCCCTGTTTAAAAAAGGCGGTATTTACTTTTTCGTTTTCCACCGTTTCTGTTTTGTAACAGGGGGTATTCAACAATTGCTCAAACAGCGGTATGGAAACTGTAAGGTCTTTAACGGCAATACCTATGTGTTCTACGTTTTGCATATCGTGTAAATATTTACCAGCCACTTTAGACAGTGCTTACCTGTTCAACAATATATCAAGGTAAAAAGAGGGCCGCAGCAGTTTTTTCCGGATGTCTACCTCGTGAAACATACAGGTAAAAACTTCCTTCAACCGCTTATTGTTGGCCGTTATTTTTAAGAACGTATCAAAGAGGATGGGGTATTTGATGAATTTTTGCAGCTTATGGCTAAGCCTCAATTCGGCACCCATCACCCTTTCTATTTCGGCATCGTAACGGGCCATCGCTGTGGCAGAAAAATCATTGTTTTGCAGTGAAAGTGCCGCCTGTTGTGCTGCCAGCCTGCCCGAATAAAAGGCGTTGCCTATACCTTCGCCGGTAAAGGGGTCAATAAGGTATGCGGCATCCCCAATAAGCATATACCGCTCGCCCGATATTTTTCTTTTCTTACTGCCCAATGGCAACCCGTACCCGTCAATAGTTCCTTCTAATTGTGCATCTTTAAACCGCTCTTTTATAACGGGGTCGTTTTGCACAATGTTTAGCAACTCCTTTTTTAGGTTTATCTTTTTGCGGCGTACGGCCTCACTCAGCATACCAACCCCTACGTTGGCGCCACCGTCTGGCAGCGGAAATATCCAAAAATAGCCCGGCAGAAGTGACTTTAAAAAGTGCAGCTCAATAAAATTATCGGCGTTGGTGCCGGTTACGTTTTTATAATAAGCCCGTATGCCGGCCACGTAATGTTTCGGCTCCATGTGTATGCCGGCCACCTCTTTGGTAAAGGAAGAGTACGCCCCATTGGCTACAATAACCAGTTGGGCTTTTACGGCAAAGCCATCGCTGCCGCTAACCAAATAACCATCGTTTTCTAAAACATATTTATTAATGTTAACCCCTTCAAACAACTGTATTCGCGGGCAACGCTTCAACTCCTCCACCAAAAAATTATCAAAATCAAAGCGCTTGCACACGTACCCTATCGGCACTTGTTTATGGGCAGCATTGTTTTGGTCAAAGTCGGGCCGGTAGCCAATGTCCAACTGCCTGCGGCCGGGCGCAACAAACCGCACACCCCAACTGTTTAATTTAAAGCCTGCATGCTCCAACCGCACGCCAATTTCGGGGTCTATCCTTTTTAGGGAGGTTATCACTTTTCCGCTCAAGCCATCACCGCAAATTTTATCCCGGGGAAAAACCGCTTTGTCAACTACCACGCAATCAATACCAGCCTTGTTCAAGTTAAGCGCGGCAGCCGCCCCGCCCGGCCCAGCGCCAATAATGCACACTTTTGTAAAAATCATGGGTGATAGCAATTTTTAAAAAAATTGAAGTTAGGGTAAAAACCTTTAACGGCTAACCGGGGCCCGCCCCATTGTTTGTTAAATAACCGTGTACAAAAACCACCATGGCAGCGGTTATGCCGCAGGCCTATTTTGTAAGGGCCATAATATCCTTATCGTCAGATATGTTGTGCATCTGTTTTAATATCCATTGGGTTTTCCAAGCCACAAAATGGCTTTCGGGTACCACCGTAAATTTTTTGGGGTTGGGTAGGCAGGCAATTATCATGGCGGCCTCTGTTTGGCTAAGGTTTTTTGCATGCTTATGAAAGTATGCCTGGCTGGCCGCCTCAATGCCATAAATACCTTTACCCATTTCAATAACGTTCAGGTACACCTCCAGTATTCGTTTTTTACCCCATATCCATTCTATCAATTGGGTAAAATAAAACTCGGGTACTTTGCGCACATAACGCGTAACACCTTCGCCCTGCCACAAAAAAACATTTTTGGCAACCTGCTGGCTAATGGTACTTGCGGCACCACCCCTTACCCTATTTTTCTTTTTGGGGTTGCTTTTAATGCTTTTCTCCAAGGCCGCCCAGTCAAAACCACCGTGGTCGGGAAAAAGCTGGTCTTCACTGGCCATGGCCGCCCATTTTACGTTGGGCGAAATACTGTCCCACGCCACATAATGGCGTTCCAGTCCGTACCCCTGTACCATACTGCCAAGCTGGGTAACTGTTATGGGCGGCATAAGCCAACGGCAAACAATAACATATACAAGCGAAGAAATAAACATGGTTAGGAACAGCCGTTTAATAAAACGCCAAATCCGTTTGCCTGCTGAAACCTTTGCCTTGGGTGCGGTAACCTTTTTTTTACTTGCTGAAACCTTTGCTTTTTTTGCCATGCAGCCGCAAATTAAGGCGAAGTTGCTTTTGGCAGCATTTAAAACCAATGGTATTTTTTACGAAATGTAAGATAGTGGCTGGGCCAAAAAACAATTCAGCAGGGTTGTGCGCAATAGAACCTTCGGCGCCGCCGCGATTTTGGGTTAGCTGTTGCCTGACACGTTTGAATAGCTGGGCTTGGTAATAGTGGTGAACCTTGGGCAGGCAGCAGACAAAACCACAAAGTACCCTTTTGATGAGGGTGTAACAATTGCATAGAGCCCCGTTAGTGGCTGGCAGCCCCACCAAACACTATGCCCCAAAGCAAGGCAATACCAAAACCTATAAATATTAACCCCGAAATACGATTGATGATATGAATGTTGTGCGGGGTAAGCTTGGTACGAATTTTATTGGCTAATAAAACCTTGGCAACATCTGTACATAGTACAAAAAGAAGGCAGGTGGTAAAAAATACAATACGGTATTGCACAGGGTGCTCAGCCGTTTTTGCGGCTGCAAGTATTGCGGTGGTAGTACCCAGCCAAAATATAAAAACACTTGGGTTTAGTGTGTTCATTAAAAAACCCGAAACAGAAATAGCTGCCAGTTCGCGTTTTTTAAAAATCTTAAGCTCGGTGGTTCCGGTATCGGCAAGTTGCACCTTTTTAAAGAACATGTTGTAAACACCCATTATAACCAAGAAGATGCTGCCAACACCGCCAATAATCTTTTCGTGGCTTATTAACGATTGAAAAAGGCTACCAAAAAGGTTACAAACAAGTACCACCATTATATCGCTTGCCGAAACACCTGCTATAAAACAATAGCCACCTTTGTGGCCATGGGTAAGGCTTTGCTTGATGATAGAAAATATAACTGGCCCCACGCCTATAGCCAATAAAACCCCGAAGCTTAATCCGTTTATAATAGCTGGAAGCATCCGTTAAAATTAATAAGTCATAAAGCCGGGTTAGCCCGGAAAACTAAAACGTTGAAAAGGTGATTATTACGGCTAGCCGACATTTTCATTTCTACCTTTTCATTTAATCATGCTCCTACATTTCGGTCGTCCGGGCTAGCCGTCATTTATCTAGTAATTGACAACCTGTTCAACAATCGCCTCGGGTATTTCGCGCCATTCGTACTGCTGGTTACGTAACTGTGGCGTAAACCCAGCGTCGAGTATGGCCTGCTGTATGGTTTTATAGGTAAAACGGTGGGGGGCACCAGCGGCGCTAACCACGTTTTCTTCAATCATAATACTGCCAAAATCGTTGGCACCGGCATTTAGGCACAATTGCGCCGTTTGCTTGCCCACGGTTAGCCAGCTGGCCTGTATGTTTTTTACATTGGGCAGCATTATGCGGCTAAGGGCTATCACCCGTAAATACTCCTCTGGGGTGGTAAGGTTTTGCACACCGCGTATACGGGCCAGCAAGGTATCTACATCCTGAAAGGTCCAGGGTATAAATGCCAAAAACCCTTTTGCGTGCTCAGGCTTTTTTGCCTGTACCTCCCTAATGCGCGCCAAGTGTATAAACCTTTCTTCTATCGTTTCCACGTGGCCAAACATCATGGTTGCACTGGTGGTTATATTCAGCTTATGGGCTTCTTCCATAATGGCTAACCACTCGTCGGCACCGCATTTGCCTTTGCTTATCAGTCTGCGCACCCTGTCTATTAATATTTCGGCACCGGCACCGGGCAGGCTATCCAAGCCGGCAGCCTGCAACTCCTTTAACACATCGTGGTGGCTCATCTTCTCCAGCTTGGCAATATGTGCCACTTCGGGCGGCCCTAGTGCGTGCAGCTTCAGGCGCGGGTATTCCTGCTTTATTTGCTTAAATGTTTTGGTGTAAAAATCAAGCCCTAAATCGGGGTGGTGGCCACCTTGCAGCAGCAATTGGTCGCCCCCATATTTAAAGGTTTCCTCAATTTTACGCCGGTAAGTGGGCATATCAGTAATATATGCGTCGGCATGGCCGGGTATGCGGTAAAAATTACAAAATTTGCAATTGGCTATGCACACATTGGTGGTGTTCACATTGCGGTCAATCTGCCAAGTTACCCTGCCATGGGGTACCTGTTTCTTCCTCAGTTCGTCTGCAATGTACATCAGGTCGGTCAGTGGCGCATGCTCAAAAAGATGCACCCCTTCCTCAACGGTCAAAAACTCAAAATCCAACGCTTTCTGGTACAGTGTAGCTAAGCTCATCAGGTTGTGCGGTTTAAATTGTTGTTGGCAAAGTTGCCTACACGCCGTTTACCCATTCGCAAAAAAATGGGTGGTACTATGCCTATTCAACGGGCAAAATTACACAAGTAAAGGCATATAAATACGCTAAAAATATACATGGCCCAATGCAGTTATAAAAGGTTTGGTGTGCTGCTTTTGATGTTGTAATTTTAGTAGCACCTTTGTTTAACGCGCAAAATACCTCACCTTGAAACCAACACACCGCTTCTCACATAGTATTGTAGCCATATGTATTGTAACACTTTTACAGCTAAATTGTTTTAGCGCAAGTAGTCAGGAGGAGTTTGTGCAGCCACAGGCCAAATACATAACCACCATACCTTTTCAGCAACTGTCGGGCGGCATTGTAATATTGAAACTTACGTTAGACGATTTTAAAGACACCCTAAATTTTGTTTTCGACACCGGCAGTGGCGGCATTTCGCTTGACTCAACCACCTGCGAACGGTATCAGCTGAAAAAAGTGTTGAGCGATAAAATTGTGCGGGGCATTGCCGGCCTTAAAAACGTTGAGTTTACCTACGGGCATTCCATACACCTGAAGGGGCTAACGGTAAACAACCTAGATTTTCATATGAATGACTACGAGTTGCTTACCAGTGCCTATGGTCTTAAAATAGATGGCATTATGGGTTACAGCTTTTTGCGGAGGTATATTGTTAGCTTAGACTACGATACCCTGGCCATGCAAGTGTATACACCAGGCAGGATGAAATACCCAAAATGGGGGCACCTTTTAAAGCCACAATTTAGCACCCTGCCCATGCAGCAGGTATTCGTTCGGGATAATACTGCCGTGAACGGCCGCTATTATTTTGATACCGGTGCCGGCCTTTGCATGTTGTTGAATGATGAACTGGTGCAAGACAGCTCGTTACTTAAAAAAAATAGGAAAATTTTTCCCACACAGGCAGAGGGGCTTGGGGGCAAAAAAGACATGTATGTGACTGTTGTTAAGGAAGTTAAGATTGGGCCTTACCGTTTTAGAAACGTGCCTTCTTTTATTTTTGATGATGAGTATGGTGTAACAGCATACCCTGCTTTGAACGGCCTGGTTGGTAATGATATTTTGCGCCGCTTTAACATTACCCTCAACTACCCGCAGCAAGAAATATTCATAAAACCTAATAAACATTTTACCGACTCGTTTGATTACTCCTACACTGGCTTGGGCATGTATTTGATTGACGGCGCTGTTACGGTTACTGATATTATGAAAAAATCTCCGGCCGAAGAAGCGGGGTTTAAGGATGGGGATGTTATTTTGGCAGTAGACAATAACATTTCTAACAATATACAAACCTACAAAGCCCTTTTACAAACAACCCATAGCCGTGTTAAAATTTTGGTGTTGCGCAACGGCTCTCCCCTAATATTGTATTTGCGCATTAAGAGTATTTGGTGACGACGCTGCAGCCTTATTGTACAAAAGACTACCTGAAACTTGCAACACCAATTGGGGCCTGCCAAAAGAACAACTGTTTTTCATCCATCCAATGGCTTTGCTATTCATACACCTTCAGCAAAATTTTTACTTGCTCCAAAGTTATATCGCTGATCATGTGAAACTGGTCGGTGATGGTTTTTAAGTCTGACAGCGTTTTTCTAACCGACATAATATTTTCGCTGGTACCGGCAATCAGCTCCTTCTTACGTTGCTTTAGCAAGTTTTGTACCCTTTCGTTAATAGCCAGCGCATTGGCGGGATTGTCTACAGGTATATTTTTTTGCTGCTGCGTAACTGCCGATGCATTCATAAAATGCTCTTCTATGTCTTCAATCAGCGGTTCAAATTCCTTGGAGGCATACTCCTGCTTGGTGCGTTGTGCATAATACGATAAGGAGGCGATATACGATGTTACCATGTGTGCGGTTACCACAAACTGGTGGTATAGCTCAAGCTTGGGCTGTTTGGTTTTAGGCTCCGATACCATGCGCTGAAAATTATCGCTCAAATTAGCCAATTTTACAAACGCATCCTTTCTGGCAAGCTTAAATGCCTCCACACCCGTTTTCTTACCCAAAAAATTTGCGGCCACAGCTTTGAAATAATTACTGTTGGCGGCCAATGACTCCTTAATATACTCATTTATTTGTTCATGCTCCCAAGCTGGCAACACAAATGCAGACACAATGTATGCTATTGTAGAGCCGATGACTGTGTCAATACACCTGTCTACCAATGCCACCCTAATTGTGCCGGGGCTTAAAAAACTCAGGCTCACCAACACATACACCGTAATACCTGCAACCCCTATAAAGTAATTGATGCGTAAAAAACTATAG
>Ga0208741_10001167_pt1 | contig 10781 bp, 13 predicted proteins | sample CryBogCBE03Jun09_FD_184576 | JGI IMG/M metagenome (GOLD analysis project Ga0208741, IMG submission 184576) | Freshwater microbial communities from Crystal Bog, Wisconsin, USA - CBE03Jun09 (SPAdes) | ecosystem: Environmental > Aquatic > Freshwater > Lake | place: Crystal Bog, Wisconsin, USA...
GAATGTCACGGATTTCCTACCAGTGTTCGACCCTATAATGCTATGTATGATGTAAGACAAAAATTACCGTTGTTTACCAAAAGCAACGCTAGTAAGAGTTTGTATTGTGCTGGCTACTATACTATTAAATTTAATAAAGGATGGGTCAAATCATTTTGTCCTAAAGTCATTACGCTAGAACGTAATGAATATAAAGGACCTTTTAAAACTGAAATTGAGATGAAACAGGTTCTTACTAATGTCAAATCAGATTAATTTAAGTCCTATAACACAATTTATACATTCATTAAGAGCTGCTGAATTATCACAGGCTAAAGAAGTTAAATTACCAATACAGCAAGCAAGACTACTTGGATTAGCTCTTAATGAAATACAACAAAAATTATTAGAAGATTACGAAACTTTATTTAACCAAGTAAAATCTTCGCAAGATACTGAAGTAATAACCGTTAATATGGACGGAGGCGGCTTTAAGTAACAAACAGGCATAAATATATGCGTATATATTCGAGGATACGTAATGAGCCGCCCAAAGCCTAAAGTACTGTTAGAACACACTAACAAACGAACTTATAAATCTGAACAGATTTTAGAAGCCGAAGCCATCTGGGCTGTTTTCTATAAGAATGAACCTTTTAATCTAAAATCGTTTAACAGCCTCGTAAACTACCCTGGTCCAAAATATAAAAAAGTTTCTTTTTCAAATCCTGGTCACGCACATAATTTGGCAAAGAAATTGAATTTGACATTTGGCACTACTGATTTCCAAGTTGTAATGTTGACCAGCGGTACTGTTATAAAATGATAACAAGAGATGTTCTTACTAAAATATTCCTTGAGCAATGGGGTAAGAGTAGTGATGACGTTAATTTAAAACTATTTTCACGTAAATGGTGGCAAAGTACTCGCGCAAATAAACAAACCAATTTTCGGCTAAGTGACGAAGGCTATGAATTTTTAGTGCAAGAATTGGATTTGAAGGAATACGAAATTCCATTTACCGAACCCATCGAATTAAGCCCCCAAACAATAATATTTTTGGAAAGATACATAGACTGTCCTTACTATCTTACCAATATGTCAATAACTGTCTTTTCAGAACGCAAGAGTTTTGAGCTTTATTTGTTTTCGGACGACATTCGAAAATTTGGTATAATTAAAGCTATGAATGAGCGTGAAAAAGAACTAGCTAGCCAAAATAACAGTTGACAACATCGCTGAGTTCCTATACAATACTTACTTACACAGCGTTATTCGTAACAAATTTTTTAACTAAGATAGGAACTTAAAATGGCAGAAATCAGTAGCCGTACAGTGGGCCCAAGCGGTGCCAAAAAGTCTTTGCGTAAGGCTTTCAAAAATCAGCGTCCAATTTTCCTTTGGGGTCCTCCAGGTATTGGCAAATCTGACATTATTAAACAACTCGGTACTGAGCTTGATGCTCACGTAATTGACGTTCGCCTTTCTCTTTGGGAACCTACAGATATTAAAGGTATTCCATATTTTGATTCCAACGATAATACTATGCGTTGGGCTCCTCCAAGCGAATTGCCAAGTGCAGAAATGGCAAAAGAGCATAAACACATTATTCTTTTCCTCGATGAAATGAACTCTGCGGCTCCTAGCGTACAAGCAGCTGCTTATCAGCTGATTTTGAATCGCCGTGTAGGTACTTACCACTTGCCAGACAATGTTATGCTAGTAGCGGCTGGTAACCGTGAAACTGACAAAGGCGTTACATTCCGTATGCCTGCTCCGTTGGCTAACCGTTTTGTTCACTTGGAAATGACTGTTAACTGGGATGACTACTTTGAGTGGGCTGTTGAAAACAAAATCCATAAGGACGTAGTTGGCTTCTTGTCTTTTTCTAAAAAGAGCTTGTACGACTTTGATCCAAAATCTAGCTCACGTGCGTTTGCTACTCCACGCTCTTGGTCGTTTGTTAGCGAATTGCTAACAGATGACGATGTGGATACAGACACACTAACTGATTTGGTATCGGGTTCAGTTGGCGAAGGTTTGGCAATTAGTTTTATGGCTCACCGTAAAGTTGCAGGTAAGATGCCTAACCCTACAGACATTTTGTCAGGCAAAGTTAAAAAGATGGATTCCAAAGAAATCTCAGCTATGTACTCATTGACTGTGTCATTGTGCTACGAGCTTAAAGATTCTTGCGAGAAGAAAGCTAAAAACTGGAACGAGCAAGTCAATAACTTTTTTGAATTTATGATGAATAATTTTGAAACTGAATTGGTTATTATGGGTACTAAATTGGCTTTAAGCACTTACAAGTTGCCATTGGATCCAGATGAGATTAAATGCTTTGATGACTTCCACAGCAAGTTTGGCAAATACATTGCCGCAGCTACTGAGAAATAATTAGAGTTATCTATATTTGACACCACCTTCGGGTGGTGTTATACTATATACTATAGCAAATTAGGAGTTTAAATGTCACATACAGATCCAATTATCGACAAAATTATTGTAGCCCGTGTGGGTCTACTACTTCGCCATCCTTTCTTTGGTAATATGGCTACACGCCTAAAAATTGAAGAAGGATCTGAATGGATGGGAACTGCCGCTACAGACGGTCGTACTATCTACTTTAATCGAGAATTTTTTACTCCACTTAGCGTAAAGCAAGTTGAGTTTGTTATTGCTCACGAAATTTTGCACAATGTATTTGATCATATGGGTCGTCGCGAACATCGTAATCCACGTATCTTTAACATTGCCGCTGACTATTGCGTAAATGGACAATTAGTACGTGACCGTATCGGCGAACACAACATTGAAGGGATCAAAATCTTCCACGATACCAAATACTATGGTATGGGTGCCGAAGAAGTCTACGATAAAATCTTTGATGAAATGGACGAAGACGAACTTAATGCACTAGGTCAACTTCTAGATGATCACATCGACTGGGGCGAAGATGGTAAAGATGGCAAGCCAAAATACACTAAAGAAGAACTAAAACAAATCCGTGACGAGATTCGTGAAGCCACTATGCAAGCGGCACAGGCGGCGGGTGCGGGTAATACCCCTGCAAGCGTTCAACGGATGATTAAAGAGCTTACAGAGCCTAAAATGAATTGGCGTGAAATACTACGTCAACAAATACAAAGCACTATTAAGAACGATTATTCATTTATGCGTCCTAACCGTAAAGGTTGGCATATGAGTGCAATTTTGCCTGGCACACAATTTGAAGACACTATTGATATTTGTGTTGCAATTGATATGTCTGGTTCTATCGGTGATGAGCAAGCTAAAGACTTCTTAACAGAAATCAAAGGCATTATGCAAGAGTACAAAGACTTTAAAATTAAGCTATGGTGTTTTGACACTAAAGTTTATAACGAACAAAGTTATGACGGATATTCAATCGATGAGTTTGATAACTATGAAGTAATGGGCGGTGGCGGAACTGAGTTTGATGCCAACTGGGAATATATGAAAGAACACGATATTCAACCTAAGAAGTTTATTATGTTCACAGACGGTTATCCTTGGGGTAGCTGGGGCGATGAGGATTACTGTGATACAGTATTTGTCATCCACGGTAATAATACTATTGTTCCTCCGTTTGGAGAATATGCTTATTACGAAGCTGTTGAAGAGACGGCATAATGGCATTAAAGAATGGCAAACCTAATCCTTTAGACTACTTTGATCTACGTAGGGTTGAGTTTGCCTGCCCTCATTTTAAGTACACAAGCATAGACAAATACAATCCAGTACTAGTCAGATCTATTGATATTTGGATAAAGAAGAATCTAAATAATAGGTACTATGTAGGGCAGGGTATAACTCTAGATAGTTCCAATACTATTGTGTATAATACACGAATTGGTTTTGAAAGTGAGAAGGAATTAAGTTTTTTCACGATTGCCTGTCCACATTTACAAACTAGATAATTAAATGTGTACTTTATCATATAAGGAGATTTACAATGGCTGAAGCACAAACACAACAACCGGCAGCAGATGCACAAGCGGGTTCTACAGAATTAACTATCAATGACTTAAACGCAATGAAAGTTATCATTGATATTGCAAGTTCACGTGGCGCATTTAAACCAAATGAAATGGTTGCAGTTGGACAAACATATACAAAATTAACAACATTCTTGGATGCTGTATCTGCTCAACAAGCAGCGCAACAACCAGCCGGCGCACCAGCACCAGCACCAGCACCAGCAGCGCCAGTACCACCAACAGGAGCATAATATGGCCGAACTTAAACACGTCGGCCGTGTAAAAGCTACTAACAAAAAAGTGTTGGTAGCCTATCGCACTCTCCCCGGCGATGCAAATTTTTGTTTAATTGTACCTACAGAAAATTTACCAGACATCTATCACGATGCTTTGATTAATTTAGTAGAAAGTGCAACTGGACAAGAAGCCTACGAATTTGCCGAAGCAATGGATCGTAGCCAATTCCCAGACGGTGCTAGAATGTTACCTGCACTACACGCAAGTGGACGTCTAATCAAAGCTGCAACAAATGCGATTGAAATGACACCTACTCCACAAGTAAGTATTTTGTTAAGCGAGCTTAACGGCATTATTGCTGAACAACGCGGTGTTACTATCGACGAACTTTCTCTTAAAGAAGGTGTTAACGATAAACCTGCTCCTAAGGCAGAAGCAAAAGTCGAAGCTAAAGTTGAAACTGTTCAGGCAAGTGTTCAGCCAACAAGTTTTGATAGCCCAGAAGCCGAAGCAAAATACTATCGTAGTCAAGCTGATAGACTAGCAAAAGAAGCTGCTGTATTCCGTAAACGTGCGGAAGACTTAGTTCCTACTGTTAAGAAAAAGGCTAAAGATACGGCGTGACACATCAGGGAAGAATTCTTCCCAAGGATGTCATAGCACATTGGCCAGAAGTATTTGGTGAAGTACAGTTAAATGTGATACCTCTTAGGTATCTGCATACCGTGCTGGTCAATTTTAAAGACGGCAAAACTTGGGAAATTAGAATAACAGCTCAAACTAAACGAGACGGGTGGAGTGTCTTTGAAAAGAATCTATCTGAAATTTGTAAAAGCTATGAAGAAAAAATTGACAATGTTGATTTTAAATTAGATGCTACAAAGGTAAGAAAAGATATTGAAAAGTCCACTCAGAAATTTTTGAAAAGAAAGAAGCTATAAATAATGAATGTTAGATTACTTAGTTACTCTCAACCAACCGAAGAATTTGCTTCTATGGGCGTCGATGATGCGCAAGAACTCATTGCGTATTGCGCCCGTGTGTCCAATCCCTCCAACCAACTTAACACCGAAACATCAGAAAAACTCATCCGATACTTGGTCAAACACCAGCACTGGTCACCACTCGAAATGGTCAGTGCCTGTATCGAAATTACAACAACAAGAGACATTGCCCGTCAAATCTTGCGACACAGAAGTTTCAGTTTCCAAGAGTTCAGCCAGCGATATGCTGATCCTACTCGAGACCTGTCGTTTGTATTGCGAGATGCTAGGCGACAAGACACCAAAAATAGACAGAACAGCATAGACTTAGATGTGCATAATAACGATGAAGATCGTTTTCTTGCATATCAATGGGAACGTATGCAAGAGCTTGTTATTAAACAAAGTAGAGAAGCATACGCTTGGGCAATTGAAAAAGGTATTGCTAAAGAACAGGCTCGTGCTGTACTACCAGAAGGATTAATTGAAAGTCGGTTATATATGAATGGTACACTACGTAGCTGGGTACATTTTATTGAGCTACGCAGTGCAAACGGCACACAGAAAGAACATCAAGAAGTTGCTCTAGCGTGTGCCGAAGTTATTAGTAAAATCTTTCCGATGGTTGGTTCTTTTAAAGAATAACGCACTCGATCAATTTAACTCCAGATTCATTACTTGACTCAAGAGCTACAGCAAATACATCAGCATCAGCCTGCGTAATTGCTTTACCATAACCTGAACCGTAAGGTTTAATTCTATTACCCTTAGTTACAGGGCCGATTACTTTAACAGGTACTCGGCCTTTTAATGCGATATAAGTTCCGCCTTCAAGTGTTTGATTCATCTTAACACCCGGATTAGCACTAACTACACCAATAGCACGTTCATTAATATTGCAAGAAGTAACTTCAGCATCGCCGCCTACCATCATTACTGTACCAACTTCGTACTCTTTGTCAGCCATATACTTTTCTGCCAAGTCAGCGTGACTTGTACTAAAGTTATTAGCATACATATTGTTGAACCACTGTGTAGAAGAACCAACATTTGTGACGCCTGATGAACCTGGATAAACTGTATCACCTAATAACTGTAGTGTATAGCTGTTTACAGAACCCACGCGAGTTTGGAATACGATTGGAACACCTGAAATGTTACTCTTAAACACAGGAGTTGCTACAGCATTACCACCAGCAAAGCTATATTGAGCATTGCTTACACTTAACGCACTGCCCATACCAAAACCGCTATCAGAGAAATTCATCAACTGAGAGAAGCTAGAAGGAATATCTTTTCTAACAAAGTTTGTAGCTGCAATTCCGCCTAAACGTAATGAATCTGCACTAGTACCCCACATAATAGTTCCAGTAATGTTTCCTGAACCATCTGTTGACGCACTAATACCGTTTACGTCTGCTGTATTTAATGTAATACCTTGATAAACTTTTGAATTAGTAAATCCTAAGATTGGAGTTCTAACACTATCTACAATAAAAGTATTGTTACTAACTGTAAATACTGCTGTGCTACCACCTAGAATAGATTGAATAATAGGATGTGTAGGATGTGCAGAATCATATGCAGGATCTGAACTACTTACATAAGCACTAGTAATACTAAATTGTGTTGTACCACTGTTAGTACTAGATGTAAATGGACCAATTACAGTAAACGGTGTTTGAGCATTACCGTTATAGATGTTAAGTTGATTGTTTTGACTGTCCCACCAGAAGTCACCAATACTTGGACCACTTGGAGGAGTTGTAGAAGATTCTGCACTGCCCACTGTTCTAAAACGACCATTAACATCGAAGAATTTTAATTTGTTATGACTACTATCAAACCAAAGTTGTCCTGCAACAGGAGTTGCTGGTTGTGTAGAACCAGCAAAGTTTTCTAACAAATACACAAAATTTTCATTTTGTGCTTGTCCGTAACCAGCATAATTTTTGCCGATGAGAGTGATATCGAGCGAATTATCAATAGTTCCATCAGCTACTGATATTGCTGGGCTAAACGGAGTCCCGTTAAAATGATTTATTGTGTATGACATTCTACTTTCCTTATTCTATTATTTATTTAGGCTGTGTTTGGAGCCAAGTGTTGAACGTTGCCATCTGTGTGCTATCATAGCCAATTAATTCAGGATAAACACTGATCCAAACGTCCGATAATTCAGGAACCATAGCTTTAATTCGTATTGTAGCACGGCCTATTTTATCAAGTGCAAATGTTATCGGTGCACCGTTTGTCGATGATGCTTTGTATGCCGATGGATCTCCGCCATTAATACTCATAGGAAAATCTAATTTCTGCAAGTTCTTAATTTGAATTTCAGTAACATCTGGCCAAACTGTTCCATTTATGTCTACAATTTTTGGAATCAATGTAATTACATTATTAACTCCAACAATCGCTTTACGTTGTGCATCTAAGTATGTGTTAGGACCAAAGTCTACTACAGCTTTTCTAATTCTTAACGTGTTGTCTGGCATCCAGAATGACAAATGACTTGGATTTAAAATACTTTCAGAAATTACATTGTACATATCTTCTGTAAGTGTACCAATGTAATGGTTCTCTGTATTAGTATCGCTATGAATAATATCAGCGAATGGCGCAATAGCACCGTACAATCCAGTGATTAGTCTATTAACAGTTGAAAAACTGATACTGTAATTTTTATCTGCTGTCCACCCTTTTACTGTGTCCATTCCAGAAGGTGCTTGAGTTGTCATACCATAATCCTTGTTAGTTTGTCGTATACTTTATCACAGTGGTTACATTCTGTACCACATACTGTTTTACAATTATTAGTTAGCTGATTGAATCCTAGTTCAGTAATTTCGTTTACCAAAGTTTTTGCTAAAGGAATAAACCCTGTAGTACTTAATAAGTCTCCAAAACGAATATTTCCGCTGCCTGTTTGATACGCTTCTATAACTTTATGCCATCTTGTCAGTGGAAAACCACGACCAGCAATTTTAATAGTATCAACTAATCCATCAAATTTTGCCAAATCATTTGGAAGTGTAAATGCTGTTTTCAACCATTCAGCTGGATTGTTATTGAAGTAACTTACACATCCAAGTTTATTATGTACATTGGCAGTTATATCTCGTTTGTCTTGAAATTTAATCTGACTAATAATTAAATCATCCCATTGTTTCCATTTGCAATCTACAATACAGCCTTCATTTACTAGCATAGTAATTTTAATGTCGTGCTTTTTAGCGTAGTCGCTCATTTTACGTAACGTATCTAAATCTCTATTTAAACTACGATCAACAATAATATGAGTAATATGCAATACTTCGTGCATAAAGATAAAATCTTTAAGTGTGCGAACTAGATTGTTCACACTATTTTTTAGAATTAAATCTGGTTTATGTTGCTGAAAATCTTTGATAATTTCTGCTCTTAGCAAATATGTATTGTTAAGTGTAACAATATCAACATCAATATCTGCAATGTGTTTAATTAAATCAGGAACTTGTTCATAAAACTCATTGCTATATGTACTAGGATTTACAAGATAATGAATTTTAATTCCGTACTTGTCTCTAATTGCATATAGCTCATCAAACATTTCTTGACCGTTAAACAAACTTCTAGCACTACCAAATTTATTGTCGCTGAAATACACATCAGTAATAGATGATGTATCTAAGTCAGAAAGGGCATCAATCATTCCCTCTGTATAAGGTATGCTGAATTTACGGGTTGTATACATTATTTGTTCTACTTCCTATACCAATCCAACCTGCTGTAATTGTAGTTCCGTGATACCAGTGGTCTCCACTAATAGTAACACTGATATAAAATTTGCCGTAATCGCCACTAGTTTTATCATATGTAAATGGACTTACAGATACAGCCCAAGTTGATGGATCTAACCCATAATAGTTAATACGACCATCGTATATACTATTAAGACTTGGAGCAACGTTTAAATCATAATTGCCTTTCCAACGTAAGTTTGCTGGATCACTACTTAAAGAAAAATAACTAGCAAGGTCAATTACAAGAGATACTGTTCCAGTTGTACCGTATTCGCTAACACTGCTATAAGTTGTTGCTGTTGACCAACCACCGCCTGTAAATCCGCCGCTTGTACCGCCACTACTATAGTAACCGTTAGTGTGCAAGTCAATTGATCCAACAATAGTTTGAACAATATTTTGTAATTGTGCTTGTGGACTAGAAATTTGTGGAGGAATATATGGCTTGTCGCCCAAGTCGTTATAACTACCAGTTGCTGCAACTCTTGCCAATGTGTTACCAAAGTTTACGTCAGTAAGAATCTTTGCCCAAGGACTCCAAGTAGTGCCAGTATCACGACGACTACGTACATAATTGTCAGCGTGGGCACCAGTACTGCCGCTCCAGCCAACTAATAATTCGCCACCGCCAGATCCACCTAGTGCAATTAAATTACCATAAGTGATTGGATAACCATTATTGTAAACACTACGCAGTGTTAAGCCATTTGGTTCAGCAGTTCCATTGTTTTCTGCTGAAACAGTTCCTTGATTATCTAGTACTGTGGCTGTGTTAGCATTACCATATAAGTTACCAGTTACATTGCCAGTTACATTACCTGTTAAGTTACCAGTTACATTGCCAGTTACATTACCAACTACTGGACCAGTGTGTGTTCCAGTTGTGTTACCAGTCAAGTTACCAGTTACATTACCAGATAAGTTTCCAGTTACATTACCAGATAATGGTCCAACAAAGTTTACTCCAGCAAAAATTTGACCTTGCATAGCAAGATTACCATTTGGTTGGAATTGACCTGAAAAGCCGCCGTTATTAGTAATGTTTATATATCCGTCACCGCCCCAGTAGAATCCAGTATCTTGTGCGCCATCACTGTAGAATGCAATACTTGGTTGAGATGGGCTACCATCTGCGACAAATATTCTGCCGCCTTGTGCATAGACTGAGCCAGTTAAATTACCAGTTACATTACCAGTTACATTACCAACTACTGGACCAGTATGTGTTCCGGTAGTGTTGCCAGTTAAGTTGCCAGTTACATTACCAGACAACGGGCCTGTAAAACTACCAACAATGTTTGCACCTACGAATCCTAATTGTTTAGTTCCAGCATTAAAGAATAGAGTGTTGTCTGTTGAATATACGTTACCTGTATGATTGCCAGTTGTGTTACCTGTTAAGTTACCTGTTACATTGCCAACCACCGGGCCAGTATGTGTACCTGCGGTATTGCCAGTTAAGTTACCAGTAATGTTACCAGTTAAGTTGCCAATAAAATGATCAGTGGCTGTATGAATTGCACCAGTAGCATTGCCTGTCAAGTTGCCAGTTACATTACCAGTTACATTACCTGTCAAGTTACCAGTCACGTTGCCAGTTACTGGACCAACGACTGGACCAGTATGTGTTCCAGCACTATTGCCAGTTAAATTGCCTACTAAATTAGCGCCAACAAATCCAACTTGTTTTGCACTTGCATCAAAGAATAAAGTGTTGTCTGTTGAATATAAATTACCAGTCATTGGTCCAAATACTGGACCATTGTGTGTACCATTGCTAGTACCGCTAATAT
>Ga0208741_10001169_pt1 | contig 10757 bp, 14 predicted proteins | sample CryBogCBE03Jun09_FD_184576 | JGI IMG/M metagenome (GOLD analysis project Ga0208741, IMG submission 184576) | Freshwater microbial communities from Crystal Bog, Wisconsin, USA - CBE03Jun09 (SPAdes) | ecosystem: Environmental > Aquatic > Freshwater > Lake | place: Crystal Bog, Wisconsin, USA...
GGGTGATACCAAGCGTCTGCGCTTTTGACTCGAAGGACTGGTCGAGCCACACGCGCGCCGTCTCCGCTCTGGTGCGCGCCTCCTGTTCCTCGTGCGCCCGACGGTGTGCCTCTTCCGCCGCTTGTCTGCGGATTTGCCACTCGATGTGGCGTGCCTCGTCCGCCTCCTCTTGGGCTCGACGAGCCGTTATTCGGGCCGCTCTCGCCCGCTCCTCCGCCGCGCGAGCCTCAAGCAAAGCGTCGCGCTCTTTCTGAAGGCTCGTCGCAGCCCGCTCTTGCTGAAGGCGCTCGCTCGCGGCTTTTGCGGGTCGGTACTTGTCGGAGTGTTGCATTCTTTGCGTCAGCGTGCGGTCAATGTCGTACCAAGGGCGCACGTCGAACCCCTCAGCTTTGGCTTGAAACGTTGGAGACTCTCGAAGAGAAGGCTTTCCGTCGCGCATGTACAGCACGAGTCCAAAGACAAAGCTTCGTTCCGGCGTCCAGTCGCGCTGGCCCGCGTCCCACGCCTGGTCTGCCACGGGATGCGTTCCTCCACCCCACGTGTTCGCAAACCGAAGGGCGTGAGGCCCGAAGAGTGCGAGAGTGTCGAACGGATGTTCGTTATAGAAAGAAATAATTTCGCCCAAGTCAAAACTGCGTCGATAGTTCGATAAAATATCCCGGACGGCCGCCAGTTTCCGTTGGTCCCAATATTCTTTTGCAACCACCATGCGTTGCGAAAAAATACCGTCAATGGCGTGCCACGCGCTCACATCAAGGCGCCCAGCCTTGGTTTGAAACTTGAGAGAGGCTCGGAGGGACGAGTGCCCATCGCGCATGTGCATCAAGAGCGCGAATACAAAACTTTTCCTTGCAGACCAACAGAAGCGGCCGTCGTCCGTTGCCCACACTTGGTCTTTCTGCGGGCAACTCACAGGGCAAAAGTCTTGCCCGCCCGGGTACTTGATATCCGAAAGGACGTGCGCGCCGAACGCAGCAAGAGCCTCAAACGAGTGAGTGTCGTAATACGCCTCAATCTCGCTAGAGTCAAGCGAGCGGGAGTACCGATCGCTCATATCGTATACGGTTGCAAGAGCCGGGTCACTCATCGTATAGAGATATAAGCGCGTGTCTATGTATAAGATTCGGCGTATTCGAACTCGAATACTTGATCGTCGATTGTTTCCCCCATACAGCACTGTGCGTTGGAAGGTTTTTCCGTCGCGCACGTGATGGTGGCTCGAGTGACGCTCAGAGGCGCGCCCTGCAGAACCGCTCCGTTCGCCGTGAGCTCCAGCTGCGCCACGCCGCCCCCGGACGAGACGAGCACCCTGTCATCCGTCGCGGAATACGAGTCGACGGCGAGCACGATGCGCCCGCTCTTGCACTCGAGTACAATGAGCTGCGCCTCGGTGCGCGGCGAGCGAAGCGCCGACGCCACGGCGCGGAACATGGGAGGGGGGCGAAAATGACGGACCCTACAGGCGTTTCAACACGTGCTTCCGCCTTGGATTTTCGCCCGGATACCCAACCGGATTGCAGTGAAACTTGCCCTGGACTTCCGCGGTGTGCGTGTGACCATACACCCACGCAACGATGCGCGGGTCATCCGCCACGTCCACGTCGCATGCAAACGCAGCCCGCGCGGAAAAGGTGCGCCAGCGCGGGGCCACGAGGGCTCGCTTCGGGATGTGGTGGCTCAACACCACCCACCGTCTCATGGGGTGCGCATCCATGCACGCCTGGAGTGCGGCGACCGCCTCCTCGTGCTTTTGCGTGCACACCTCGGGCGTGAAGCCGACAATCTGAGTGTAGTCTGCAACGCCCTCCAAACACGCACTGCGCTCGAGCGGCGGGATGCGCGTCCAGAACGTGCCACCAAACACGCTCGGGCCATCCTCAAAGTGATACGCCTCGTTTTGCAAATAGGTCACGTTCGGGTACGGTGCGACGGCGGCGCGGATGGCGGCGTCGCCCGCCTCGAGCGTCGTGCCGTAGTACTCGTGGTTTCCCGCAACGAGGAGGACTCGCTCAAAGAGACTGGCGACGTGCGCTATGAGTCGCGCATAGTTTTCGTGCGTGGCGCGGCCCACGTCGCCTGCAAGGAGGAGGACCGGGGCGCGCGGCTCGTCAAAGGGTGGGAAGGGGTGTTCGAATTCGGTGTGTAGATCGCTGACGTAGCAAAACATTTGGAGGGGACGAGAATGGACGACCCGAACGCGAACTCATTTCAAACCCAAATCCAAAGCTGCGCATCCAGCGTCTTCCCCACCGGCACCACCAGCTTGTCCCCGTCCTCAAAGAGAACCGAATAGCTGCTGCGATGCACCTTGACCACAACCCCGCGGTACCATCGGTTCACGCCGTCCACGTCGAAGAGCATAAAAAAGTTGCGGCCGAATTGGGCGTTGAGCTGATTCATGTCATCGTGCGTCTTGGCACGATGGCAGCACGGGCACAGGGCGCGCAGGTTGCTTCGCGCGTTGCTCCCGCCGAGCGAGAGGGCGCGGATGTGGTCCGTTTCGAAAAAAGCGCTCAAGAGGCGGCGACACGCCGCGCAACGCCACTTTTGCGATGCGGCGACGATGCGCTTGGTTTTCTCTGGAATACACACGCGCGCCGTCATCTCATCTAGCTCTGCCGTGGCGGCTCATAAATACGCGGCGCGTCATCCCCGCGTCGGCAGTCTGGCAGGTGGCAGATGCGTCCCGCCTTGTCCCAGCACCCGCTCTCGCCCTTGTGATACACGTGGCCGCACCGGGCGACGAAGCACGAGTTGTCCAGGCGAGGCACCACCTTGCCGCACACGCCGCACGTGAGCATATCGCCCATCATCGAGAGGATTCGCTGAATGTCGCGCTCGCCAACGGTGGCGCCGTCGCGCACGCGGTCATGGAGAGTGTACACCGCGTCATACGCCTCCATCATCGAGTTCCGCACGGCGCACACCGTGTGCCAGTGATAATTGTTCTTGGAGCCGGTGCTCGGGCGGGCATACGGGGCATAGCGTGTTGGCTCGCCCATTTGTCAGGTGCGTCTGCGGGCGGCTTATATGTCAAGTGGCACACGCGCTCGCGACGATGTGCGCAGCTTCGATGATTTTTTCACCAAGCGAACCAAGCGCCAGTGAGATCTGAACGCCCAGCCCGAGCAACGCGGCAGTGCGGGTCACGTCCGACACAATCTTCCAATCGGCCCGCATATAGAATCTTGCGTTCGCGTCGAACGCGTCATTTTCACGCGCTCGTCATGTCGCCCGTGTGCCCCCTCTGCTCCAAGGCGTGCGATGCCTGCGACGATGAGCTCGTCGAGCTCTGGTGCGATGGCAAGGCGTGCGACCAGGGTACCGTGTACCACGCCCAGTGCACCCGCGACCTGTACTCCAGCCCGGGTGCCAACGAGGCGCACGCCTTTGTGCCACCTCCCAACGCGTCCAAAAAGACGCTGCAGCACGAGGACTGCATGTATTCCATCGTCCACGGCCGGTACAAGTGCATCCACAGCGTCCACAACACCAACCGGCCGCACTCCTATACTGGTTGTACCGGCAACGTCATTTACAGCACGCGTATTCGGCAGAAGCGTGCCGTCAAGGCGCCCGCTGAGACGCGGGTGGTTGTCTCCAAGCCGATCGTCGCCAGGCGGGATTCTTCGCCACCCACGCCGCCGAAGCGCGCCGCATCCGAGCCCACGCCCCTCGTGCGTGTCCGTGTGCCCAAGGCGAAGGCTCAGCAGCTGCCGGTTGAAAAGCCAGACTGGGTCAAGGAGTTCCGTGCCAGCATCGGGCGCGAGGCGCCAGGGCCGACCATGGCGGAGGAGCTCAACGCCTACAAATTTGAGGTGGAGGCGCTCAAGGCGGAGGTGCAGCGCCTCAATACCGAGCTCACGGTGTACAAGCTCTTTCCGGTGCATCGCGTCGACCGGTCCCGGTTCGACTGGGTGCCGTGGGAGTGAGGCGCATATATAGGCGATGCGTCTGTAACGAGTACTATGAGTCGCTTTTCTTCGGATGATGACGAGGAGACACCGAAGCGCGCGCGCGTGGCTTTCGGCGCTCCCATGACGCAAACTCAAAGGACCCTCGCGGCTGAAAAGCTCGCCACTGCAAAAAAATTGCTTTCTCAGGCGTTTATCGACCTTGACAGAAGCGACCTTACCAAGGCACTTGTGCCCGTAGATAATTTCAATGGGGTGATTGATTTTTACAAAGATGCACTCGACAGCGAAGGGGTCAACGCGCCGCGGAGAAAAGCACTCAAGACTGCGTGCGCACCAATCATCAAAGAACTCTCGGATTATGCAAACAAAAACGCGGCGATAGACAACTTCGTGGATGAAACGGCGCTCCCTGAGCCGCAGGGTCCGTCCGGGCCACCCACCGACGCCGCCCAGTCGGGCTCCAGTGGGTTCAACTCGCTTCGCGCCATGGTTGCCATCACGCGCCGAATCCACGACCTAAAGCTGCTGCCGCCGCATTCTCGCACGCTCAACTTTAGTCTCCTCAAGAGACTGTTGGAGACGACGGCGCTGTATTCAAATAATCAGATTAAGGACTTTTACAAGCTGTACAAGCAGGGCGACGTCACCTCGGACGACCTGGTGAATGTCACCGACGCGGGCGTGCGGCAGATGAAGAAAGACGTGCGCGAGTACGTGGACCGGCTGCTGTGCCCCGCCGTCTTTCTGGAGACGGAGATTGAGGGCAACCACTTCACCTCCGCCTTTACCGCATCGTCCGAGTACCTCGCCTCCAAGGGGGTGACGCACCGCACGGTGCGCCTGCTAGGAAAGCGCGACGAGCGCCTGACGCCCGAGGAGGACACGGCGTCGCCGCCCCGCCCGTGCTTCGAGCCGTGCTTTGACTGGGCGAGTGTCACGCGCGAGCTGGCGGATGTCATTTTGCGCCACGCGGACATGCGGGGCAACATCGTTGCCGAACAAAACCCACCGGACGACCCGCCGCTGCCGGGGCCGGGGTTTGACAAGCTGATGAACCCGGACAACTGGTACAACTCGTGGCAACACGTGTGGGGCGATGTGTACGACACCTACCGCACACTCGACGCCCGTATCGATGCGAAGGAAGTACGCGAGGAAGATGCGCTCGCAACATGGAAGGCACTCATCAAACCGCACGAGCGCGCAGGCGTGGTTGTTGGTTCGATTGATGGGACGTTCGATACGTGGGAAAAGGTCAAAACTTTTATGGACAAGGGGTGGGGCGTGCATTCACTCATCGAGAGCGCGTTCAAGGCGTATGGCGAGGACTCGCGCACCGACGAGCCGCTCACCGCCTTTGACATTGCACTGCTTGGCGGCTTACACCCGCGAACGTACGCCGTCGAGCTGAATGCCAAGGCGAAGCGGGACGCCAAGGTGCCCGACAACACACTCGGCTTTAAACTGGATGAATTTTTCGAGCTGTGTATGGAGTACTTTGACAGTAACGGAACCGGGGCCGAGGACCTCGGCTTTCGCATCTTTTTGACGCCTCTTGTGAGACGAAGCCTGCACACGAGTTATCTGCCGTTTCGGAGAAAGGCGGTGGGGGCGGCCGAAAAGACGAACCTTGTTCGGTTTGGTCCACGAAAAGGTGACAGTCAAGTCGGCGGAGATGGCGCCCCCGCAGGGAAAGCCGACGCCGAAGGGGGTCGCCGCGGCGGAGGCCGCGGCGGAGGCGCCGGTGGCGGCCCCGCCCTCCCCACGACATCCTATACCGATTTCTCCTTCGAGACGTATTGCGACCAGTGTTTCGAACGCGGCGCCGAGATGTACATCCGACTGGTGCACGTGATGATCAAGAGCCATCTCGAGGCGCTGCGGCGTATACATCCGTCTCCCGAGGTCCTGACGCCGTTTGCCAAACTCATCGGCCTCACCATCCAGCGCGCCCAGTTGCTGAACCCAATGGTGAAGTTTGGCGCCAACTCAACCTACAACCGCGACATGCGACGCAACAACAACCGTGCAACGACCGAGGCGCGGGTGCAGCTGGCGCGCGCCTGCGGGTTCGAGCCGGACATTTATTTGGAGGGATACGCGCTGTTATAAAACCGACGGGTGCGGATGAGTAAATGGTGACGAATCCGTATTACAACATCGACCTCGGCAACGTCGACCACTTGTACAGAGCACCCGCTACACCCGCGCGTCCCACGCGCTGGCGCCGGTTTGTGGCGTGGATAACGTGTCGCGTCATCTCTCAATAACACGCCATTCGCACAGCTTCTGCGCCCCAAACACCTCCTCAATGACCCGCATACACTCGAGCGGGTTGAAGGTGTCGCTGCAACAATAACAATCGACGCGCACGCACTCCTCCTCGTGGAACGTGTGCGCGGAAAAGTGCGATTCGGCAAGGACGAGCACCCCCGTCGCCCCGAGCGGCTCAAACTGCACAAAGGTTTCGGAGCGAACATCGAACCGGCACCGGCGTGCAACCTCGTGCATTTTGGCCTGTCACCAGGGTGAGTCGCGAGGGGGCTTCACAGGGGGCGGCGCAGAACGCACCTGCAAGTCTGTCACGCGGTTGATGACGCAGCCATTCACCGTCCCCAGGACGTGATTATGCCGCATTGCGATTGTTACGTTCGAGCATAAATACGCCAGCACGGTTCGGTTACATCATTTTCGCCCGCTCGCATGGCGTATTCGATCATTCGGCTGAACCACATCGCTCAGCCGCCCACGTTTCTCTTGAACAGCGGGCTTACGCAGATGCTCCAGTCTGTGCGGCTTTAGCGCGACGGACGCGCTCCTCGAGCACGCGCAGTTTGGCCATCCACTCCACAATGTACTCTTTGTTCACGGAGTACGGGTTTTGTGCCGAGCGAAAGATGTAATCACGAAGCCTGTTGCATTCTTCGATATCGTCCATGTGTACCGTCTTCGCGCTATGAGCTTAATACAGAATCGCACGTTTCAACCGCTTGTCTCGCCGTTTCTGAAATAACCTCTTCGGGCCCCTCTGCAATTTCTCGAAGGCGCCCGAGCACGTGCGATCGCACCAGGGCGATCCCCGTGCCGTGCTGCACCAGGCACGAGGCGACGTACACCTCCTCGAAGCCGTTCAGCGTCAGTCGCGCCAGTACCCCCTCCAGCTCCTCGGCGTGCGCCATGGCGACGCGTTCGTGCGACAGGACATCGCCTGCGAGGTAGAGCATCGGCCCATCAGACTCACAGGCGAGCATCCGCGCCGGGCCGCCGCAGGCTTCCGACGCGGCAATTGCACAGGCTTCGCTGTGTCGGCACACGGCGGAGACGTAGGTGAGACCGAACGAGCGCACGCTGGGGTCCGTGGCGGCGCGACCCACCCAGACGAGCACCTCGGTTGCGAGTGCGGGGAGTCGGAGCTTGGCCACGTCGTGCAGCGCGTGCACAAAGTCCAGCACTGACATTTGCGAGTCAAAGTCGTCCGAGTCGGAGGCGGCACGCACGGCGTGCACAATGTCGCGGTGGTGGAGCGTGGCAAACACCGTCGCCGCGTCCTTGTCTCTCCACGCCACCGCCGCGAGCGACGCGGCGTGGCGCAGGGGCTCGCACAGCATGACGGCTGCGGCGCGGCGCGCGTGCGACTTGACCTCGGGGTGTTCGCTGAGCACGGCTGCATCCATCAGGTCCTTGCCCAGCACGCGGTCGTGCTGGGCCGCCACGGGGAGCAGGTGGGCGAGCACGTTGGCCGCGGCGAGGCGTTCGATGCCGCCCTGTGTCGCCAGCGCGACGTGGCCGAGTATGGCGGGCGCCGCCGACAGCAGGTCGAGGCAGTGGGGCGGGTCCAGGTACATGAGAAAGGGTTGCGGATGCGAGGCGACGAGCGCCATCACCGCCCGTGCGACGGCTCTGGTTGACCCCACCGTCGCCTCGCGCGAAAACGTCGCCTGGAGCGCAGCGTGGGCAATCCCCACGCTCATGAGACGCGCGCCGTCCGAAAAATAGGTCGCCATGTGCGCGAGGGCGCGCCAGGCGAGCGTCAACTCCTCCCGGCAGGAGGGCGCCGACCCGCACCCGACGATGCGCGCCAGGGCAGGTGCCCCCAGCTCGCTGCACGTGTGGCCGTTGCTCCGATTGAAAAGCCTCAGGATGCCGTTCAGTCCCGCACACCGCTCGCGCACATTCTCAGAGGCGATGCTCAGCGCGTGACTCGCCAGCGTGTCGTCGGCGACGGTCCAGCACGTCTCGAGCTGCGCCGCGCGCTCACGGGAGGCAATGACGCGCTCCCGAAACGCCTGGTCGTCCCCTTGATCCAACATGGCATCAATGTCGAAACTGGGGTAGGCAACCGCCGCCAGCTGCGCCCTGCAGATGGCGCACCGCGCGGAGACGGCGCGCCGCACCATTTCGTAGTAGCACGTGCCGCAATAGATGTGCCCGCACGACGCGATGCGCGCGCCCGCCACAACGTCGAGACAGAGCGGGCAGGTGAACGGCGTCACCTCCATTAACAAAACGAATGAAAACATACAAATAGTACAACTTCGTTCCAAGGTATGGGTTACTCGACGTCTCGAGAGACGCCATGGAAGGCGGATGTCAATTACTCAACCGCGGACAAGCTGCTGTTTGATATTCGGCGGTATGCGCGTGCCATTGTGGCGCTGCACGTCATCTTCGTCTCGGTCATCGTGGTCACCTTTGGCCTGGTGTGGAACCAAATCTCGAAATACGATCTCGTCAAGCCGGAGAATATCAACACGATCAACTCGTACGTCATCGCCACGATTGCAAACGCAAAAGACTTGACGACGCTTGCGGTTCCGCTTGTTTCCAACCTACAATACGCTTCGGGCGGTCTGGCGGCTGCCGTCTCTGCACTGTACAACGTATCTGCGGGAGGGTCTGGGAGACACCTCCTCCAGGATGCAATAACGCCACAGATGCTGGCGGACGAAGACTACCGATTGCGCGTCATGGTGTACAACCAGGTGCACAACTTGCTCGCCGCCTCAAACGACAAGATGCAGGCGTTCGACATGGGCGCAGTGAATCTGATTATGGAGGCGACGGGGCAGCAAATTGCGGCAATCAACTTTACAGGGCTTGCGCAACGCTACGACCGCACGATGACAAACTTGGAGCTCGCGAGCCACTATTGGGTGCTTGCATCCGCCATGCTGGGCGCCGTGTCGCAAGTGACAAACGTGACGTCCCCGAGCCTTGCCGACGCGCAGGCTGCGTTCACGTCGAGGTCTTTAAAGCTGAGATAGCCTCCTTGTACGACGCCCGCGCCGCGCGAGCCTGCTCCTCGAAAGGGGCGCGCGCCTCGGCAGCAAGCTCCGCCCAGAGCCCCGCCGTGGCGCCCTCCATCTCGTACAGGCGCCGCGCCGAAGGCGGCGCGGGCGGCATCGCCACCGCCTCCGCCTCCGTAGGCTTGGTCCACTGCGACTTTTTCGTCGCAACGCACGTGTAATAGACCGCGCCCGTGATGACGTCCCGCCCGGCGCGCCAGCCCGACGGCAGCACCGTGCGAGGATCGGCGGCTGGTCCGCGCTTGCGCTTCGTCTCAAATGCAACCTTACCCGCTGCCGCCTGGTCCTCGAACGGCGCCTTTTCCTCCTTGCTCAGCAGCTTCCACCGTGCCGCAAGCACCTTGGAGGCGACCGCCATCGACTTGCCATCAATCTCCGGGTCGGGCGTCTCCTTGGAGGCGGCCCGCACCGAGTCGCACCACAGAAAGTAGCCGCTGCGCGCGCGCTTGGGCTCGTTGTCTTTCTTCAGGGGCTTGAGGCCCTTTGGGAGTCTGCGTGCGGCGTGAGCATCCACGTCGAGTGCGCCGGGATCCGCAACCGCACCGTGCCATGAGCGCGCGAGAATGAGACGTGCGATCGAACGAGCGCTCGTGTCGGATTACAAATCACCAGTCCATCTCTTCGTCCTCCTCCTCATACTCATTCGAGCCAGTGCTCTCCTCGGGCTCGGGCAAGTACTCCGGCCTCAAGTTCCACGCACCGTCGCGTCGCTCTGCAACCTCATAGAACAACTCGGCTGCAGTCTCCCGAGAGAGATGCTCGCCCTCTTCAAGAACGCCAGAGTCGTTGACGCTCTGCTGGAACAGCCCGATGAGGCGCGGTGCGGTTGCCTTGCCGTTATGAGCGCGTGCGGTATCGACATAGGTGTAAAATTCTTCAACCAGAATATCTTGAAGCATGGCGAGATCGCCAGGCTCTTTCGCCTCCTGCCAGGACATCGCATTCTATAGTTGCCTTCATATATAAAAAGAAACAGATTTTGGAATGTATGAGCCACGTTTTCAGAGAGTATATCGAGCGCGTGCTTTTTCATCCGCCAGAGCCACTTTTGCACTACCCGCTCGATCTCGATGAAGTTTGCCCCGATTCGAAGCGGCTGTACGAGGCGTCTGGGGTGCCCTGCGTGTGTGCAACGCACGCAGCGCCAAAGTATTGGGTGGTATACTTTCATGGTAAGAGGGGCTGCGCCCCCCGGCGGCGTGGCTGACGCGCCCGCGGTGCAGGGAATTCGGAAAACTTGAAGACACTGTCGCCGTTTATCAGAGACCTGGCAGTGGTGCTGGATGCGAAAGTGTTTGCGTTTGAGTATCCGGGGTACTACGTGGACGATGCACAGGGCCCGACCGAGACGGCGTGCTTTGAGGCGGCGGAGCGTTTTGTGGAGCGCATCAAGGCGCAGGCGCCGGTGCCGGTGCTCTTTTTCGGATACAGCATGGGCTGCGCCATGGCGCTGCACACGGCCCACGTGCACAAGGGGGAACGGTTTCCACACGCCATCGTGTTGCTGGCGCCGTTTGTGAGCGCGGCGAGCGTG
>Ga0208741_10001170_pt1 | contig 10742 bp, 9 predicted proteins | sample CryBogCBE03Jun09_FD_184576 | JGI IMG/M metagenome (GOLD analysis project Ga0208741, IMG submission 184576) | Freshwater microbial communities from Crystal Bog, Wisconsin, USA - CBE03Jun09 (SPAdes) | ecosystem: Environmental > Aquatic > Freshwater > Lake | place: Crystal Bog, Wisconsin, USA...
GTAACTCACCACCGTACATTGATCGAAAGTATAAGTGCCCCCTGCAATGATATTTATGTTACTGCCACAGTTGCTAACCAAACAATTGGTTGCATTGATACTGCTTAGTCCTCCGCCAATTGCTATGTTGTAAATATTGCTGAAAATACATTTGTCAAGTGTAAGGACTGGTGTACTTGTAGCCGCCGGGCCAGCAACAGAAACGCCATTGTACCCATTGAGGATAGTACAGTATTGCATGAAATTGTTGGCACTACTTGCATTGAAATAGATGCCCAGCCACGACCCTGGAAAACCACTGTAAGGCGCATCGAGCCTATCACAACGGAAGATGATGCGGTTGGTAGTATCGCCCACTGCATTCAAAATGCCATTGATAATAAGGGAAGCCTTAGCGTTGGCATACACTTTTGTCCCCTTTTGTATGGTGAGTGTCTTACCAGAATCCACCGTAACATCACCTAGCAATACAATAGGTAATTTATTGGTCCAGGTAGTATCGTTTTTTATTTCAGTCGTCTTGATAAAGTTAGCGTTATGCCCATAGGCTACCAGTTGAAGCCAGGTGGTGTCGCCATTGTAAGTAATACGAATACTATCTCTCCGGATAAAAAAAGTATCCTCGTTTGTTGCGCTGATAGTAACGCTTACAAAACCGTAGAGACTATCATTGGCTGCGATGGTCTGATTGTTGAAAGACGTGCCAGGCGTACCATCCAGATTGAGTTTGAAGAAAGAATTGGCGCCGCCCATCAACTGCACATTGCTCAATAGCAGTTTCTGGTTGTTGTTATTGAATATCTTGAAAGAACCTGTGATAGAACCTGTTGTGGTGAAAACAGTATCGAAATAAAGGGTATCGGAAGACAGACTAAGCGACGCATTTTTGCTTGTAATAAAAGTATCTTTCTTGCACGAAGAAACAGAGAAGGTAATAACGATTGCCAGCAGAATGATAGAAACAACTTTCATTTGGTAAAAATAGGAGTTAGCAGTTATAAAATGCGAAGGTGAAATAGATAATGGAATAATAATTTATAAGAATAACAATGCCAAAACAAGTTACGACAACCCTTTTCCTTTAGCAGTATTTGGTTGAATGTAACTAAAATGACAATAAAATCTGTTTCCTTCGTTTGAAATGAATAAGTAATTGTTGCTAATTTCTATCCTTCAATCCATTCGTCAACTACTATTACTTCTGATTGACGGGGGAATATTTTGGTAGTCAGCACCCGATGTATTTCCTCATCTGCGTCTCCACAGCAATCAGCCAGAACAGTTATTTGATAATCTTTATCGGCGGCTTCACGTAAGGTAGACAATACGACTCCACTTGTAGAGATGCCGCTCAGTACGATGTGATTGATACCTTTTGACCTTAAAATCACTTCTAAGTCACTACCAGTAAAGGCGCTTATCCTGCGTTTCACTACAGTTGATTCTTCTGCAATGGGTGCTACATCTGGGTGGATTTGCATGAAATCAGCCATGCTTGTATTGCCCAGTCTTTCTTTGAAAGCAGAAAAACTCTTGTTGTTGGGACTTACTTCAGGAAATCCTTTTCTAAAACCAACAACTACATAAATGACGGGAATCTTCTTTGTACGAGCGTCTGTAATTGCTTTTTTAATATTGCCAAGTAACCTAGATGCTTCAGGAAGCATTCCTGTTATTCCCATTTGCACATCCATTACAAGAAGTGCTGTTTGCATATTTGTTTCCATTTGAATTACTAGTTGATGTTTGTTTATTTAATCCTGAAGAAAAGATTTTTGATTGAATCCGCTGTTTCTTATTCTGTTTCTTAATTAATTTGGTTGCAAAGTCTCAGAGTCCTTCCACCGAAGTTTCTTCTGCTTCCTCTAATTGCCCGATGTCTTCTTTTTTCAGTCGTTCTTTTCTTAAGAATGCTGCCACAGTTCCTGCAATCAATAACGAAATAATTCCTTGTAAAAGTAATGTGTCTTGAGCGCCAATCTTTTGTGAGATTGATCCAATCAGTAAACTACCCAAGGGAAGCATCCCAAAGTAGGCCATCGCTACATAACTCATTACCCTTCCGCGCATAGCTGCATCTGTTTTTACTTGAATAATAGTGATACATATTGTGTTTTGAGACATTGCCCCAAAGCCCGATAAAGTGGCAAACAACATTGCTATCGGGAAATTATTGATGCGTGAAAAAAGAATCAATCCAACACCAACGATTGCAATATTGATTAGCAACAATGATTTCAGGCTTGCACCCTGTCTTAGAGATGCCAGAAAGATGGTTCCTCCAATTGCGCCCAATCCGATGAAACTACTGATATAGCCAAAAGTTGCCGCATCTCCTTTAAATACAATCTTGGCAAACACAGGAAGCAAGGTGTCGTATGGTAAGATTAGTAGGCTCAAAACGGCGAGTAATAACAATATTAGGCTAATAGATGGGGTATTTTTTAGGTAAGAGAACCCTTCGCTTATGTCCCTGGTAATCTTATTAGTTGAAATTACTGGTTTATAAGCTGGAAGTTTCATCAACAGCAACGAAACGATTACTGCTACAAAGCTGACAGCATTTATAAGAAAGCAAATGCCCGCACCAAAGTATCCCAACACAATACCCGATAGGGCAGGACCCACCAACCTAGCTATGTTTACCATCGACGAATTGAGTGCCAAAGCATTGGGAATATCATCTTTGTTGGTCACCAACTCATGCACCAAAGGTTGTCTTGCAGGTAAATCGAAAGCGTTGATAATGCCAAGTATTACACTAAGGGTGAGTATTTGCCAAACAACAAAATGATTGGTTAATGTAAGTATTGCCAACAATATTGCTTGAATCATAGATGCTGTTTGTGTGAGCAGCAGCAGCTTGTAGCGGTTGTACCTGTCGGAGAGAATACCTCCCCACAAAGAAAAAAGGAAGGAGGGGAATTGTGATGCAAAGACTGTTAGGCCAAGCATAACGGTAGAATGTGTCATGGTGTACACAACCCAGCTAATACCTGTACGTTGCATCCAGGTTCCGATAAGAGATACTGATTGTCCTGTAAAATATAAGGTGTAGTTGCGGTTTTGGAAAGCCCTGAACGTATTAATCCTCTTTCCTTTATCCATCTTGCAAAAATGCAATAAAAAGGTGGAATCTAGTTAAAGATTCGGATGGGATTTGCCGATTTAATTTGTAGCACACCTAGTTAGTTTTATTGGCAATAAAATTTTCTCAGTGAAGAAATGATGTTTTATGAAACGGAATAAATCTCTTGAAATCACTAAGAGAGAATACAGATTTTGCTTAAACAAGGAGAGAGAAATACATAAAGAAGTCCTATTTAAAGGAGATACAATAAAAAGAATGCCCTCACCATGTTATCTTAGCGAAAATTTTGATTGATGGCAAGTATATTAGTAATAGATGATGAGCGTGCAATACGGAACGTTTTGAAAGAAATATTGAGTAGCGAAGGATATAAGGTAGATGAAGCAATTGATGGGGAAGAAGGACTCAGAAAGTTTTTGGCTGGAAGCTTCGATCTGGTTTTGTGCGACATCAAAATGCCTAAAGTGGATGGAATAGAGTTCTTGCAGAAGGCTTATGCGGCCAATCCGGATGTGCCTGTTATAATGATTAGTGGTCATGGAAACATCGAGACTGCGGTGGATGCAGTGAAAAAGGGAGCGTATGATTATATATCTAAGCCACCAGATTTGAATCGATTACTCATTACCATTCGCAATGCGATGGACAAAACAAACTTGGTAAAGGAGACTAAGATATTGAAAAAGAAAGTCTCCAAAGTGCAAGAAATCATTGGAGAGAGTGAATCTATCAAGAAAATTAAGGAGACAATAGAAAAGGTAGCGGTCACCGATGCAAGGGTACTGGTAACGGGCGAAAATGGAAGCGGTAAAGAACTGGTGGCGCGTTGGTTGCATGAGAAAAGTAATAGAAGTGAGAACCCCATTGTGGAAGTGAACTGTGCTGCCATCCCTAGTGAACTGATTGAAAGTGAGTTGTTTGGGCATGAAAAAGGTTCCTTTACCTCAGCCATCAAACAACGGATTGGCAAATTTGAGCAAGCTAACGGAGGTACTTTGTTTCTAGACGAAATAGGGGATATGAGCCTGTCTGCACAGGCAAAAGTATTACGTGCCTTGCAGGAAGGAAAGATAACAAGGGTAGGGGGCGACAAAGAAATAAGTGTAGATGTGCGTGTGGTTGCCGCTACCAACAAAGACTTGCTGAAGGAGGTGGAAGCAAAGAATTTCAGGCTCGATTTATATCATCGATTGGGCGTAATACTGATACATGTGCCATCATTGAACGAGCGTAGGGATGATATTCCTTTGTTAGTAGATAAGTTCTTGACAGATATTGCAATAGAATATGGGCAGCAAACAAAAGCAATTGATAAGTCGGCGTTGGATGAGTTGATAAAACATAACTGGACGGGTAACATCCGAGAACTGCGCAATGTGGTGGAACGACTTATTATTTTGTCGGATAAAACAATCACTAAAGAGGATATTAATAGGTATGTGTTGTTGAAATAAGTCGTAAGTAGTAAGTTGTAGGTCACAAGTATATTGTCAGCTATTTTCCTCCCTGCTTTTGACGTACAACTTACTACTCATGCTATCTAATCATATTATGGCATAGCACTCCAGTAAATTGATGTAGCACTCCTGTAAATCGTCATCGCACTCCTATAAATTGACGTAGCACTTCTGTAAATCGTCATAGCGCTCCTGTAAATTGACGTAGCACTCCTATAAATCGTCATCGCACTCCTGTAAATTGATGTAGCACTCCTATAAATTGACTTCGCACTCCTGTAATTCGTTGTTGTTGTCTTGTAAATTGGCATAGCGTTGCTATTATTTACCCCCGTATTTATACGGGGTTTTGTGTTTTTATATTAGTTATTGATTAATTTATACCATCTTTGGAAACTAGAGGGATGGAGTAGGGGGAGATAGGAAGGAAAGCTTAATATCTGCGAGTTCGGAACAACAACCAAGCGGGGGAATAAAAATGGTCAACTATCACTTATGAAAGATATTAACAAGCAAGAATTTGATGAAGCAACTAAGCTTAAATTAGAAATCTTCAGGGAATGTTTTAAAGAGTGGCTACCAGTCTTTATACACAGCCGATATATTGATAAGACTTTCATATATGATTTCTTTGCAGGTAGTGGCAAAGATTCAATAAACAACTCAGGAAGCCCCTTGATACTCTACGAAGAAGCAATGGGGGAAAATCAGATGTTTTGTAGTAAATCTAAACCTCATAGCGTGGTGTTTGGATTTAATGAGAATAAAAAAACAAAATCAGAAGAATTAAGGATAAATGTTGAAAACCATGTTACAGCATGTCTAAAAAATTGTAATAGAAGTGAATGTGTTTATGATTACCACATTGTTAATTATGAATTTAAGGATGCTATAATAAGACCCAACGTTGAAGCAATTTTAAAAAATCCAAAATATGGTAAATTTATTCTGTTAGACCAATATGGTTTTAAGGAAGTAGATAACGACGTCTTTAGAAAATTAGTTTCTTCGCCAAAAACTGATTTTATTTTCTTCATATCTTCTTCTTTCATAAAGCGTTTCAATGAACACCCTTATATAAAAAAATACATCGAAACAGAACTAATTAACTTTGACGAAGCAAAGCCAAAGGAGTGTCATAAAATTGTTGCTAATTACTTTAAAACCCTTATACCTGAAAATTCAGAATATTATTTACATCACTTTACAATCAAAAAAGGGGCAAATTACTACGGGCTAATATTTGGTTCAGCACATACATTCGGGATGGAGAAGTTTTTAAAAGTATGTTGGGAGAAGGATGTACTATCAGGAGAAGCCAATTTCGATATGAATGATGACTATCAAAAAGGGAGCTTATTTTATACCGAAAACAATACTAATAAGATTGAAGCGTTTAAAGGAATATTGGAGATGGAAATTTTTTCTGGCAATATAAAAACAAACATAGAGGGGCTAAAGTTTTCCTTAAGTTCTGGCATACAAACAAAAGTGTTTCTTGATAAAATAATTGAGCTTAGAGACAAAAAGAAGTTGATTACAATATCCGGAAACTTTAATAAAAAAATCTCTAATATTCATAAATTATCAGAGGCAGATGTTTACAGCATAATTTTAAATAAAAAATAATATGGCACAGTCAAGCATAGAATGGACAGAGATGACGTGGAATCCAACCACTGGTTGCGATAAGATATCTGCCGGATGTAAATATTGTTATGCAGAAATAATGTCTAAACGTTTGCAATCAATGGGCATTGAGAAATATAAAGATAATTTTGAGGTTAGGACACATATTGACTCGCTAAGAATTCCATACAGTTGGAAACATTCCAAAGTGGTTTTTGTGAATTCGATGAGTGATTTATTCCACAAAGATGTACCTGCCGAATTTATCAAGCAAGTCTTTCAAGTGATGAATGAAAATCACCAACACGTTTTTCAGGTTCTAACCAAAAGAGCTGAAAGATTATTTGAAATACACAAAGAATTAAAGTGGACACATAATATATGGATGGGTGTTTCAGTTGAAAATGAAAAAGTAAAAGGAAGGATCGATTTTTTGAGAAAAACTAATGCAAAAGTTAAGTTTTTGTCTTGCGAGCCGCTAATTGGTCCTCTCAGAAAGTTAAATCTAAAAAATATAGATTGGGTAATTGTGGGTGGGGAAAGTGGAAGAACACCAAGACCTATGGATGCAGATTGGGTGTTAGATATCCAAGAACAATGCAAAATAAGTGATGTTGCTTTTTTCTTCAAACAATGGGGTGGGAAAAATAAAAAGGTTAATGGCAGGCTTTTGAATGGTAAGACTTATGATGAGATGCCAGAAATTCTTTTGCAGGAAAGTGTTTAAATCCTTGTTTCTCTTGCAAATCGTTCAACGCTCCCTATGGTCAACAACACTCCAAGGGTTGTTGACCATCTACATTCACATCCAAGCGGTAACAGTCAGTAATCAGTATACCAATTAGGCTTCAAAACATAAAAAATACACTCCAACAATAAAAACTTTTACTTTAGCCCCCCAATGAGAGAATCTATTCAAGCGTTTTCATGGAAGTCTTCCTTTGCCAAGACATCTGTTCGGTATGCCTTTTTTGGAGGTCTGGCACTTGCCATCTGTACCCTTTCTACTCTGCCCGCATTCTTTGATGTGATAGAACGCAGGCATGGCATTGTACTGAACGACGTGGTGTTGCAATGGCTACCTGCTATCAATCTGTCTGTCCCCATTTTTGTGGTAATCTGGTCAATGGCATTGTTGCTAGCTACTAGATGCTTGCAAAATCCCTATACTTTTTCGCTTTTTGTGTGGAGCTTCCTCTTCCTCACACTCTCTAGAATCATCACTATATCTCTCGTTCCATTGGATGCACCTACCGGATTGATATTGTTGAAGGATCCGTTGTCCAATTCGTTTTATCGAGGGCCATTCATCACCAAAGACCTGTTTTATTCTGGACATACCTCCACGCAGTTTCTTATGTTCTTATGCTTGCAAAGACGATGGGAAAAGGCACTTACTATCTGTTCTACCCTAATAATAGGGGTGTTGGTATTGGTGCAGCATGTTCATTACACGATAGACGTAGTTGCGGCACCTTTTGGCGCATACCTGGCTTTTTATCTGGCGAAAAAGGTGGTAGATAAAGCATTTGGGAAGATTGACAGTTAAACAATCTATAACAGAAGCAATACCAACAAAAGGATGCAGCAAGCAGACAGGGTTTATAGCATAGGCTTTTTTGCATAGATAGAAATTACGTTTTAGGAAATCATTTACCCTTCAAAAGCATTTATTTTCGTTGTTTTTTAAATAGCTATTATCTTCGATGTCAATGTTGACTGGTTACAGTTGATGGTTAACTGAATTAAATGAGTACTAAAGGAAAGGTTTTGGTGGCAATGAGTGGCGGTATTGATAGTACCGTTACGGCGCTGATGTTGCACAATGAGGGGTATGAAGTGATTGGGATTACAATGAAAACCTGGGATTATGCCACTAGTAATGCCAGTAGCAAAGAAACAGGTTGCTGCAATATTGATAGCTTCAACGATGCCCGTCAAGCGGCTGTAGACAATGGATTCCCGCATTTTATATTGGATATACGCGATGAGTTTGGAGACTTTGTAATAGAGAATTTTGTAGAGGAATATCTGGCTGGTCGTACCCCAAACCCTTGTGTGATGTGTAATACGCACATCAAATGGCGTGCACTATTGAAGCGTGCCAATGCCTTGGGATGTCAATGGATTGCAACAGGGCATTATGCCGAAGTGAGGCAACATACCAATGGGCGCTATGTAATTAGTAAAGGATTGGATGAAACCAAAGACCAGAGTTATGTACTTTGGGGCTTGGATCAGGAGTTGTTGAGCCGTACCATCATGCCACTTGGGAAATATAGGAAAACTGAAATACGCCAGATGGCATTTGATATGGGCTATCCCGAACTGGCAAAGAAAAGTGAGAGTTATGAGATTTGTTTTGTGCCTGATAATGACTATCGCGGCTTCTTGAAACGTAGGGTCGATGGTCTGGAAGAAAGAGTGGACGGCGGTTGGTTTGTGGACAAAACAGGAAAGAAACTGGGTAAACATAAAGGCTATCCTTTTTATACCATCGGTCAACGCAAGGGCCTGGAGATTGCATTGGGCAAACCTGCTTATGTAACCAGTATTGATCCTGAAACAAACACGGTGGTATTGGGTGAAGAGTCCGACCTGAATAGGGGAGCAGTGGACGTGATAAAGATTAACTGGGTAAAATATGATGGCATAACCGATGGGATGGAAGCATTTGCCAAAATACGCTACAAGGACAAGGGGGCGCTGAGCAATTTGTATAATACCGATAATGGATTGAGTATCCGCTTTTATGAAACTGTGAAAGGAATTGCACCCGGACAAAGTGCTGTTTTCTATGAAGGCAACGATGTGATTGGCGGAGGAATCATACAGAAGTCTATCCTTTAGATATTAGATATTAGATATGAGTTAGTAGATATTAGATATTAGATATTAGATATTAGATATTAGATATTAGATATTAGATATTAGATATGAGATATGAGATATGAAATATGAAATATAAGCTAAGGTATTAAAACATTAATCACTACTAACTACTAACTAATATCTATTATCTACTATCTAATATCTACTATCTAATTACTAATATTTGCAGTATGAAATATCTGTTTGTGGGTTTATTGTTTTCTTTTTCTCTTATTGCTTGTAAAAAGCAAACTGAATCTCCCCAATCTCTGGGTCTGGTTGATATTGATTCATTATATCCCTTAAAAGTGGGTAGTGTATTTATATACAGGATGGATAGTACGAGTGCTACATTGGGTAGCTTATCTACTTCTCATTATCTGGCAAAAGACTCTGTAGCACAAACTTTTCTCGACAATCAAGGCCGCACTTCTTTTATGGTCTTGAGATACCTGACCGATACTTTGGCAGCGAACCCCTATCAATACAATGAGAGCTATTCGGTTACCTACGATAAAAACAAGATTGAGCTATTGGATGGCAACAATCGTCGGTTTATCAATTTGGTTAATCCAGTTTCTTTGGGTACAACCTGGAGTGGCAATAGTTATATTGACTCGTTAAAGATTTCTGATAACACATCCTATGCCGGTTGGACCTATCAGTACACGTCAATTGCGCAGCCCTACACAGTTATCAATGGTACTTTTGCCAATGCGTATACCGTTTTGCAAGCTGCGGACAGCTCTGGCGTATTTGATCCTAGCAATATATCTTTCAAAACCTATTCTGTGGAAGTTTATGCACAAGGGGTTGGTTTGATTTATAAAGAGTTGACTGACTATTTCTATCAGACTACACCTTCGCCTGCTTTTGAAGATGGTAGCTTTGGGATAAAACTAAATCTTGTAAGCTATAAACATTAGTAGGTTAATCAGCAACCAAGTCGGTTCCTATTTTCTTTTTTATATTCTCCTTAGAGGCTGAGTTTCTATTTTGGCTCAACTTGAATACGTGTTGGATGTCGGTGAGTTCTATCTCGATTCCAACAATTGCTTTCATATTGTTTTGTACATAGTCTTTGCTGAGTTGTTTTACTGCTGCGGGGCTATCTTCTGTCCCCTCAAAATGATTAGTCAGTTCTACTAATAGATTGTATAAGCCATCCTCGTCCATAAATTTAATGAGCCCCTTGGCATGTACAGCTTTATAGTTCCAGGTACTGGCAACTTTTGGGTCTGTGTACCAGCTTGCACTCACATAAGCGTGATTGCCAGTAAATAGAGCCAGCACATTTGGGTTTTGTTCAAAGGCAATGGTATGATCTTGCTTGCGCATGAGGTGACCTTGCAGGTATAGTTTACCTTCTTTTTCTTTTAGCAATACCGGAATCTGTGTTGCCACTGGCTGCTGATTGGCATTTACCCCACAAACTGTAATAAAAGGATTGCCCTTCATGAACGACAAGATGTCGGAAGGTTTGTTTGCCTTGAAATATGGAATGTTGTACATGAACTTGTGCTTTAATTAGCCTCAAATGTATCTTCTACCTGCGAAGTTTGAGCAGAGGCTTAAAATAAAAAAGGAGCCAGGATGAATATCCAGCTCCGTTTTAAATCCAATATCCTATGAAAAACCAATGCGAATATATTGTTGTGAATTTGAATTTAAGATGCCTTTAGTTATAAATCTGC
>Ga0208741_10001172_pt1 | contig 10739 bp, 5 predicted proteins | sample CryBogCBE03Jun09_FD_184576 | JGI IMG/M metagenome (GOLD analysis project Ga0208741, IMG submission 184576) | Freshwater microbial communities from Crystal Bog, Wisconsin, USA - CBE03Jun09 (SPAdes) | ecosystem: Environmental > Aquatic > Freshwater > Lake | place: Crystal Bog, Wisconsin, USA...
TTGTAGCAGTTAAGTTATCACCAATGTTTAACCAATGTTGGAAATACTCACTCATGTTGTAACCTGCAAAAGGTAACATCGCAAACGGATCTCTTCTAACAACACCAGTTTTACCTGTTGCAGCAGCAGTTGTTTCTGAGCCCATAGTTGCGGCCATGTATACGCCTTCAACCCAATTTCTTGCTTCTGTGATCAATGGGACCGTAGTAGATCTTCTGCCACCAAAGATAAATGCATCAATTGGAACGCCTTCTGGATTGTTCCACTCATCATCACATGCTGGATTATTAATGGCAGCAACGGTAAATCGTGCATTTGGATGAGCTGCTTTTTTGCCGGCAGCACCATCAGCAGGAGTCCAATCATTACCTTGCCAGTCAATTAAATGCGCTGGGGCCTCTTTCGTCATGCCTTCCCACCACACATCGCCATCGTCCGTTAATCCGACGTTCGTGAAGATGACATCTTTATCTAGGGAAGCCATACAGTTTGGATTAGTAACAGAGTTTGTGCCTGGTGCAACCCCAAATAATCCAGCTTCTGGGTTAATTGCGTAGAGCTTTGTTTTGCCGGTTACTGGATCAATTCTTGGTTTAATCCATGCAATATCATCGCCAATAGTGGTCACTTTCCAACCATTAAAGCCTGCAGGTGGAATCAACATCGCAAAGTTTGTTTTTCCACAGGCGGATGGGAATGCTGCTGCTACGTGATGCTTCTTCCCCTCAGGGGTTGTTACACCAAGAATCAACATATGTTCAGCCTGCCAACCCTCATCGCGACCCATAATGGATGCAATACGAAGTGCAAAACATTTTTTACCTAATAATGCATTACCACCGTAGCCTGAACCAAATGACCAGATTTCTCTAGTTTCTGGATAGTGCACAATATATTTGGTTTCGTTACAAGGCCATTTAACATCTTCTTCACCAGCAGCTAAAGGCTTACCTACTGAGTGGACACAAGGTACAAACTCACCTTCATTACCCAACACATCAAAAACAGCTTTACCCATTCTTGTCATGATTCTCATGTTTACCACAACAAATGGACTATCCGTCAACTCTACGCCGATATGTGCAATTGGCGATCCGAGAGGACCCATAGAAAAAGGTACAACATACATTGTTCTACCTTTCATGGCACCCGTCATCAAACCATTCATGGTTGAACGCATTTCTACAGGATCAATCCAATTATTTGTAGGTCCTGCTTGCTCTTTCTTTTCCCAACAAATAAACGTTCTGTCTTCAACTCGTGCTACATCAGTTGGATCAGAACAAGCCCAGTAAGAGTTTTTTCTTTTTTCTGGGTTTAGTTTTTTCATTGTTCCCGCATCCACCATTTGTTGGCAAAGGCGATCGTATTCTGCTTCACTACCATCACACCAATAAATTTGATCTGGTTGTGTTATTTTGGCAATTTCATTTACCCAATTAATGAGTTTTTGATGCTGAATATAGTCAGGTACATTCAGTTGTGTTTTTTCCTGCTGGTTGATAATAGTCATAGATAGTTTCTTTGAAGTTAATTAATTTTTTAGTATTTTCTCATTTTTTCTGAATTAATGATGTTGCAGTGCAACGGACACTGTAATTACTTTCCGATGCAAAAAGACCCAAATATTTTTCCTAATAAATCATCTGCCAATAATTTGCCAGTTATTTCACCTAAATTTTCTTGTGTTAGTCGGAGTTCCTCCGCAAATAACTCCAATGCGCTATTGCCTCTAGAAAGGTATTTTCCTGATTCTTCCAGGTGAAATTGTGCTTTCTTAATTGCCTCAATATGTCTAGTTCTAGCAATGAAAGTATTTTCAACTTGGTCGGACCAGCCAAGTTGTTTCAATATTGCTTCTTTGAGTTCTTCAATTCCGATGCCTAATTTGGCACTTATTTTGATACCACTTAAGTTTTCGCCCTGGTTGGAGAGGTCAATTTTGTTCCATACTTCAATAATTGGAATCGAATTATCAAAGTTATTGATTTGCTCCCGTATCTCGCGCTCTAGTTTGTAACCGTTGTCATTACTTTGTTGTGTGGCATCTTTTACATGAATGATAAGGTCTGACTCTTTGATTGCTTCCCAAGATCGTTCAACCCCAATTTTCTCCACTGTATCCAAGGTATCGCGTAGCCCTGCGGTATCAATAATTTGTATAGGTACCCCTTGGATTTGAATCGTTTCTTTGATTCTATCCCGAGTTGTACCCGCAATAGGAGTAACAATAGCAATCTCGTTTCCTGCAAGTTGATTAATGAGGGAGCTTTTGCCAACATTGGGCTGTCCCGCTAAAACGACTAATGCGCCATTTCTTAGGATAGATCCTTGTTTTGACTTTTGGAGTAACTTGTTAATCGCTAAGTTGATTTCTTGCCACTGCTCTTTGGCTTTCGCATTTTCCAAAAAATCAATTTCTTCTTCAGGAAAATCTAAAGTGGCTTCAACCAGGATTCTTAAATGGGTTACTTTTTGAACAACATTATTGATTGCATTTGAAAACTCTCCAGATAGTGTCCGATTAGCACTTTTAACCGCAACCTCTGTAGAAGCTTCAATTAGGTCAGCAATAGCCTCTGCTTGGGCCAAATCAATTTTATTATTTAAAAAAGCTCTTTCGCTAAACTCTCCGGGTCTTGCAACTCGCATTTGAAGTTTTTGACCAACAACCAAGATTCTTTGCAAGACCAAATTCAAAACAACGGTTCCACCATGACCTTGAAATTCGAGTACATCTTCGCCAGTAAAAGAATTTGGGTCTGGAAAAAATAACGCTATACCGCTATCAATTACTTGCTTTTGATCGTCAAGCACTTTGACGAGTTCCGCTTTTCTGGGGTCAAGCAATTTTCCAAATAAATCTCGTGAGAGTTGTGAGAGATCTTTTCCAGATACCCTCACAATACCTATGCCGCCTAGACCTGATGCAGTCGCAATAGCTACAATTGGTTCAGAACTAAAGCCCATCAAAATGATTACGCTTGATTTTTTACTCTATAAAGCCGATTGATTTGCCACTGTTGTGCAATCGATAATAAATTATTCACAATGTAATACAGCACTAATCCTGATGGGAAAAAGAAGAACATTAGAGAGAATGCTAAGGGCATAAATAGCATTACTTTCGCCTGAACTGGATCTGGTGGTGCTGGATTTAATTTTGTCTGAACGAACATTGAAATAGCCATCAGTATAGGCAAAATCCCGATAGGAATACTCAAACCGACTAAGCCACTTAAAGAAGTGTCAGGTGCTGACAAATCATGAATCCACAAGGTCCAAGGCGCACCCCGCATTTCAACACTTAACAATAAAACCCAATATAAAGAAATAAATACAGGAATCTGTATTACTACAGGTAAACAACCACCCAAAGGATTGATTTTTTCCTTTTTGTACATTTCCATCATTTCTTTGTTAAGACGTTGTGGATCGCTTTTATATTGTTCTTTCATTTGAACGAGTCGAGGTTGAACCTCTTTCATACGCGCCATTGATTTGTAACTTGCGGCAGATAGCGGAAAGAATGCCAACTTAATCAAGACCGTTAAGATAATGATTGCCCAACCCCAGTTTCCGACTACGCTATGAATCTGGGTCAAAAACCAAAATATAGGTTTGGCTATGATTGTCAATCGACCATAGTCTTTAATTAACTCAAAGCCTGGTGAAATAGGTCTTAAAATGGTTTCATCATCTGGGCCAATAAACAATTTAACAGTTTGAGTTTGCGCTGTTCCTGGAGCAATCATCTCCAAAGATGAAGTCATTCCTACTCGATATAAATTTTTATCTAAATTATCAAAGTAAAACTCACGCTTCGTATTTATCTCCGGAATCCAAGCGCTTGCGAAATAATGCTGCACCATTGCAATCCATCCTGGCTCATCGGTTCCTAATGGTGCTGGGACGGTTACCTTTTTGTTTTCAATGTCTTTAAAAGAAACTTCTTTGAACTTTTCTTTATCAGTAAAAATTGCAGGTCCAGTAAAAGTACTGTAAAACTGGCTTTCGGAAATACTTGTTCCGTCTCTGACTAGCTCAGAGTAAATTGTTGACGAAATTGGATTAGGGTTTTTGTTAGTAACTGTGTGTTTTACCTCTAAAACGTAGCTGTTTGGCTTAAGTGTGTAGGTTTTTTCATAAAGAACACCACTCTTCTCAGCAACCTGAACAAGTGAATGCCCATCTGTACTGAGTTTCTGGGTAAAAATATCATTATGATTTGGTACATCTAAGCCTTGGGATATTAGTCCGTTTCTAGCAATGTAAATATGGCCATTCTTATTTTCCATTAAAACAACTGGATCACCCGTATTACCCTTATCGAGGTGTTTTTTGAGGGATGATTTAATTATCGTTCCACCCTTTGCACTAATTTCTAAGTCTAATACTTCGTTTTGCAATCGAGTGGTGGTAACTATTCCTTGATCTGGTGAGATCTTTGCAGATTCACTCGGTACGATTTCTTGTTTTTGGTTTAAACCAGCAGTGTTAGGTAATTGTGCAGTTCCTGAGACGTCCTTTACTGTACCTTGATTAGTACTTTCAGAAGCGGGCGGTGGTGGCGCAAGAAATGGTAGAGGCTTATTTCCATGGGCGATTTGCCAATTATTAAATAGCATAATGCCTGAGACAGAGAATACGACCCAAAGTAAGGTTTTTTTAATTTCCATTTTGATGACTTTACAAAATTAGTGTGATGTTAGATTGTAGTGCTTGAATATAAATTTATAACTTAATCTTTTTTTGAGGAACTGGATCATAACCACCGAGACTCCAAGGTGCACATCGACAAATTCTTTTGATTCCTAAATAGCTTCCGTGCGAAGATCCATGCAGTTTTACAGCTTCTTTTAAATAATCTGAACAACTCGGATGAAAACGACAACGATTTCCCAATAGGGGTCTAACCGTAAACTGATACAACTTAACTAGAAAATAAATAATATTATTCAAGATTATTCGTCAGATGCAGTTGAATTTGTTTTCGAATAGAAACTCTTTCTTTTTCTCTTAAACGTCCTCTTGTTTGCATACCAACCGCCCGGTTTAACTTTACGACTATATCGGACAAAGGTGTAATTGCTGCTTTTCTAAAGTTTTCTCGAATTAATCTTTTAATTCTGTTTCTATCTATTGCACGTCTTGCCTTTTTTTTAGGAATAGCCAAGCCAAGTCTAGAATTCATCTGATCAGTAGACTCTTTTATATGAAAGGAAAGATGCGAGGTTTTTGGGCCTGGCATCTTAAGAGTTTCAGCTATTTCTTTAGGCAGTAATAGCTTGTGAGGTTTTGAGTGTTTATGCATACGCGGAGAAGAGTTTTACACTTTCCCGCAACAACTTAACTGTAAAATTTAAACAGCTAAACGTTTACGGCCTTTTGCACGGCGACTGTTCAATACCTTACGTCCGCCTTTAGTTTTCATGCGAACAAGAAAGCCGTGAGTACGTTTACGGCGTGTTACGGAAGGTTGATATGTACGTTTCATTTGATTTCACCACAGTTAAAATACTAGAGAACCGACTATTTTCCATTATTTTATTTGTTCTGTCAATTTAGAATTTATTTAAATCTACACATTAATTATTTTATTTTCCATAATTGTGACTAAATTACTGAATTTTATCAACTTAAAGATGTTATTAACAAGTTATCCACAGGTTTTTCACAGGCTTAAAGGTTGTTGATAAGTACTAAAATTCGATACAATCTAAAACTCTTAAAGTTCTATTTATTACATCTATGATTAACCACTTAGGCAGCAATCTTAATACGGATGCAACATTAAATGTTGAGTCTGTCTCTGAAAGATTTTGGAATACCTTTGTCCTGAGTATGGAAAGGGAGATGCCAAGTTCGCAATTTAGGACTTGGATTAAACCTTTGGCACCTATTGGCCTTGATGTTTCGGGGAGTAGTTTTGTTATTGCCGTTCCAAATCAATTTAAGTTGGATTGGATAAAAAACCAGTTCACTAACAAAATCAATGATATAGCTAAAAATTTTTTACCCGCAGGCACTCAAATTAAATTTATAGTTGACTCACAAGCGTGTTCAATAAAAGAGGCTGACGACTATCAACCTAGTAATTTTATTAACAAAAGTCCTGAAGCTGAAATCCTTATTAGTGATTCTGATGATGATATTGACAGTATTGAAAGTATTAATTTCAAAATTAATGTCGAGGACTTTTCTAAGCTTAATCCTATTTTAACTTTTGATACCTTTGTAAATGGAAAAGCGAATCAATTAGCTCGTGCTGCCGCTATTCAAGTGGCAAATAACCCTGGCACCTCATACAATCCCATGTTTTTGTATGGTGGTGTAGGCTTGGGTAAAACACATTTAATTCAGGCTGTTGGTAATTATCTTTTAAAACAAAAGCCCAATGCCAAAATAAGATATATACATGCAGAACAATATGTCTCAGATGTTGTAAGGGCTTATCAACAAAAAGCTTTTGAAAAATTTAAATCTTATTACCATTCTTTAGATCTGTTACTCATTGATGATATCCAATTTTTTAGCGGGAAAAATCGTACGCAGGAAGAGTTTTTTTATGCTTTCGAAGCATTGACCTCTAATAAATCTCAAGTAATCATTACATCTGATACTTATCCTAAGGAAATTGATGGTATTGATGATCGACTGATATCAAGGTTTGACTCCGGACTTACGGTTGCAATTGAACCGCCAGAGCTTGAAATGCGGGTTGCAATCTTGATGAAGAAGGCACAAGCTGAATTTGTTCCTATGTCTGAAGATGTTGCTTTTTTCATTGCTAAACACCTAAGATCTAATATTCGTGAGTTAGAAGGTGCTTTACGTAAAATTCTTGCTTATGTTAGGTTTCACGGTAAAGAAGTAACCATTGACGTAGCCAAAGAAGCTCTAAAAGACTTATTATCAATACAAAATAGACAAATTTCGGTCGAAAATATTCAAAAAGCCGTTGCGGATTTTTACGGTATTAAAGTTGCTGATATGTATTCGAAAAAAAGACCCGCTAATATTGCTAAACCTCGTCAAATAGCAATGTATATTGCAAAAGAGTTAACTCAAAAGAGCCTACCAGAAATTGGAGAGCTATTTGGTGGACGAGATCATACTACTGTTTTACATGCTGTTAGAAGAATAAATGAGTTACGATCGTTAGATAGTCAACTTAACCATGAATTACACGTACTTGAGCAAACTTTAAAAGCCTAAAATAGCTGTGGATAACCGTGTTAGCAAGTTGTGAGGAAGTATGTTAACAACTAATGTATAAGTTGTTTAAAATTTGTGGATAATTTGTAATGTTCATGCAAAATAGAGTTATAACCGTAGTTATTCATTATTTATTCTTTAGTTATACCGAAGTTATCAACAACTTTTAATTTTATTAAGTTATTGTTTTAAATAGTTTTATTGATTTATCCACAGAAATTTGATTCCCTATTATTACTACTAAACAAAAAATTATCATTCAGGAAAATGAATATGCAACTGGTCAGTACAACAAGAGATAGTCTTTTAAAACCCTTACAGTTCGTAAGTGGAATTGTTGAAAGACGTCACACATTACCAATTCTTGCTAATTTACTTATACGTAAGAATAAAGACTCAATTTCTTTTATCTCTACAGATATTGATATCCAAATAACGACTATTGCTGATTTTGGAGTAGGTGATGACGAATTTAGTACAACTGTTGGTGCCAGAAAACTTTTAGATATTCTTCGTGCGATGCCTGAAGGACCTATCAGCTTAACAATGAAAGACAACCGTATGGTTGTACAAAGTGGAAAAAGTAGATTTTCTCTTCAAACTTTGTCCTCAGGTGAATTTCCAATCATGTTGGAGAACAATCAAAATGTTCGTACATTTGAAATTTCTCAAAAAGAATTCAAACAGTTAATTAGCCAGGTTCATTTTGCAATGGCTCAACAAGATATCCGCTATTATTTAAATGGTATGTTGATTGTTTTAGAAGGTGATAAATTAATTGCTGTTGCTACAGATGGTCACCGCTTAGCTTATGGTCAAATTATTCTTAAAAACCCGCCAGTTGGTGAATCCAATAAGATAGAAGTGATTGTTCCTAGAAAAACGATTTTAGAATGCCAACATCTCTTAGAGGATATTGATGCCCCTTTAAATATTTCTATTAGTCCAACTCAAATTAAATTTGAATTTAGTACGATAGAACTTTTATCTAAACTCGTTGAAGGAAAATTTCCTGATTATCAAAGGGTCATTCCAAAAGGTCATAAAAATTCTTTTGTTGTTCCCCGAGAGATTTTCCAATCCGCCTTGCAAAGAGCTGCAATCTTAACAACGGATAAATTTAAAGGTATTCGTTGTTCACTTAAAGAGAACTTACTTACCATTCAATCTACGAATGCTGAACAAGAAGAAGCTCAAGAAGAAATTGAAACCTCCTATGATGGTGATCATTTAGATATTGGATTTAACGTAACTTATTTACTAGATGTTTTATCAAATGTTAAGAATGAAAGCGTCCAAATTAATTTAGGAGATTCTAATTCTAGTGCCCTCATCACCATACCTGATAATGAAAATTTCAAGTATGTCGTAATGCCAATGCGTATTTAATCTAATAAGAACACATGACCATCGAAAACCAATCTGTAACTGATTTATATAGTGCCTCTTCCATCCAAATTTTAGAGGGGTTAGAAGCAGTTAGAAAAAGACCTGGCATGTACATTGGAGATACTTCCGATGGTACAGGTCTTCATCATTTAGTTTTTGAGGTCTTGGATAACTCAATTGACGAAGCACTTGCTGGTCATTGTTCTGAAATCACCGTAACGATTCATACAGATAATTCAATTTCTATTATTGACAATGGTCGGGGCATCCCGACTGGAATTAAATATGATGATAAGCATGATCCGAAAAGAAGTGCGGCTGAAATTGTCATGACTGAACTACATGCTGGTGGTAAATTTGACCAGAATAGTTATAAAGTATCAGGCGGTCTTCATGGTGTTGGTGTTAGTTGTGTAAATGCATTATCAAAGTGGTTACGATTAACTGTAAGGCGTGACGGTAAAACTCATTTTTTAGAGTTTGCTAGGGGTGTTGTTCAAAATAGAACCATTGTTGAAGAAAACGGATTAATTGTTTCCCCAATACCAGTTACTGGTACAACTGATACGAGAGGTACTGAAGTCCACTTTTCCGCTGATGAAGAGATTTTTGGCAAAGTTGAGTTTCACTATGAAATTCTCGTAAAACGAATTCGTGAATTATCCTTTCTAAATAATGGTGTTCATATTCGTGTTGTTGATGAACGCTCCGGTAAAGAAGAAGATTTTGCTTTTTCTGGTGGTGTGAAGGGCTTCGTTGAATATATCAATAAATCAAAAACCGCATTACATAAAAATATTTTTTACGCGATCGGTGAAAAAGCTGCTGAAGTCGGTGGAATGATTACCTCTGAAGTTGCTATGCAATGGAATGATGGATACAGTGAACAGGTTTTATGTTTTACTAACAATATTCCACAAAGAGACGGCGGTACCCATTTGACTGGTTTACGTGCTGCAATGACGCGGGTTATCAATAAATATATTGATGAAAACGGTATCGCGAAAAAGGTAAAAGTTGAGGTAACTGGTGATGACATGCGGGAAGGACTAACTTGCATCCTATCAGTAAAGGTACCTGAGCCTAAGTTTTCTAGCCAAACAAAAGATAAACTTGTATCTAGTGAAGTAAGAGGTCCTATTGAGGACGTTGTTTCTAGTAGTTTATCCGCTTATCTTCAAGAAAATCCAGTTGATGCTCGAGAAATCTGTGACAAGATCATAGAAGCTGCTCGTGCTAGGGAAGCTGCTCGTAAAGCTCGTGATTTAACGCGTAGAAAAGGTGTTTTAGATGGTTTAGGGCTTCCAGGAAAATTAGCAGATTGCCAAGAAAAAGATCCATCAAAGTCTGAATTATTTATCGTTGAGGGTGACTCAGCGGGTGGTTCAGCTAAACAAGGACGCGATAGAAAGTTTCAAGCAATTCTTCCATTAAAAGGAAAGATATTAAACGTAGAAAAAGCACGTTTTGACAAGATGTTAGCCAGTCAAGAAGTTGTTACGCTAATAACAGCATTAGGCACAGGGATTGGTGCTGACGAATACAACATTGACAAACTTCGTTACCATCGCATTATTATTATGACCGATGCTGACGTGGATGGTAGTCACATCAGAACTTTACTTTTGACGTTCTTTTATCGTCAAATGCCTGAGCTTATTCAACGTGGCCACATCTACATTGCACAACCACCTTTATATAAAGTTAAACATGGTAAGAATGAGCAATACATCAAAGATGATAGTGTTTTAACTGATTATCTTGTAACTATTGCTTTAGATGGAGCTCATATTACTAATCAAAATAATGAGGTTTTTGCTGGAGATGAGTTGAGAGATTTGACTAATCTTTACTACAAAACCCAGAGTGTAATTGAGCGTCTTTCGCGAATTCTTGATTCTGATGTTCTTAGAGTCATTAGTGAAGGCATTACTATTAATTTGGATTCAGAAGAGGAAGCTTTAAATTCTGCTAATAAATTAAAGCAGGGCTTAAATCAACGTTTGGGTGACAATAGTCAAAATCTTGAAATAACCGTTCAACTTGAAGAGAGAACAGAACGCTATCGTTTATTAATTTCAAGAAGGGTTCATGGTAATTTAAAACTTTCTTTTATTAATTCAGATTTTGTT
>Ga0208741_10001175_pt1 | contig 10715 bp, 8 predicted proteins | sample CryBogCBE03Jun09_FD_184576 | JGI IMG/M metagenome (GOLD analysis project Ga0208741, IMG submission 184576) | Freshwater microbial communities from Crystal Bog, Wisconsin, USA - CBE03Jun09 (SPAdes) | ecosystem: Environmental > Aquatic > Freshwater > Lake | place: Crystal Bog, Wisconsin, USA...
GGCCGACTGTTGGCTTTTTCGCCCACTGATTACCGTATGTATGTAAAAAGCAAGTTGGGTTCAGCCGACTCGTCGACCCGGATGATAGACATTCCGGAACCCAACAAAGCTTTGTACAAGCACACTGGTAGGTTTAGGCTTTATTATTTGGCCAAAGTGGGCAACGCCAATTGCAACAGCAAATAAAACTAACAGGTTTAACAACCCCAACATGAAAGCAATGATACTGGCAGCGGGCCTTGGCACTAGGTTAAAACCTTGGACGGATAACCACCCCAAAGCACTGGCTGTCGTTAACAATAAAAGCCTGCTGCAACGAAATATTGAGTATTTACAACTGGCTGGCATAACTGACGTAGTAGTGAATGTCCACCATTTTGCGGGGCAGATAAACAATGCTATTGACGAAAACAAAGGTTGGGGCAGCCGCATAACGATTTCCGATGAAACCGATACCGTGCTTGAAACTGGCGGCGGGCTGCAAAAAGCGGCCTGGTATTTTACCGGCGAGGCCAATTTTGTGCTGATGAATGTGGATGTGCTTACTAACCTGCCGCTGCCACAAATGATTGCGGAACATACCCAGCAGGCACCTTTGGCTACACTAGCTGTTACCGACAGAAAAACATCCCGCTATTTTTTGTTTGATGAGCAAGGCACGCTTTGCGGCTGGAGAAATACCAATACCGGCGAGCAAAAAATAGCCCGGCAAAGCACCGTGCTGATTGAAAAAGCTTTTAGCGGCATACACGTAATACAACATGCGCTGCTGGGCCTGATACCTTATCAGGGTAAGTTTTCCATGGTAGATGTTTACCTGTCTCTGGCAGCTACGCACGTTATTAAAGCCTATGACCATTCAGGCACCAAATTTATTGATGTAGGCAAGTTAGAAAGCATTGTTAAAGCCGAGGCCCTTTTTAGTTATTAGGAGGATTGGTTAGCAAGCTTGGGCAATTACGCTACCAATCTTTGTCTGGCTGGCCCTCCAGCGATTTTTTTTGTAATTGCTTTTGCAGTTGTTTTTCTTGGCTTTGCAGTTCCCTAAATTTTTTCTCCATCATTTGCTTGTCGGCCGTTTTGGGCGGTTGCGGCTGGTTGTTTTTCTTGGGGTCTTTTTTGTTTTGAGGCTGTTTTTGCTGCTGTTGTTTCTGCTTTTGCTCATTCAATGCTTTTTGCAAGTTCTCCCGTGTTTCGTTGTCATCGGGTGCCAGGCCCAGGGCATGCTTAAAAGCGTCAATGGCCCCGTCGTTGTCATTCTGCTTGGTTAGGGCAACGCCTTTATTATAATAGGTTTTGGCCCGCAAGGCAGCGTTTTTCTCCGTGGCCAAAATATCCTCGTACTGCTTAACAGCGCCCGCAACATCTTGCTGCTTTTGCAAGGCATTGCCCAAATTAAACTTCGCCGCTGTGCTGCCCGGTTCTCTGCCCAATGCTTTTTGGTACAACTGCGATGCCATTTTGTAGTCGCCTTTGCGGTAATACTCATTGCCTTTTTGCACATCGGTATTGGCTACCTGCGCGGTAGCCAAAAAGCTTGCAAAACCGCAGATGATGGTGAGTAATATTTTCATGCAGGCAGTGGTTTTCTTTCCGGTATAAATATTTCCCCAATCAGCAGCAGCAATGCCGGCAGTAAAAAAAATATATAATAACTGTTAAACTGCCGCTCACCTTGGCCTGCGTCAATCGCTTTTTTTTCCATGCTGTCAAGGCTTTGCATAACCGCGTCAACAGTTGCTGGCACATCATCCAAATGGTGGTACTCCCCTGCCGTTTTTTGGGCTATGGCACGCAGCTCGGGTTCGTTCAATTTCGACAAAACAGTTTGCCCGTTATTATCTCTTTTGTAGGCATTTGTGCTAGGCTCAATAATGCCCGAACCGTCTGGCGAGCCAACGCCAATGGTGTGTACAACTACCCCGTCGTCGTACAGTTGCTGCAATACTTTTTCCGATTTTGGGTCGTGGTCTTCCCCGTCAGAAATCAGTACAACGGCCTTGTATTTTTTTTCTTTGGTGTTGAGTGAATTGCTGCACAATTGCAAAGCCTCCCCTATTTCGGTGCCTTGCACTGGCACGGCATCAGGTGTGGCATTGGCTATAAATATGCTGGCCGCCGCAGCATCCGTTGTCAAAGGCATTTGCAAGTATGCCCGGCCTGCAAAAATCACCAGCCCAACGCGGTTGTCGCCTAAGCGGGTTACCAACGCATTAATAAAGCTTTTGGCTTTGTCAAGCCTGGTTGGTTTGGCATCTTGTGCCCACATGCTTTTGCTAACGTCAAGCGCCACCATTACATCAATGCCTGCCTTACGTTCTTTGCCGTTTTTTGTGGGCGTGCGCGGGTTGGTGGCAGCAATTACCGCCAAAGCCAACGCCGCCAAAACCGCTATAAACTTTATGGCATACCTCTTTGCAGAGTATTGTTTTGTTAAGCTGTCAACCAAGGCGGCATCACCCAGCGCGGCTTTAACCTTCCGCTTCCAACGCAGCACGGCATTGAAAATAAACGCCAAAGGCACCAGTAGCAGCAGCCCCAAAAAGTATTCACTGTGTTGGAAAGATAACATATTGTATTAGCCTGTAATATACAAGTACTGCACCAAACAGCACTTGGTGAGCTTAATTTTTAAAAAATACTTTTGGTTACGGCCTGTTTTCCAGGCCAAGCATAGCCACAGCCTTGTGGTTACATTTTGCCGTCAAAAAAACCAATGTTTTTTAATATGCTGTTTAAAACGCCAAGTGCTGCTTTAGGCATATTCGTGCCAATCGGGCCCTCCACGTTCAATGCAAAAAAATAGGCGTGGTTATTTTCTTCCAGCCAGCCAACAATCCAACCCAGGGCATGCCCATTGTCGGCGGTTCCCCAACCGGTGGCATAACTTATTTTAAATTTATCGTTCCCCGTTTGGGCCATCACCTTTTTCACAATATCCTGCGTTCTTTTTTGGAAAGGCAATTGGGAGAAATACAGCTTTTTAACCAATCCCAATTGCTCGTCGGTGGTAACTTTTATCGAGTTATCCAACCAAAAACTATCCACCCCGGTTTTAATAATGGCTTTGCCAAACCTTGCACCATAGCCCAGGCTGTCTAACCAACGCTGCATGGTGTCTTTGCCAATGCGCCTTACCACCTCTTGGTAATACGGCACCGCATAGGCGGCCAGCGCTTGCTGCATGGTAAGGTCTTTATTCCAGGCAATAGCGGTATCCCCGTTGGGCAATGTGCGGGCTAAGCCATCCCACTTAATAGGCATATTTTCATTGGTGATGCGCCCTGTTTCAATGCCCACCAACGAACTAACAATATTGAATGACGAGGCCGGGGAAAATGCGGAATCTTTAAAACGGGAAAGATTGTACACTGTAAACTCCCCCAAGCCGTTGTTGAGCAAACCAAAACTGCCCGTAACATGGCTGCTGTCGAAATATACCTTTAAGTCTCTGTTTACTTTAACATTGTTGGGCGAGCAGCCCGCAACAAAAAGCAATACTGCCAAACCCGCCGTGCTTACTAAAATTTTCATCTACAAAATTTTCGCAAAGCTATTGAAACCGCCATTAATACGGCTGCTAAAAAAAGAATCACCCTGCAAGTTGCAGCTTGCTTCTGGCGCACGCGTCCATGGCCATTTAATATTGCTTCCATAGTTTGGCAATAGTTTTGCATATTACACGCCATGAAACTATTTACATGCACCAACTGTGGCCAAATACTGTATTTTGAAAACACTTGGTGCCAGCACTGCGGGCTATCAACCGGCTTGGCGGAGCAAAACAGCCAGCTTTTTGCCATCTCCACCAATAACGGCGGGGCATTTGTGTTAACTGACAAAGGCCAAAGCACCAGCTACCACTATTGCGCCAACCACGCCTATGATGTATGCAATTGGCTGGTACCCCACGGCCATGCCACGCCTTTTTGCAGCGCCTGCGGCCTTAACCACACCATACCCAACCTGCAGCAACCGGCCTTTCGCGAACGCTGGGCCTTAATTGAGGCGGCCAAGCACAGGCTGGTGTACACCTTGCTGCGGCTAAAACTGCCTTTTGCCAATAAGCTAACGGAACCAGAAACCGGGCTGCGGTTTGATTTTGTGGCCGATGAAAGGGGGGATAAGAAAATTACCGGCCACGACAATGGGCTGATAACCATTAACATAAAGGAAGCGGATGATATTGAGCGCGAGAAAGCCCGCAAAAACATGCAGGAGCCTTACCGTACGCTTTTGGGCCATTGTAGGCACGAGATAGGGCATTATTACTGGGATACGCTCGTGCGGGATGACTACAGCAACCTTACATCATTCAGGCAATTGTTTGGCGACGAACGGTACGACTACGACGATGCCCTTGCACAACATTACCAAAACGGTGCCCCTGCCGCGTGGGCGCAACAGTATATAAGCGCGTATGCCAGCAGCCACCCCTGGGAGGATTGGGCCGAGACCTGGGCGCATTACATGCATGTTATGGACACGCTGGAGACTGCCTGGGCCTACAACATCCGCATAAAGCCCGGCCTTTCCCAAGCGACTGACATGCAGGCAGAAATAACGACCGACCCATATACCGAAAACAATTTTGACAATATTATTCGGCAGTGGCTGCCCCTTACTTATGCTATGAACAGCCTTAACCGCAGCATGGGCATTGGGGATGTATACCCTTTTGTAATTGCGCCTGCAGTGGTGCAAAAGCTGGCTTACATACACAATATTTGCTGTGGGCAAAGCAGGAACAACAATAGCCAATGGTCATATTTCTCCTAAACGCGCAACAGGTAATTGCTAGGCTGGGTAAAACGGTTTATCCCTTTTGCATAACACTGGCAACTATTGATACATGGCAGCGATAGTTTTGTTTTCTTTGTACCAAATACAAATGCCGTGTACAAACCCGGGGCCGCACAAAAGCTGAGCATCGTGCATGTTATTGACCGCCTGCACACAGGTGGGGCTGAACGCGTATTGGTAACACTGGCTAATATTTTTTTCAGTAAGGGCCACCCAATAAAAGTGGTTACGCTTACTGAAAAAGGGCCGCTGGCCGCGCAGTTATTGCCTGGTATTGAACAGGTAAATTTGGGCCGAACGTTTAAATACAGCCCTATTACCATGCAAAAGCTAATTGCAGCGGTAAAAGGCTTTGATGTTGTGCATGTACACTCCTTTTACAACTTGCGCTACCTATGGCTGGCAAAAATGATTTTTGGGCTTAGGAAGCCCGTTTTTTACCACGAGCATTTGGGCTTTAGGGCCAACATGCAAGCCACGGCCTGGCAAAAATATATTCTGCCAAAAAACATTTTCATAGCCACCACCAAGCAAATAAACGAATGGGCGGTAACTGAAGCAGGCATGAAACCAAACCGGGTTTTCACACTGCCGAATATTGTGTTGAAGCAGGAAACTGGCACCGAACAAAGTGGCGAGGCAACGGTAAACAACCATCACATGGTGTTAGTATCCAACATACGGGTGGAGAAGAATATAGAATTCGGCATAACGTTGCTGCAATACCTACACCGGGGTGAAAATAAAAACCATCTTACCATTATCGGCAAACTTTCCGACATGCCCTACTACGAGCGGCTGCAACAATTGGCACGGGAAGCAGGCATGGACAAATACATCACTTGGGTGCATAATGCCGACAGCGTGCAGCAATTGCTACCCAATTTTGCTGTCGGGCTGCACACCTCCCCCTCAGAGTCAGGGCCGCTGGCCGTGATAGAATACCTTGCACAGGGTCTGCCCTTTGTGGCCTATGATACCGGCGAGGTGATCAACACCATCAAGCCCGAATTGCCAGGCTGTATAGTAGATACCTTCGACCCTATTGAATGGGAAAACAAAATACATGCCTTGCAGGCCAAACCCGCTACCGCTCTTAAACAGCAATTGCAAACCGTGTTTGAGAAATATTTTTCTGCTGAGGCTTATTATGAACAATGCATGGGCATTTATAATACGCGCTAGTTCCCCCCCCCGCCCCCTAAAGGGGGGGACTTATAAGCCGGTCGGGTAATTATGGGCATTATTATAATCGTTTCTTCGATTACGGTAAGAATGATTATCATTTAACCTGTTGGCATAAAACATGCGCTGCACCCAGTTCCCCCTTTAGGGGGCGGAGGGGGTAGTGGCGGTTGTAGCCGAAGGGCCATCATGCATCATAACCCTTAATTTCCTTGAGAATACAAACAGCACGATAGCTGCTATCACCCCCATAAAAACAAACAGCATAAAAAAGTCGTACAGGTTATTAATGTGGTAGCCTAAAAACGTTTTGTACTCATAAGGAATCTCCAGTTTTTTCAATTGGGCCGCTATTTCCGGTGCTGGGGCAGTTTTACTGGCTAAAATAGCAGCCAAGTCAATACCATGCTTACCCGCTTCGCTCACCTCAGCGGCACCGGGTGGGTACACAGCGCTCAAAACCCCCGCCAGCTTGTTGCCAAAGGCATTGGCGGTAAACCAAATGGCCATCAACAGGGATGAATATTTTAACGGCGATAATTTATTTACCAGCGACATGCCAATGGGCGACAAGCAAAGCTCGCCAACGGTATGCAGCGCATACATACCCGTTAGCCAAATCATGCTAACCTTAACACCCGGCAGCACATTGTTCACCCCGTTGCCTATCCACAAATAGCCCATGCCCAGCATAAACAACCCAATGGCGGTTTTTGTGATGGACGATGGCTCCCGTTTGCCCAATTTCTGCCAAAACCATGCAAAAAACGCCGCAAACAAAACCACAAATGCAGAATTTAACGACTGAAACCAGCTTGCTGGTATTTCATCTTTGCCTAGCACTTTTTGGCCAGTCGTAAAAAGATACACATTTAACGCAACGATGGCTGCAGCAAATACGCCCAATAGCCCAAAAACGGTTAAACGCAACTCTTTGTCAAAGGCAGACGCTAAATTTTTCGCCGCCTTTTTGAATAAGTTGGCAATGTACACCAATGCCAAAGCAGAAATGGAGGCCACTGCCCAAACAGGCACCTTTAGCCAAGGCGTTTCCCTATTGGTTTGCTCGGCTGCAAAAAAGGTTAGCGATGCGCCAGCCTGTTCAAAAGCCCCCCAGAAGAATATCACAAAAAAGCAAATCATAAAAATTACAATCACTTTGTCCTTCTCCACTTTAGTAAGCGTTTTGTCCAAAAAAATCACCGTTGGCACCAGCACAATACACGCCGTAAGCAAATAGAAAAGAAAGTTAATCTTGGTATCGCCATATAACAACCCTATAAAAACCGAGGCCAGCACGGCAAAACCAAAAACAGCCAGAATAGGCGACAGCAAGGTTTTGGGCGTATTGGCTGGTATGGTACCCAGTTGCTTGTTGTCAGGGTCAACCACATATTTATGCTGAAATACCAGTTGTACAATAACGCTGATGATCATGCCGATGCCCCCTACCAAAAATGCCCACTTAAAATCCTCGGGGTGGCCGTCTCTTTCGCCCACCAAGCCGCATATCAATGGCCCCAGCATACCACCGGTATTGATGCCCATGTAAAAAATGGTATAGGCAGCGTCTTTCCGGGTATCGGTTTTGGGGTAAAGCTGCCCAACTAATGAAGAGATGTTGGGCTTAAAAAACCCGTTGCCGGTAATCATCAACCCAAGCCCTGAAAAGAACAGCAGTTTGGCCAAATCGGGGCTGGACGTGTAGATGCTTCCGCAACCAAACAAAACAGCTTCGCCAACGGCCATTACTAGCCCGCCGGCAATGATGGAACGGCGGTTGCCCCAGTAACGGTCGGCTATAAAACCGCCCAACAACGGCGTAAGGTAAATAAGGCTAATATAGCTGCCATACATATTGCTGGCAAAAACCTTGTCAAAAAGCAGCGCCCTGGTCATAAATAATATCAGTATCGAGCGCATACCATAGTAGTTAAAACGCTCCCACATCTCGGTGGCAAACAATATGTACAATCCTTTGGGGTGGCTTTTTTGGCTAAATGTTTGCTGCGGCTTGGTAATTTCGGGCATATGCTGTTTTAACCGTTGGTTTAAGTAAATTATGGCACTGTTATAAAAACATGGCATGCCGCAATAAGGCCAAAACAGTTGGTTTTTTGGCCTCCTCACTCCCCATGTTTGCCGAAAATACACAGAAATTTAATATACAAAATTTTTATTGGCTAACCACGCTTATTTTCGTTCAACTTTATACAGTTTCTATGAATATTCTCTTATTAGGTTCGGGTGGCCGCGAACATGCGCTGGCTTGGAAAATTAAGCAAAGCCCCTTGTGTGGTAATTTATACATAGCCCCAGGCAATGCCGGTACAGGCTTGGTGGGTACCAATTTACCCATTGGGGTAAACGATTTTGAGGGCCAAAAACAGTTTTGCCTGCAAAATAATATCGACATGGTGGTAGTTGGGCCTGAGGAGCCGCTGGTAAAAGGCGTATACGATTTTTATATGGGCGATGCGGCGTTGAAGCACATGGTGGTAATAGGCCCATCGGGCTACGGTGCGCAGTTGGAAGGCAGCAAGGCCTTTAGCAAAAAGTTTATGCAGCGGCACAACATACCCACCGCAGCCTACGCCGAATTTGACGCCACCAATTTTGAAGAAGGCAAACACTACATAGCCAACCATACTTTGCCGGTTGTTTTAAAGGCCGACGGGCTGGCTGCGGGCAAAGGGGTGGTGATAGCCACCACCCACCAGGAGGCACTGGAGGTGTTTGAGGAAATGATTGTTAACCGCCAGTTTGGGGATGCTTCTTCCCGCGTGGTGGTTGAACAGTTTTTAGACGGTATAGAAGTGAGCGTGTTTGTGCTCACCAATACCAAACAATATAAAATCATCGGCCATGCCAAGGATTACAAACGCATTGGCGTGGGCGATACCGGCCTTAACACAGGCGGCATGGGCTGCGTTAGCCCTGTGCCATTTGCACAAGGTGCTTTTATGGAAAAAGTAGAACGCACCATTATACAACCCACCATCAGCGGCTTGCTGGCAGAAAACATTGTGTACAATGGCTTTGTGTTTTTTGGGCTTATAAACGTGCAGGGCGAACCGATGGTGATTGAATACAACTGCCGGATGGGCGACCCCGAAACAGAAGTGGTGCTGCCTTTGTTAAAAAATGATATTGTAGACTTATTTTTGGCGGTACATGAGGGCAGGCTTGAGCAGACAGACATTTTGTTCGACAGCCGGGCCTGCGCCACAGTGGTGGCCGTTAGCGGAGGCTACCCGGGCCAGTATGAAAAAGGATATGTTATTGAGGGGTTAAATGACTACGACGGTGCGGGTAATTCTATTACCTTTCACGCAGGCACACAATTGGTGAACGGTAATGTGGTTACCAATGGGGGCAGGGTGCTGGCCGTTTCGTCATTCGGCCATACCATAACCGAAGCGTCGGCAAGCTCAAAAGCAGTGCTGGAAGGCATTTCGTTCAATGGTATGTACTTTAGGCACGACATAGGGTTTGAGTTTGTAGGCCCAAGCCTTCAATAGGCAGCGGTTTTTATGAAAGGTGCACAAACAACCTTGGTAATTTTAACCCGGCCCAACTTGGGATTAAATATGTAATGCTTTATGGTACGCATTGTTAAAATATGCTTTTTGCTATTATTGCCTGCCTGTGTTTTTGCGCAGCAGGACCCTGCCAAGCTGCTTGAACGGGCCGAAGAAGAAATGAAAAAACTGGCGATTGGCGAGCAGCCCGACTATGTTGCCGCAGGCAAATGGCTGGAAGATGTGGTAAAAGCCTTGCCCAACAATGCGGAGGCTTGGTATTACTATGGGTGTGCGCTTGACCGTTACAACCACCCCGATGGTGAAAACATTGTTACTAGTACCACCGAGGCCATGACCGAAAACACCAGCCTTGCTTTTGAAAACTGTTTGCAAACCAGCAACGACAAATACACGGGCGACATTCTATTGCTTGACCCCCACACTAAACTACTGGCAGCATGGGGTGCACAGGCATTATACTACTTGTACCACAACAATAGAGACTCCTCAGCATGGTGCCTTAACCAAGCATTGGTGCGCGGTGGCATTAACCGCACGGTGGCCAACTACTTTAAGCAGGTGTTGGATGAATGTGCGAGGGGCGCTTATCTTTTTACCACCGGTGATATGTACACGTACTACCTGCTGTACTTACAGGAAGTGGAACACTACCGGCAGGATGTAACCTGCGTTGACCTTAATTTGCTTGGCACTAAATGGTACCCTGTTTGGCTGAGACAAAAAGAAATGCTGCTTTTTAGTTTTACCCCCGAAGAACTTGACAATATTGGCCGCGACCATTGGGAAATGAAAGAAACCGCCATACCCAATACCAACCAAACATACCACGACAGTGCCATAACCTGGCAGTTGAAACCAACGAAGGGAAATTCGCTGCTACGCTCAGACAGGTTGTTGCTGAACCTATTGCAGCAGAACGCATTTATGAAACCCGTTTATTTTGCGGGGGATGTACCCAGCAATATGCGGCTTTATTTGGATGATTACCTGGAAACAAAAGGCCTTACTGACCGCTTGTTGCCCTACAAAACCCCTGAAAACCAAGCAGAACTTTCCTCCCGTTTAAAAAGGTTGCCGGTATTGCCTGCCGGAGGCAGCTACATTAATAACAAGGATAACATACAAGTGCTGAATAACTACCGCTTTGCCTATACAACAGCCGCCATTATCGCCTCCCAGGAA
>Ga0208741_10001177_pt1 | contig 10702 bp, 1 predicted proteins | sample CryBogCBE03Jun09_FD_184576 | JGI IMG/M metagenome (GOLD analysis project Ga0208741, IMG submission 184576) | Freshwater microbial communities from Crystal Bog, Wisconsin, USA - CBE03Jun09 (SPAdes) | ecosystem: Environmental > Aquatic > Freshwater > Lake | place: Crystal Bog, Wisconsin, USA...
GGCCTATCCCGTAGCCCAATCTGGGGGTGCCCAAGGGGGGCTTTTTACGATGGAGTTGCGCCATCAACTCCAGAACAAAATCACACTCTCCTCTTTCTTTGATGCAGGTGTAGTTCAGCAATACAAAAACACCTATGCAGGTTGGCAAGGTCTCACTAATGCGAACGACACTTACTCTTTAATGGGTGCAGGTTTTGGTGTGAAGTGGGATTACGAAGGTTGGAATTTAGGTGCAATGGTTGCATGGAAGATTGGTATTAATCCACTCTACAGTTCAACTGGTCAACCAGTGAATACGGATGGCACCACAACACAACCTCGTGGTTGGGCAACAGCTAGCTATAGTTTCTAAAGCAGCTTCTAAAGTATCAACAAATAATGCTCAATCAATGAATTGAGCGCCTGATTTACTCAGTAAACTCAAGCAGTAAATCCGTAGTAAATCCTCAGCAAACTTCCATCAATTTCTCACGAAAATTACAATCAATTTTTGAAAGTGTGATCAGTCTTTCTCTGTATTCGATCGCACGGTAATGTGCTCGCAAACAAACAAAAAATTGCAAAAAATAACGCAATATTTGTATAGAGAAAAGGCTATTCCGAGGTCAAAAATTCCCCAAAATACCCAATGATGAAAAAGGGCTGATTTGAGTATTTAGGGTCCTGTTTGGTTGCTTGGGATATCGAGCTTAAAAATACCCCCCTTGATAAATCAAGGGCTAGCGGTTCACATGATCGCCCGAACCCATAAAAGGTGCTTTATTTACCCCTGTTTTGTATAATTTTATTCCCCCGGTCGCCATATGGAGCGGGGCTTTGAAGTCGAATCACACCGCATTGAAATACAAAATATTTTGTTAAAGCTGAAAAAGATATTCGCTTGGGGTTGTGCCACTTTGCATGCAACAAAATGCAAGGGAATTTCTTTGGCTTTATTTATCAAAAAAACAGCTCAACAATATCTCCACAATCACTTGCAAAATGATGTGGAAAAGTTGCTCTTTATTTTGAGTAAAAAAACCAAACTGCTCATCTCATTTTTTCAGCAGCACCTGGAAAATTTTTCAGAGCACATCCGTAAGAAAAAAAATCTTCGTGAAAAAATTCTGTTTCAAAAAATCAAACCCAAATCAATTTTGGGTTTTTTCGTTTTAATTGCATTCCAATTTCAATACGTTATTGCACAACCACTCAATGCATTGCCAACGAATGGAAAAGTAGTCGCAGGTAGTGCAACGATTTCACAAACATCAACTGCCACTAGTGCGACGATGACCGTGAATCAAACTTCACAACGTGCGGTGATCAATTGGGATAGTTTTAACGTTGGCAAAAATGCCGCTGTCAATTTCGTGACCCCGGGAGCCAATAGCGCAACCTTGAACCGGGTTACAGGACCTAGCCCCTCCCTGATTCAGGGTGCCCTGAGCTCAAATGGCCAAATCGTCCTAGTCAATGCCAACGGCATCACCTTTGGTAGGGGTGCCCAGGTAGACGCCCCAGGCGTGGTTGCCAGCACCATGGATATCGCCAATAAAGACTTTATGGACGGAAAATCCACGTTTTCGGGGTCTGGAACAGGGAAAATCATCAATAAAGGCACGATTTCAGCCACTTCCCAGGACGGCTTTATTGCTTTATTGGCCCCAGAAGTCCAAAACCAGGGCTATTTGCTAGCGAGCAAGGGCGGAACAGTCGTTTTGGCTGCCGGAGAGCAAATTACCCTCAATTTCCAGGGCAAGCACTTGGGTGGCGTCAATGTGGACGTAGCGACGTATAAAGCCCTGATCGCCAATAAGCGAGTGGTTGAGGTCAACGGTGGTTTAGTGGTGATGGCAGCGGGTGCAGCCAATCAACTCATGAGCTCCGTGATTAAAAACACGGGACGGGTTTCTGCATCATCCGTTGTCAGTAACGGTGGTGAAATTGAATTCGTTGGTAATACTGTGACGCAAGCAGGCACAGTCGAAGCAAATAGTGCAACAGGTGTCGGTGGTCAAGTGAACTTGGTTGGTAACAACATCACTGCAACCAGTAAATCTAAAACGAGTGCAACTGGTGCAAGCGGTGGCGGTCAAGTCAATATGGGCTTAGCGCAAACTGCGGTGAGTGGTGGTGTGCAAGTCAATGCAGCAACACCATCGGAAAATTCGGTTGCGGTTAATCAAGCTATCGTTAAAGCAAATGCAACACAAGCTGCACTGAACAACACATTGGCTAAAACAGTGACGGTTGAACAAGGCGCAAGTGTTGATGCCTCTGCAACTCAGAGTGGTAATGGCGGCATCATTGCGATCTGGTCTGCTGTCAAAACCAATATCGCTGGAACCCTTAAAGCAATGGGTGGTGCTCTATCGGGTAATGGTGGCTTTGTTGAAACCAGCTCGAAAGGCACAGTCATCCTGGCTCCGAATGCCATCATCAATACCAGTGCAAGCAATGGCAGGGCAGGTACTTGGTTATTGGATCCCATTGATTTAACGATTGATACTGCTACAGCAAACATCATCTCTGCAGCACTCGAGAACAACAACGTCAGCATTGCTGTCAACGGCAATGTTTGTCCAAGCTTAGGCAGTTGTACACAAAACGGCAGCGGTAGCTTAACGATTGCTAGCGGTGCGAATATTCTGAAAGCTGCTGGCAGCTTATCGACCTTGAGCTTGAGTTCATCTGGTGTATTTAATCTGAATGCCAACATCACTGGTCAGAACCTAAATGTCATCATCAACAGCTCGATTGCTTACCTCAATGCAGGTAGTAGCATCACTGCTAATCAGGTGACTGTGCAAGCGCAAACGATTTATGCCAATGGCAGCATCAGCACCTACGCAGGTAATAGCAGCTCACCACTCAGTAATGCGATTAGTCTCTTGGCTCAAGCGGTATTTATCAATGGTCAGCTTAATGCGGGTGGAGTCAGTACTTCATCAAGCAGTACTAGCACGAATACTTCTGTAACCTACAACGGCACAACGATTCGTAAGGAAGATTTACCGACTTTCTTGACTGCACAAAACAACACTACAACAGCCTTGGATGTGGTCTATTCCACAACGGCTGCAAATGATGCCAATGCGACTGTTGCGCCTGCCATTAGCTCTCAATTCACAGGAATATCAGGTCAATATCAATCTGCCAGTAATGTGATTCAGATCACGGCTAGCAATAGCCTAGCAATTGCCGCTAATAGCCAGCTCTTAGCGAATGGCACTACAGGAACCACATCCGCAATCTATTTGGATTCACCGACGATTACTGCTCAGGCGGGAAGCCTGATTCAGGCCAATGGCAATAACGGCCCTGGCGGCTTGGTAGCCATCAGTGGTAATCAACTCAATTTAGGCGGCACAATCGCCGCAAACGGTAATGATGGTGGTCTGATCAGCATGAATGCTGGATCAGGCGTTCTCACATTAACAGGCACAGTACAAGCCAACGGCTCGAATGGCCGTGGAGGCACAGTCTTAGCGACCCAAGCTAGCGATATTCAAGTCAACTCAGCAACCATTCAGGCCAATGGCCAAACCGATGGCGGCGCCATCACACTCATAGCTGATACCGGCAGCATCAATTTCACCAATGCACTCATTCAAACCAACGGCTCGAATGGTCGTGGTGGAAGCATTGGCATCTCTGCGCAAAATAATGTCACCCTAGCCAGTACTGAAGTAGATGCAACAGGCTTAAACCAAGGTGGCACGATCAAGATAGGCAATGATGCAAGCAATGGCACATTGCCTTTTGCTTTATCTGCAAGCCTAGATGCAGCAAGCATCATCAATACAAGTCAACAAATAATAGACTCCACCAATCAGAATGGTGGCTTCATTGAGACATCTGGACAAACGCTGTCTATGCTAGCAAGTATTAATGCGGGCAGAGGGGGGATGTGGCTATTGGATCCAAATAACGTCACGATTAGCGCTACCGCAACTTCAGCAGGCAGTAGCCTTCCTAATTACACTGCTCCAGCGCCAGTCTCACCTGCAACAACTTCATATGTCAAAGACACAGACATTCAGACACAAATCAATGCCGGAACTAGCGTCACTATTATTGCTAGTGGCACTATTACCCAGTCAACTAATCTCAGTTTTGCTCCAGCTGCAGGCGTTAATGTGAGCCTGACTTATGATACTAGAACAGGTACTGCACAATCAATCACACTAAATGGCACAACCACAAATACAGGACTGGGTAATCTCACACTCAACTATTTGTCAAGCGGACAAATTGTTATTAATGGGGCTATTAATTCCACTAGTAGTGGAAAGATTAATGTTATAGCTCAGTCGTTTTATGCAAACTCCACTGTCCCTGCATCCTGCCCGGCAGGTGCTTGCGCAAGTATTTATAACACTTCAACGGGCACCATTACTACCAAAGGTGGTTATGTCGTTATCGATGCAACAGGCGGAACAATCACTGGCACTTCAATAACAATGGGAAGTCTTGCAAATGGCTCGATATATACCAATGCCCTCATAAACACAACCACTTCAGGTGCAGTCAGCAGTAGTTCAGGCGGGGATTTCTCGGTGGCAGGTTCCAATAATTTAGCTAGCGGCGTTGGTTCATTTGAATATAACGCTGGTCTTAATATTGGCGGTAATGCGAGCTTCCAACTTAAGAGTACTACTACTGCAAATTACGGTTTTGTAGTTGCTAGCTACGGCACAACCCAAGCAATTACCGTTTATGGAAATATCGACATCACCAGCACCGGAATTACTAGCTCTGGTTATGGCCTGATTTACCTTAGTTCAATTTTGACTTCTACAACAGGCAATATCACCTTAACAGCTACATCAACTAATACAACAGCAACTACCAATCCAGGCATTAGCTCTAGCGCAACAGGAACAATTACTGCCAATGCTGGATCTATTTCGGTTAATAGCAGCTCGAATGCAAGCTCGGCCGTTGCTCTCGCTGGCGCAATGTCTGCAAAAGCAATTAACATTACAGGTACTGCAACTACTGCAACGACCATTGTTTCTTTAGGGGCAATGACCATCGCCGCTGGTGGCTCGAATTTATCTGTGTCTGCTACCGATACATCTGCTGGGGCGAATACCGGCATTACTCAAACGGGTGCCATTAACGATAATGCGATTGGTGGAAATATTAGCTTTACTTCTAATAACATCATCAACCAAACTGGCGCGATTACATTAGCCGCCAATACAAGTAGTGCTGCCTCAACAGTTTTATATGATACCCGAACTGGTAATAAGTTATCGACTATCACTGCCGGAACTTTAACACTCACTTCTGGCAGTTCAAAAGTGGTTAACTATTCAATGCTAGCTGCTGGTGCAGCATTAACAATTAATTCAATCAGCGTGAACGGCACCATCACTGTTGATAATACCTACGGCTGTGCCTCTGCACCATGCACTGCAATTTCAGCAGTTGATAATTACATCAATACAGGTAACTTTTCTACATTAGCAACAACCTCTAGTGGTATCACCATAAATAGTGCCCTCACAGCAGGCACTGGTGTCATCTTAGACGGCGTTACCTATAGCGCTAATCACGGCGTATATTCAACTGTAGCGATTACAGCCACTACCGGAAATGTGGATATCTTAGGTATTACCAATACTGGAAGTGGCGTTTACTTCTCTGGTGCTGCGGCAACGATGACTGCCAGCACAGGCAATATCATTATCTCGGGTTATCAGCTTGCTGGAAATGCAGCAGTGAACCTGAATGGCGTACTTACAGCGACCGCTGGATCAGTAACCATTACTGGGTCAAATACTTCTGGTAACTTTGCATTCTGGGATAACTCTCTAATCTCTGCCGCCACAGGTATATCGATTACTGGCACATCTGCCCCAGGTAACGGTAATGCCGCTATTAGCATGGCTGGCGCAATGACAGTAACAGGGGTAGGGGCTCCCATCTCCTTGACCGCAAACAATACTGCCAACCCTGGTGTCTCAGGTATTGCAGAGACTGGAGTGATTACTGGGGCTAGTGGCAGCAACATCACATTTACCAGTAATGGTGTCATTAACCAGAGTGGTGCAATCACATTGGCCGCCAATAAGAGTGGTGCTGTCTCAGCGATTACTTACGATACGACTACTGGCAATAAGTCCTCAACTATTCTTTCTGGCGCCTTAACCATTGGCTCTGGATCCACATCAGCAATTAACTATATTATTAAATCCCTAGGTTCTGCTATCAACCCAGGTGCGATTGGCTCCACTACTGTTGCATTACCTGGCTATGTAATGCTAGATAACACCTATGGATGTACCGGAGCAAGTTGCACGCCAGCGACTGGCTTTATTAATGCCACTAATCTGGCTAGCTTAGCTACGGGCTCTATCGGCGTCACAATTAATGGTGTGATTTACGCTACTGGCGCAATCACTGTCAATGGTGCTGCCAATGCCAACCAAGGTATCGGTATCTCCGCAGTGATTGCATCAACTGGCGGGGCGGTGACTCTTAATGGCGCAACCACAAATAACTATGGTGTCTATGACCCATCTACGTTAATTGCGGGCAATAGTATTACGATTACTGGTACATCTTCAGCGGCCGCTCTTTGGGATGTGCAGCTTTCTACTTTAACGATTAATAGTGCTTCCACAGGTGGCAGTATCACGATCACTGGTAATGTAAATAACATCCCAGGTGCTGCTGGTGGTATTTATCAAGCAGGGGCAATTACAGGGGCTAATGGTTCAAGTATTAGCTTCATCTCAAACAATAATATTAGCCAAAATGGCACAATAAGCTTACCGGCTAATACTAGCGGTACGGCAGCTAATGTCATTTACGATACGACAGCTGGTAATAAGCTTTCCACAATTGCAACCGCTGCTTTAAATATTACTGCTGGCTCAAGTTCGGGCATTAATTATTCTGTACTTTCTTCTGGTAGCGCAATCACAATCAGCGGCGCTGTGGCAGTACCAGGCTCTATTACCTTGGACAACACCTTCGGTTGTTCAGGATTGGCATGTACGCCAGTATCAGCTTATCTCAACAAGAATCTTACTAGTTGGGCTACTTTAGTTACCACCAGTAGCGGTATTGTCATCAATGGTGCCCTAAGTGGTACGGCTATCACCATCAATGGAATTAATGCTGGTGGTAGTACTACGGGTGGCGGTGGTGTGATGGTTATGGACGCATTAACTGCAACAAGGGGCAACATTAACATCACAGGAACCAGTACCACCGGTATAGGCATTGCAAACCTCTACGGTACCTGGGGCGTAAGTCCGATTACGGCTAATAGTGGGGCGGTTACCATTACAGGCACTTCAACAACAACTGGTAATGGTGTCGAGCTTGGACCAAACAACACCATTAGCTCAAAGTCCATCACAATTATTGGATCTGAAGTTGGCGGAACATACGCTGTGTATCTTAATACCCTAACGATTGTTGCGGGCGGAACCAATCTTAACGTTACCGGTGCTGTCTCGGTACTCACTGATACTGGTATTTATCAGACTGGTGCAATTACTGATAATGCTACAGGTTCAAATATCAGCTTTATTACGAATGGCATCATCAACCAAGCTGGTGCAATTGGTTTAGTTGCTAATACAACCTCCGCCGCAGTGAGTATTACCTACAACACCACGTCTGGTAATAAGAGCGCAAACATCACAACAGGTGCATTAGCAGTGGCGGCTGGTAGCAATGCATCGCCAATTAACTTTATTGCAAAATCTTCTGGCTCCGCTATCAATCCAGGCCAAATTGGAACGACTACTACGTCACTGCCCGGTTATATTTTGATTGATAACACTTATGGGTGCTCTGGGGCAAACTGTACGCCAGTTACGGGCTTTATTAATGCGACCACCAATAATATTGCCTCATTAGCAACTGGCTCAATAGGCATTACATTAAATAATGCTATTTATGCGACCAGTTCCATCACATTGAATAGTGCTGCAAATGCCAACAAAGGTATTGATATATCCGCAGTGATTACTTCAACTGGTGGCGCTGCCACACTAAATGGCGCTACAACCAATAGTTATGGCGTTTATGATCCTTCTTCCTTGATTACGGCGAACAGTATTGCCATCACTGGCACATCAAGTACAGCCGCATCTTGGGATGTTTACTTAGGACCGCTAACAATCAACAGTACAGCTACTGGTGGCAGTATTACAGTTATTGGAAATGTCATTGCGACCCCGGGTGGTGCAAATGGTATTTACCAAAATGGAGCCATCACTGGTGCCAATGGAACAAGCGTAGCGTTTATCTCCAACAACATCATTAATCAAAATGGTGCGATTACATTACCTGCTAATACCAGCGGTGCAGCAGCAAATGTTATCTACGATGTTTCGTCTGGTAATAAGCTATCTTCGATATCTAATACCGGCGTCTTAACTTTTGCTGCTGGTTCAACAGCCGCAATTAACTACATTGAGATTTCATCTGGTGCAGCTTTGACTACCTCATCCCTTGGTACTAGCACCATTCCTTTGCCAGGTTATGTGCTGTTTGATAACACTTATGGTTGTTCAGGAACGGGTTGTACGCCGGTGAGTGGTTATTTAAACAGCTCTTTGGCAAATTGGGCTACCTTAGTCACGACAAGTAGTGGCATTGTTGTTTCGGGTGCAATTTACGCAAACAACTCCATTACGATTAATGGTATTGATGCAGGCGGTAGCACAGCAGGTGGCGGTGGTGTGATGATTATGGCTAGCCTTACTTCTAATACCGCAAATATTAATCTTAGCGGGACATCTAGCACTGGGATTGGTGTTGCTAACTTATATGGCACCTGGGGCGTAAGTCCGATTACGGCCAATAGTGGTGTCGTTAATATCACTGGTATTTCAACAACGACTGGAAACGGCGTAGAGCTTGGTCCTAATAGTTCAATTAGCGCTAAATCAATCAATATTTTTGGATCGGAAGTGGGTGGTACTTACGCAGTCTATTTGAACACTATGAATATTGTTTCTGGTGGAAGTAATATTAACGTTACTGGCGCTGTGAGTATCAATACGGATAATGGCATCTATCAAACTGGTGCGATTACAGACAATGCTGTTGGGTCAAGCATTCAATTTTTATCAAATGGCATCATCAACCAAACCGGTGCCATTGCTCTGGTGGCAAATACGGGCGGTACTGCAGCGAACATTACCTACGACACCACTGCTGGCACTAAAGCCTCTAATATCACCACTGGTGCACTAACAGTCGCCACTGGTACTAATAACTCCGGTATTAACTATCTTGTGAAGTCTGCTGGCTCAGCCATTAATCCAGGCGCCATTGGTTCTACTACAGTGGCACTGCCAGGCTACGTATTAATTGATAACACCTACGGTTGTACTGGTACTAACTGCACACCAGCAACTGGCTTTATTAATACCACTACCAATAATCTCGCTGCGTTAGCAACAGCGTCTATTGGCCTCACTATTAATAACGCCATCTATGCGGTTGGTGCTATTACCGAAAACGGTGTATCGAATGCTTCCCAAGGCATTGGCTACTCAGCAGTGATGACTTCTACCGGTAGTAATGTAATCATGACTGGTGGTACAACCACCGGTTATGGCATCTACGATCCATCTTCTTTAATTACTGCTAATAACATCACCATTACTGGCACCTCATCTGGCGCACCTTCTTATGATGTATATATCGGACCATTAACAATTAACAGCGCAGCTACCGGCGGCAGTATCACAATTACCGGGAATGTGATTGGTACACCAGGAGCTGCCGGTGGTATTTATCAGTCTGGCGCGATTACTGGTGTCAGTGGTACCAATATCAGCTTTATCTCGAATAACAATATTAGCCAGAACGGCGCGATTGCCTTAGCAGCAAACGCCAGTGGTACAGCATCGAACATTATTTACGACACCACTACCGGTAATAAGACTTCGACGATTGGCGCTGGTGCTTTAACGATCACCTCTGGATCAACCTCGGCCATTAACTACATCATGAAGAGCAATGGTAGTGCACTCTCACCACCAGCTATTACTGTTCCTGGTTACATCCTGCTAGATAACACCTGCCCAGGCTGTGCGACACCAGCAACGGCAGCAACTGCAGCCGTGAACGGTAATGCTATTACTTTAGGTGGTGCTTTATCAGCAGGCAGCTTGGCTGGTACTACCGGTGTGACAGTCAATACCGTAGCAAACGGAACTGGTAACGGCTTTAATCAATCTAGCTATGCGATTAACTCCAGCAGCGGCGGTGTCACGATTAACGTCAATAGCCAAGCTGGTGGTACAGCGTATTACAGTACCGGCACAATTACGGCAACTGGCCAGACCATCGCTATTAATACCACCACAACTACGGGCGTTAGTATTAATGACACTGGGGCGATTACCGGTGGCATCGTCACCATTAGCGGTGCACAAACAACCGCAACCGCAACTGCGACCCCAGTCACAGTAACGGGTCTGATTACTGCCAATACCGTCACCATTACTGGTAGTGGTGGGGCAGCATCTACCATCGTCTCACTAGGCGCCGTTACTATCAACGCTGGTGGTGGCAACCTCACGGTGACCGCTAATGATGTCGCAGCAGGGGGGAATAACGGTATCACCCAAACCGGTGCGATTACAGACAATGCTGTTGGTGGCAACATCACCTTCACCTCGAATAACCTCATTAACCAGACTGGTGCGATTGCTTTAGTGGCGAATACGGGCGGTAC
>Ga0208741_10001178_pt1 | contig 10698 bp, 1 predicted proteins | sample CryBogCBE03Jun09_FD_184576 | JGI IMG/M metagenome (GOLD analysis project Ga0208741, IMG submission 184576) | Freshwater microbial communities from Crystal Bog, Wisconsin, USA - CBE03Jun09 (SPAdes) | ecosystem: Environmental > Aquatic > Freshwater > Lake | place: Crystal Bog, Wisconsin, USA...
ATAAATAATCTGATAATTTTTATTTAAAAAATGCCTTCGTATTTTATAGTACCAAATGATCCACAAAAATTCTTCTTTAGTGGACTAAATGAACTTAATATTGTTCTTAAACAAGTTGAAGATCATATTAAATCAGAAGCTGAAAATCAAGGTATTCATTTAATCCGTCTAAATTGTTATTATAATACTTTGAAAAATACAGGATTTATAGATTATGAAACGAAATATCCAACTGATTATTTAGAAGTAAGAAATTTAGAAGTTGGTCTTGGTCTATATATTCATGAACTACAATTTGTTTCTTAAATAATAAATGGAGAAAATCTTAATTATTAATACTATTCCAGATTCGGATGTTTCTGGTAGAATCGTTTTTAATTCAGATTTTCCTTATGATCATATCTTAACAAGACCGCGTACAGATAGTGATGGTATTGATACTACAACTTCACTAACTGGTGGACTAAATCAAAATATACCTTTAAAGTATGATTTTAGTTTCTATCCTCCTGGGAATGATAGTTCAACTGCTTCATATATTGCATTAACACCTGATTATGCAAATGTAATTTTATATGCAGGAAATGGTGGATTAACAATGACAAATTATTTATTAACTACATCAAATCCTAAATATCCTATCTTAATTACAGATAGTTATTCAAGATGGGCTGCACCTTCATCTAGATTAAATACGTGTATGATTTATAGTGCAAATGGATGTTATAGAGATTATATTAATAATCAATGGGTAGTATATGGACAAGGTGGATTAATTTCATCTATTGGAGGATTACCTACACAATATTCAAATTTTATAACTTCTAATGATGGTTTATTATGGTCTGGAATGAAATATAATAATCCTTATTTAGATTCTATTAATGGTTATGCTGTTGATTCTCAATCTGATATTGGTATTGCTATTGGACAAGGTTCTACTTATTCTATAAGTATTTTAGCTGGAAAAGTTGGTAATAATCAAGCATGGTTTCCTATTTTGAATTCTAATTCATTAATAACACAACCTATAGGTATTATTAGAGGTCCTTCATGGATTGTATATGGATCTACCGGTTCTGGTACTAATGCATTGTGTGAATCTATAAATGGTTTCGAATGGACTGGTGTAAGTTCTATAACAGATACTTCTATTATTACTGCTGATATAAATCAATTTACAAATACATGTATGGCATGTTCCTCTACTAATTTTTATATGAGAGATCCTATGACTGGAACATGGACTTCTCAACCTATAAGTACTTTCTTTACCGGACTAATACAAATATCACTAATTTCAAATGTTGCTGTTGGATCACAATATGGTATGATAGGTTCAATAGGTACATGGTTAGTTGGCGGACAATCTTCAAATGGTATGATGCAATTTTTTCTATCAACAGATGATGGCCAAACTTGGATTTCAGATAATTCTGGAGTAGGATCAGCTCTTGGTAATTATACTAATACTTTTATTGGTACTGATAGTTCTATGAATTATCAAGATTGGGAATTCTTTGTAAATGATTCAAATAATCAATTAAATATTCTTGAATTAAGTGTTACAGGTACAAACGGAGAATTAGCACTTTCTTCTTATGGCGTTGTAGCTCTACAAGGTTTAACTGGTCTAAATGTTACAAGTTATGGATCAATTGATTCAAAAACTTTACAAGGAATTACATATGCAAGTTATTTAAGTGAAATTAATACAGATCTAACTAATGCGTTAACAACACCTTCTCAAATACTTAATACTACAATTCCGGATATTATTGGAACTGTTTCATTAGGTTCAACTGCTCAAAAAAATGCAACAGTAGCAGGCCAAAGTACGTATACTAGTCCCGATCTTTATGCTTCATTTGATCTTACATTCCGAACTGATCCTTATTCTAGTAAGAATTTTACCTTTACAGATGGTTCTACTTCTGGAAATTTTTATAGTTTTACTATAAACGATTATTTAAACTCGAGTACACAAGATTCATCAATTTATTCATTTGATAGCAATTCTAATCAATTTGGTGGAGCTACATCTGGATATATATCAGATATGTTTAACAATGGATTAATATTTGCTCAAAATATTATTTTTGGAGAATTATATACATCACAAATTAAAAATCTAAAATCATTGATCGGTGCTATTAATAATATAAATAATATATTATCTACTTCTCAAGGATTAATTGACACGTTTGTATCACCTACGTATGGCAATTATAATAGTCAATTTGTAGATGGAGTATCTGGCAATAAAGAATTACAAGAATTTTATACTCCAATTCAACAAGTTCAAAATAAAAGAATTGGATCTTATAATTTTGATTCATTTGAAAAACTACAACATTTATCTGGATATCCTATTACACAAACTTTATTAACTTTACAAGATCTTTATAATAAGGATGGTGCTACAGGTTCGGAATTTATAGAAATTGTAAATAAATTTAGAACTTTAGAATATTATTTAAGTTATGATTCTACTGTTATTGATACAATAGTTGGGACTATTGTACCGAATAATATACAATCTCTTCCGTTATTGGTTTCTTTATTAAATATTATAAATCAATCATTAAATAATAATTTAACACAAGCTATTAATAACTTAAATAATTCAAAAACATTGAATACGTTATCAAATGATATATTAACATATAACTCTCAAACTACTTTTAGATTTACATTTGATGGTACATTCCTAAACCTTTATAAAGATACGTATCTAATACATCAATATACAATATTCAATTCAAAAGATTTAAATTTTAAAATTAATTTAAGTCCTGTATTACGTAAAACAATTCAAATCATTGATCAATCTACTGCAACACTAAATAATTTTAATTTTAAGCATAATAATAATTCATATGTAAAAAATGCAGTTGAACAATTATTTTCATATGATCCTTTAGAACATTCTTATGTTTCTCAAATGAACTATATTGGATTAGTTCCTAATACAGATTTAACCGATCCTAATTTACAAACATTAATAACTAATATTAGTAATGCAGATCACTATGGTACTCCTACAAACTTTTATAGTCATATTTATCAACTTGATACACAAGTTATAACTAAAAATTATTATTATTCATTGTCAAAATTTATTAAAGAATCTACTTTATTAGCATTAGTTGGGACATTAATGGTAAATGCGCAATCAAATTCTATTACTCCTTTTAATTATTTTGATGTTTCAACTATAACTACACCTTATGGAGTCCAAGTTTTACCTAAACCTACCGGTTTAGAAACATACCAATCTCTTTTTACTCGAGATCCCCAATCCGGTGTTTCAAGAATTACATCATTAATAGATCGTGTTTATACTCAAGTTGTTAGTGAAATTAGTAATTATGTTCGTCCAGGTTCTTCTACTGTATATCCTTACTATATTTTCCCATTCAGACAATCTGCAATTGATACATTCAAAAAGAGATTTGAATATCAACATATATTTAATCAAAACCCTACTGCTACTTCTAATGACTATAATGCTATTTTTAATAGTTTAAAATTTGAAATTGTAAATGCAAGTTATTTTGCTGACTTAAATGTTGGAAATACAGCAATATACAATAATACAACCATATTTAATCCTTATGACATAAATAATAAAGGAAAATTTAAGAAATTACCTAATAGAGAATACGTTTTCAATTATATGTATAATGATTTAGTAGCTTCAATTAATGGTAGTACTGCATTAACTGATACATTTCCTGCATATGGTTTTTCATATCCTGCTTTAGTTGGAAATTCAATTATTCATACTGTTTTTAATGAAAATTTCGTATGTAATAATCAAACTTTATATAATGTATTATTAACTGATTATAATCCTTCATCATCTTCTGGTTCAGTATTAACCTCTTATTTAGATAATGCTCAACGTATTGCAATGTTACTAGATCAAATACCTTCAACGAATGTAAATCTAAGCACAAGTATTACAAAATCAATTTATCAATCATTCTTTTCAAATGTTTTAGAATCTGCAGGTGTTACATATTTACAAGAAACAATGTTATCACAAAGCAAATCAGATTACGTATTACTAAAGAATTATTTAGATAAATTAATAGTTTCTACATCAACAGATGGAACATTATCCACTTCTTATTTATCTCCCAATTATATGCCTACAGCTCCTAGTAAAGATTTATGTACAATAGATAATCAATTCTTATCATTAATGAACGATGCTAGAACTTATGGATGTACTGCTATATTCGATATTAATCAATACAATAATATATTAGCAGATTATAGACAAATAACATTTACACCTAATGTAACTACAGATCAATTACTAACTAATTTACCAAATATTTTTAGTAATACATTCTTACCTTTAATTAAAACTATTTTACTAAATAATTTTCAATTAGATTTTGGAAATGACTATCACTATTTTTCTAAAACACAAGATGATTTATTTAAATCTTATTTGTATTCATATTCACGTGATATTAATGGCAATCCTGTTCTTCCTGCTCCTACAATAGATCAATTATTAACCATATTATCTGATCCTAGTTATACATTAGCTACTGAAAAATATATTGATGTTAATGCTTTATATGCCAGATTTGCAAATAATACATATTCTACACTAGAAACATTAGTTAATACTGTAATTTCAAATTCTTCTAATGGTTATAATTTAAATAGCGATATAGCTTTAATTCAAAGTGTTATAGATGGAACAGAACCTACATTAAGATCTTTCCTAACAATTAAAAATAATATTGAAAACCAAGCAAATTATTATAATACAAATATAAAACCATATTTAAATCCTTGGGTAAATCAATATAAACTAATACAAGACGTTTTACAAGGTAGTACAGGATTAAAATGTATGATGAAAAAGGAACTTGCTAGAACTGGACCTCCTATACCTGTAGTAAGTAATGGTGGTTCTAGTGATTTTATTATGAATATTTCACCTTTTGATGTTTCTAGATGGGCATTATTAGTTGGAACATCTGGCCCAAGTGGAATAAATGTATCAGATCCAAACTATTATTACCAATTTGCTAAATACAATCCTAATTACAGATATTACCATGGAGATATAGTTTTATTCGATGATTTTAAACCTTATGATACTTCTAGATTAAAATTATATCAATGCATAAACACTACACCTTTTAGAAATATTAAAGGTATTTCTCCTGGAACTACTGGAATTACTGGAACATTAAATTCAGTTATATGCTGGACAGAATATCACGATGTTAATAATTTTGATATTAATGATCCTCCATTATTAAGAGATAAATATAATGAATTTAATTTTAATGAATTAAATTATTCTTTGATTGGCTCTACTGGATCACTATTTCCTTTTAAGACACAACTTTATTCTTCAACTGGAACTTATTATAGAGGTGATGTAGTTATATTTAATAATGCTCCGTTTGTATGTCAAGGTTCTGATGATATTTATACAGGTATTGGATTAGGTAAACCTCCTGGATTTAATGATGAATTTGATCCTAATTGGAGAGTTTTAGGTGTTGCTGGAGCTCAATTATATGAATATCCTGCTTCAAATGGAATTTGGTTTAAAGATCCTACATTAAACGAAGAATATGTTTCTTTTATGACTGTTTATGATGTTAATGACATTATTACAAAGAAAAATTCAAATAATAAATTTATTGTTCCTTTGAAATATGATCCTACTAAGACATATAATGTTGGTGATACTGTTTTATATACTGATTTTAATATTTATACTTGCCAAGGTTCGAATATTATGGGGATTGATCCTCCAAATGTACGTACTATTCCAGGAGATGTTTTATGGAAAGCTTATCCTTATGTAGATACTATACATTTACCAATGTTCAGTATAACACAAACTTATAATATTGGAGAAATGGTAAATTATAATAATGTAGCATATAAGTTTATATTTGATAATATTAATATTCCTAATTTTGATGTTGGTAATACTGGAATATCGTATAATTATTTAGATCAAGTTGAATATGGTGGATATGTTTTCGCATCAAAAATCGAACAAAATATTTCTGAACCTTTAATTCCTGTTGATTTTGCTGCTAAAGGAAATTCAGGAGGAAGATTTAATAAATCAGATTTATTAAATTCTCCATATTGGCAATATGTTTCTGGCGCAAGTGGATCAACTTTCTCTAAATATAATTTTAATCATGATTATTGCTTTGAATATCATTGTATTAATAAAGGTGTACCTATATTTGTAACATTTGCTGATTCAGTATGGACATGGAAATATAATCCTTTAAATGTAGATTATACTGATCCTAAACAATCTCAATTCTCACTTCTATCTACAATAAAAGGAATTCCTCCTCCTCCTCCAGAACCTTTATGTCCTTGGGTGTTTTTTGATACACGTGGATTTGATCAATCAAGTTTAACTGGAATTACATTTTATAACGAAAATCAAACATATTCACAAAATAATGTTGTAATATACAATGATTTATATTTCCAATGTACTGGATTTGGTTATGGTAGTGCTATTGTGAATGAAAGAGGAGATGAAATGTTAGTAGATCCATTCGTTCCAACTACAACTATACAAAATGGTACTATTTTAAGAAATCCGAATACAAATAGAACATATTTACAATCCCAAGTTTTTGTTGGAAATGATAATGATAATTGTACTGAATTTATAGATCCTGATACAGCAAAAATGTATGTTGGTATACCTAAATGGGGAAATGGAGTTTTATATGATGTTTGGGCTATATCTGGTTTTGCTGTAAATATCAGAAAACCATTTGCTGATACGATTGAATTAACATATAATAAACTTATACATAATTTAGCATCATTAATAAATACTTTACCTCCTAATGTTGATTTTAGACCTTCAAACGTAACTGGAGATTATGGTATACCTTCTGCATTACAAAATATTATGATACCTATGCCAGGATCTTCAACAGTTGATGCTTTAATTTCGCTAAACTATGATCCAACACAAGATAATCAGTTAACTAATAGAGAAGTTACACCAAAAGTATATAGTACTGGAATTTTTAGAGATTTAGAGATGGATTTTAATAATGTTCAATTTGCATATTATTCAGGAATATTATTTAATTTACAAGTTTATCATGATCAGATGAAAATATTAAATGACCAACTCAATAATATTAAAGCAGCATGGGTAGAAGTAAATTATCAACTATACAAAGAAAGTTATTTAAATTATTATAGAAATGAAATTTGGAAACCTGGATCAAATGGACAACAAATAATTTCAAAAGATTTAAATGTTGATCCTTTCCTTGGTCTTGGTGCTATTTCTATGATACTTGGTGAAACAGCTGGAAACATGGAAAGTTTAAATGGCCTTTTAGAACATACAAGTACTGCTGAAGTAACAGCTAACTTATTTAATCGTGCAACATCACTTTCTTTACTTGGATTAAATAATACAAGTGCTCCACTTGGGTTTGGTACTGGTAGAGTTGCTTCAAGTAATGAAGCTCTTCTAGAAAAGTATGGTAGTGATGCTTTAAACGGATTAGTATATGATCCTGTATCTGGAACAACAGGTATAAGTGGAGCTTCTTATTATAATAAAACTACTGGCGAAAATCAAGGTCCTACAAATTCAGATAATGCTTATTATTTAAATTCAGCTGTTTTTGAAAATAGTGATGGTTTAATAAAAACAACAAACTTTTCGCCTGCTTACTTATATTTAAGTTCAAATTATGCAGTTGTATCATCACAAATACAAAATATTAATTATATTGTAAAGAAACTTGTTGGATATAATTTAGCTAATTTTATGGTAAATAATAATGTTGTAGAAAATAAACAATATATTTATGATAATTTAGCTTCAATAAATGTTGGAACTGATATGCCATTATTAATACCAATAATAACATCAAATGATTTAGATATCTTACAATTAAAATATGGTGATTCATTAAATTCAAGATGGTATAATGTACCATTTGGATCAAGTGGACCATCAAAAAGAGGCATATTAACTACAAATGACTTTATTACATTTAATTTTGGCAGTTATCATATCGACCCTTTTTTGAATAATACCAACAATGGTATGACAGAACCAGATATGGAAGGATTAATGCCTAGTATATATCAGTTTGATGATGTAGAACATACAATGAGACATCTATATAATACTTCGTATTCTAGTTTATTAAATAATGATCTATCAGCTGTTACAGGTATTAATTTGAGAAATTATGTAATGAATAAGAGATGGGAAGGTGGGTATTATCCTGCTGGATCAACTGGATCAACTGTTTATACTACTACGAAAGCCAATGGAGATAATAACGGTCCTGATATTGTAACTACTACATTTTCATGGCCAAATAATTTAGGTGGTGATGTTCCTGATGATTATTTAGCATTATCTAATGCATATCCAGAACTTAATGTATCACAAGCTGGGCCAACTTCTTTCGCATTTTCTACTGGTTTAGTTTTATTTCAACCTATTGGTGCAATTAGTGTAAATAATGAAAGAAATTCAGATATTGCTAGAGCCGATGATGGATGCAAAGATTTTGATAAAGGCGTATTATCACGTTCAGCTCAAAGAGCAATAGATGGTGAACAAGTTGATGGTGTAGCATCACATAAAGGACCTACTAACCCAATGAAATATAATAAACCTAATATGGTTGCTGTGCCAGAAGAATATCTATTTATGCTACAAGGTAAATTAGATATTACACTATATAATAGATATAAAAGTATTTTACCTTACATTTCTCATATTGCATTTATAGGTCAAGCTCCTCCTGAACATATAACTGTAAATAATATTGATGTTCATAAAGATATATTACGAGAACAAAGAATTCAAATATCCGGTCTAGTAAAATCAAAAGGTACTCAAATATTGGTTATAGTAGTTTTAGCTTTAGTAGTAATTGCGGTATCAGTTGCAAGTATGGGAGCTGCTGGTCCAGAAGTAGCTGGTATTTGTTGTTGGTTGGTTGATTTCGTAGGAGCATCAGTAGAAAGTTTAGGAATAACATCTTCATGTATAGCATTTCTCAGTGAAGGTTTAGTAGCTGCAGGATTAAGCACAACTCTTGCTGGAAATATAGCTGCAGGTATAGTTGGAGCTACAACAATGGTAGTTACAATGGGTGTATTTGCAGCAGGAGCATATGCTTCAGAAGCAATTGGATCAGCAAGTGGTAATGAAAAAGTAAAACGTTTCCTTGAAAATATTGCAGTAAATCCAGTAGCTGCATTTACGCAACCTCCTGAAGGACCAGAAAACTTACAAACAAGATGTGAAACTATAAAATATTACGTAGAACATTCATCTGATGAAACTGGAAGTAGATTTGCTCCTAGTATAGTAAATTATAGACGTATTTCATATGAACAATATTATTGGGCAAAACAATATTTATATTATGCATATAACACACTAATACCTAATATTGGTGCAAATTATGATAGATATTATCTAAGAAATACAAATTCACTCACAGATTCAATATTTAGAAGAGTAGGTACTCCTGGAAATGAAATTGTTAATTATTATTTAGGTGGATTAAGTGGTACAACTGCGGTTGCATCTATAGATGATTATGTTCTAAGATATGCTGATATAGTACCAATTTCTTCACAAACTGCTACATATACGGGTGAAACAACGAATGTATTATTAAGAAATATTTATTTATGTGAATCTGCGGTTGCACAATATGAAACATCTATCTATTTCCCAAGATATAATAAAATTGATGCTTCAAATCAACAAAGAAATGCAACTATTATTGTCACAAATATTCAATATGGTCCTGATATAATTGATCCAACATATTATACTCCTACACATGTAACAACGTATCCTGTAAATGGAACAGCACAAAGTCGAATCTTATATGGTAAATTTACAATTGTAGATCCAGGAGAAGGATTTTATGATATAAATTCTATTGGTGATAAAGTAGGAATTATAAGAGATTATACTAATGGACTAAGTTTCCAAGGACCTCAACCTATAAGTGTAAATAATTTAGAAATAACAAGTGGTTATTGCAATGATGGTTATCAAGGATTTTCTTCGAATTATGGAATAAAAAAGTTCAGTACTATTACAGGACAAGGAATTGAATATGGTAAACTTCCTTTTACATGGTTAGGTTCAACTGCATCTGTACAGGATGTATCTAATCTAACAATAACTATTACTATTAGTCCTTCTGATCTAGGTATTTTACCATTAAATGGTGGAACAGGATCAACAGGTTCTACAGGACCAGCAACAATACATTTTTCAGCTGTACAAGCAACTTTTGTAAATCTTACAAAATTTATAGAGAACACAACTAATTTAGATAAAGCATCTTTATATGCTGCTGGATTAATTTGGTCTATTTCTCGTGCTTTAGCAGAAGCGGGAGAAGAAGCGCATCATGGAGGTGATCCTAGATTTGGAACTTTAATTGTAAGTTGGAATAAAGGTACAGATCCTCCTCAATTCACTTCTCCTCCTAGACAACTACCGCCAACTGTTGATCCGCCAGTAGTTACACCAGTTAAAGCTCCACCTATTGCAATTGATCCTCCTTCAGGAGCAATAATTGAAGCACCAGATCCTTCAATACATATAGATAAAGCTGCTGGTACAATAACAGTTGATGTAGATGTTACACGAAC
>Ga0208741_10001184_pt1 | contig 10659 bp, 9 predicted proteins | sample CryBogCBE03Jun09_FD_184576 | JGI IMG/M metagenome (GOLD analysis project Ga0208741, IMG submission 184576) | Freshwater microbial communities from Crystal Bog, Wisconsin, USA - CBE03Jun09 (SPAdes) | ecosystem: Environmental > Aquatic > Freshwater > Lake | place: Crystal Bog, Wisconsin, USA...
AGATATCAAGATATAATGAAAATCCCTTCTTGTCAATTGCTTTAGCCCTGAGTGTTACCGACGCCATATCCTTGTATTTTAGGGTACAAATATGGGACAAAAATACAAATAAGGGACACTAATTTATAATACAAAATAATACATTACTTTGGTCAATTAGATTGAAAAGTATTGATAATCAATTTTTTGTACTATATTTTATTATATAACATTACATATATCGTACAACTCATAAATAGACGCATATTTTCAATCCTTCATACTAGCGTCTTCTTCTTGCCCCATTTCTATTCAATCAACAAAAAAATAGTTACGGTCGTTTGCCTGTAGCGTCAATACAAATCTAAGGGAATTTACTTAACACTTTTGTTGGTAGCAGGCATACTTAATATGCGTTTTAAATACCATCTGTGCTTGTAATAATGAGTACCAAAAAGTATATATTTTTTTCGCTTGCTGTAACGTGTCGCTTTTGTAACTTTTTTGCCAGTCTGTGCATGAGCAAAAAAAAGTTTGTCATGTCCAATGTAGCAAAAGCTTTGATAAGAGATTGTATCTCTTTTGTAAATGGTTTTGTATAACGTGTCTTTAAATAATGGATGTTCCTGCCTGATATAGGTTGACAGATTATTTAACTATTGAACAACTCCATTTGGGTTGTTGACTGATAAAAGCTTTTTTCTGCCGCTGTAAATATGGTCATTTTCACTCTATCTTCCTCTTTTATTCCTAACAGACTCTTTTCATATTGTATTGGAGACATCCCCTTCAAGCTTTCGTGGGGCTTTGTTTCATTGTAACTTTTTATTGTTTCATCCAATTTCAATATCAATTCTTTTTCTGTCGTTATCGACATTCTATACAGATACTGGTTCTTAATGGTTTGGTTCAACCGCTCAATGTGGGTGTTTTCATACACCTCGTTACACATGCTGATTCGAATCCCTACACTGTCCAATGTCTCCGTATATAGGTCACTGGCATATTTTGTTCCCTTGTCTGAATGATGTATAAGTGTTCCATTATAATTTGCAACAGCTCTTGTCTTTATTGCCATCTTCAATGCTTTTAGATTGTTTTCTGCCCTCATATTGTCCGATAAACAGTAACCGACTATCCTTCTTGAGTAAACGTCCATCAACAGGACGATATAATAAAAATGTTCAAACCCATAATAATAAGTGATGTCCCCACTCCAAACCTGATTGATTCCTGTAAGAACCACCATCCCAAGTAGATTCTTATACCTGTTTGATTTGGTACTATAGGTAGTTCTTGTGTACTTCTCTATCGTTTTGAGCCTGAACCCTTCCTGTAGCCCCAACGATACAAAACTGTCCCTTCCTATGCCTTCTGGCTGTAACATCTGATACATTGTCCGCAAGCCCATGCCTGGATGTATCTCCCGAACCTGTTCCATCAACCGGATAAATAATTCATACTTTACTGCCTCATTCTTCGTCCGCAATAAGGCTTGATGATGCGCCTGTCGGCTGATGCCACATAAAGAGAACACTGATTGCATCATTATGCCCCCTTTAACTTGGTGACACCTGAACCATTCGATGGTTGGGTGCTGAAATTTTTTTTTAGGTCAAAACCCAACTCCGCACTCCCCACCTCGAACAACTTGTTCAGAAAATCTATCTCCAATTGCTTCTGACCAACTGCTCGTTCCAAATCCGATATCCGCTTTTGTAAATTACTGTTTATTGTCGCTTCACTTTCCATTTGAACCACCAAGGTACACTTTTGCTCATGAAAGGGTGAATACTTGTACAGCCAGCGATAAATAGTATTGGTACTCACCTGATGCTCACGTGCCAATTGGTGTAAAGTGACACGCTTATTCACTAAATCCTTCACTGCGGACTTCTTCAAGGTTTCAGAGAAAATCCTTCGCTCCCTGACCGCTAACTTTTCTTTCGTTGACTGCTTCATAAGTTGACTTTTTTGTCAACCTATATCAGGCAGGAACAGGAGCAGGAGAAAAATTTGAATCCAATATTTCTTTGTCAAAAACCATGTAAACTTTATGGTTATAAATTTTATACCGCCCAGTTACGTGATGATGAATCATGTCTCCACCAAAAGTATATTCCAACGTGCTGTCTTGTTTTAATTTTATTGTTATTCCAAAAAATCCCATGCTGGCAAAGTTTGTTCCGTATTTACCAGCAATATTTTTTTTCGAGACACATGAAATGAGCCCAAGTAAAATGCAACAAAATAAAAGTGAAGTCCTAAGTTTTGTCATTTGTCGCCTTGAAAATTTTTGGTTATCAAAATGCTTGCTACCGACTCTCTAATAGACGCCTGTTTTCAATCCTTCAAACTAGCGTATTTTTCTTGCCCCATTTCTATTCAATCAATTAAAAAATAGTTATGGTCGTTTGCCTGTAGCGTCAATACAAATCTAAGGGAATTTACACAAACCACTCTATATCCTCCTACTTAGCTGTATGGTTAAATGGCTCTTGTATTCAAAACATACACTTTGCGAGGCAAAATGGCCATTTGTCGAGACACTATAGCCATTTCTCTTCGCATTATGGCCATTTCTCTTTGCATTATGGCCATTTGTCGAGGCAAAGTGGCCATTTCTCCTCGCACTATTGCCATTTCATGGGACAAAGTGCCCATTTCTCTTCGCATTATGGCCATTTCTCTCCTCATTATGGTCACTTTGTCTCGCAAAATGGCAATAGTGTGTGGGATTCTGTATGTTTTGGACATAAAAGTGTATTCTTCCGCTTTATTTCTGAGTCTTAAAATAGCAAAACATCAGTCTGAGAAGGAATTAACTGCAATTGTTTAGGCTCAAAGCATTAAAATCAGCGTTAACTCAGCAAAGAAAAATGGGTAAAGGAATGCTTTGCAATCCTTTACCCATAAATGACCAATTACCTTAGATGATGCCTCTATATATCAGGAACAAAACGATGCTTCCCAAGATAATACGGTAGATACCGAACACCCTGAAGCCATGTTTCTGGAGGTAACCAATAAAAAATTTAATAGATAGTAGGGCGATGACGTAGGCAATGACCGAACCGATGCAAAGTGTGCCAAGGTTGGACGTATCTTTTAATACAGCTGGATCATTTTTGTGCAGGTCCCAAAGAGACTTTACCGAAGCGGCAAACATGGTGGGCACCGCTAGAAAAAAGGAGAACTCGGCGGCAACACTTCGGGTCAATTTCTGACTCATACCGCCCACAATGGTTGCAGCGCTCCTGCTGAGGCCCGGCAACAAGATGGATAATACCTGAAAGCAGCCAATAGTGAGTGCTTTTGGATAAGAAATCTGCGACTCGTCCGTTATCTCGTTCTTGGTAAAAAGCTTATCTACAAACAATAAAAGGATGCCACCGCCAATCATTACACAGGCAATGAAAGTGAGGTTACTCAATGCTGAATCAATATGTTTCTTCAATAAAGCACCGAAGATGATAGCCGGAATAAGGGCAAGAATTAATTTGATGTAAAAGGTAGGCGACTTAAAATCGAGGAACTTTTTCCAGTAAACCGTAACGACGCTCAGGATAGCGGCAAGCTGAATTACGACTTCAAACATCTCTTCAAAAGAGTCTATCTGAACGCCGATAAGCGGGTTGGTAATCTTCATGTGCGCGGTAGAGGACACGGGCAGAAACTCGGTTAGACCTTCTACGATGGAGATAATTACTGATTGAACTGTTGTCATGATGTGGGTGTGTTGTTAATTAATAAATTTAAGAAGCTGATGTTACTCGGCAATCTGTAAACCAACGCAAAAGAAAGTGATTCTGTCGTCACCACCAAACCTAATGATGTGTTTGAATAGCAGTAGGCGGTGGGTATGGAAATGAGGCAAGAAAAGCAGGCTTCTGACCGACTGAAAAGGAGACTAAAACAACAGGTTGAATACCAGTAGCGTCCTGTTAAATCGCTGTTTTACGTCTGAAACAAGGAAAAAGAGGTGGTGTAGAAGGGATTAATTGGGCGATTTATATAATTTTATAATAGAGTAGTTATTTACATTCAATTAGCAGCGCCTAATTGAATTGATTTGATCGAAGCAACTGCCCCACTTCCGCAGCATACTTTTCTTTCATGATTTGATGCCCGCATTTCAACTCCGTAATGGTAATCAGTGGTTCCTTCTTCTTGAACACATAGCCCTGACTGGTGGTAATTACCTTGTCAAACGCTCCAAACAATAGATTTACAGGTATTTTATATTGTTCAATCAGCCTACGCAATTCACTCAACCGTGGCGTGTAGTGCCGCATGGCACACCATCTTTCGTATAGCAAGCGACGCTCTTGTTCCTCTCTGATGTACAAAAGGGTGAATACCTCAATAGATTTATCAATCAGTTTAAGAAAACTTGCTACCCGTACTAAGGCAAAAAGCCACTGTGGGTGCTGTATGGTGTAGCGAAAGAGCAAGTTGCCAACAGCAGTGCGCGTTGCAATAGCCTGCCACCAGTTAAACTTGAGTCCATCGGGCGCTACCAATGCCAATTGCTTTATTTGTTGGGGATGTTTCTCTAGTAAACGAAGGGCAATTCTGCCGCCCATGCTGTAGCCCATCAGGCTGAAAGGTTTATCTGGCGAGGGATTGAGTAGCATTAGTAGATTCCACAAGTCCTCCGGCGGAAAAGAAAATCCTTCTTGCCAGTTGGTGGCTCCATGAAAGGGGAAGTCGATACAGATAAGGGTGTAAACCTCTTCAAGAACGGGTTGTAAGACAGCAAAACTTTCGCCCGTGAGCCCATAACCGTGAAAACAGAACAATATTTCGTCGCCACTACCATAAGTATAGTAGGCTATTTGTGACGATTTATACTGCACTATTTTCTTCATCAGGAAAACAAATCTATAACTAATCGGGCTATGATGCGTACACAGATTCATTTAGTGCACACCACCTCGCACAGCAAGCATTTCTAGGCACCTCCTATTTACTTCGGTCTACTAATTGGATTCAGGCAGTGGAATAACCAATTCGCCATCTGTTAAATCGTACTCAGTGGAAGTGTTTTGCTTGAATCCGTGCCAGGTTACTCTCACCTTTTTGAATTTACTGTTATAGCTGCCTTCCTTGGCTTTCAGCAGGAGTGAAGTTTGCGGTGTATAGACAATATCTCTTTTATAAAACATCCCTTTTTCATAGTCATAGGTGTTACCATCATCCTCATAGTAGGTGTAAACATTCTGCTCCGTTCCTTTATAGACATGAAGATATAAGATGCCATCGCCCCTTTCTTTTGTATTCTGAACAGCAGACTGCATGGGAATAATACCCCCCGCCTTAATGAACACAGGCACATCTTCCAACGGACTCTCTACGAAATAATTGCTGCCACCGGCATAGATTTTATCGGTACTAAAGCGATACCAGTTGCCTTTGCCCGGCAGGTAGACTTCTGTACTATTTTGAGTGGACGCAACGGGACAAACCAACAGGCCATTACCAAAGAGAAACTGGTTCTGGTACTTGTTGCTATACGCTTGGTCGTCGAAAGTGTAGTCAATGGGTAACATTCTGTTGATGGGCATCCCCGTTTGATGGGCTTGGTAGAACGCGCTATACAAATGCGGTAACAACTTGTAGCGTTGCTCCAGAATAGCCCTGATCTTGACTGTATTTGCTTCACCAAATAACCATGGCTCTCTGTAATTGTAGTCAATGCAAGTATGATTGCGAAACAAGGGACTATAAACGCCCAGACTCAACCAACGGATGAATAACTCGGGAGAGGGGTTGCCCATAAAACCACCAATATCCATTCCTACATACGGAATACCGCTTAGCCCCATGCTATTCAGCAAGCGAAAACCGAGTAGCATGTGTTCATCGCTGCTGACATTGTCGCCCGTCCATTGTGCCGAATACTTCTGAACCCCAGAATAGGATGCTCGGGTAAGCACAAAGGGACGCTGCCCGTTCAGACCGCGTCGTGCGCCTTCATAAGTGGAGCGTGCCATCAACAAACCGTAAGCATTCTTCACATTATAGAGTGTCTTCTTGTCTTTACCCTCGCCAAACTCAATCAGGTTTGGAAACTCTCTGCCCCAAGCGGCGGGTTCGTTCATATCATTCCAAAAACCCTTTACGCCATTGTCTATATAGGGTTGCTTGAATTGATCGCCCCACCACTTCCTTGTTTCTTCTTTGGTGAAATCGGGAAAATGACAACGGCCGGGCCAAACATGCCCAATGTAAGGTCGTCCACCGGGATACTTCGCAAAATGATTGCCAGCCAATCCGTCCTCATAGGCCTTATAACCTTTCTCTACTTTAATGCCCGGGTCTATGATGGTCACCATATCAAAACCCATCCCCTTCATCTGCCCCAACATCCCCTTTACATCGGGATACTTGCTGCTCCAGGTGAACACTTTATAGTTGTCCATGTAGTTAATGTCACTCACAATAACATCGGCAGGCAGCTTCTTTTCGCGGAAAGTCTTGGCGATTGTCAGCAGTTGTTCCTGATTGTCATACCCCCATCTGGATTGCTGAAAACCCAAGCTCCACAACGGTGGCATGGGGGTTCTGCCCGTGAGGTTGGTGTAGTCGTTGATGATACTGGCAACGGTGTTTCCGCCAAAGAAATAGTAATTCATCTCGCCATCATCCGCCCCAAAGTGAAACAGTTCTTCATCGGCACCACCCCCAAAGTTGAAGTAAGACTTATTGCTATTATCGAAGAAGATTCCATAGGTTAGTCCGCCGTGTACCCCAATAAAGAAGGGTATGGTTGCATATAGGGGGTCGGCATTGTTGGCGTAGGCAGGCGCATCCGTATTCCAGTTCTGATAGAAGTTGCCCCTGCGGTTAATGTCGCCCGTCTTCTCGCCCAACCCAATAAATTTCTCATCGCTGTGTAATTGTTTGTAGCAACTTACCTTATCGCCATACCAACTCACCCCAAGTGTTGCCTCATCGGCACAGAGTAACTGGTTGTTGTGGTTATAAATTCGTACTCTAAAGGGATGCGTGGCAACCTTCACCACCAATGAATCTGTTGAGTAAACCTTGTCCGTTCCTTCCGATTTCAGTATTACTAATTTACCTGTTGCTTGAAGGTGATCGACCGCAAAAGAAGGATCTGTAGTAAACGGATTCTTGCAAACACGGATGCGAAGGGTCGTTGCATTGTAGGCAGTGAGGCGTGCATAGCCATTGGAAAGCTGCAAATCCACCCCTCGGTCAACAATAGATTCCTTAAGTACGTTACCGGCTTGCTCGCTGATACGGTTCATTTGACAGATAGATTTAGTGGTGATTAAAAAGGCAATTATAACAACAAGTAATCGTTTCATAAAGCGTGTATTTTGTAATTGTAGTTGCAAACTTATTGCTTTAGGTTTATGATATGTAAAAATTACACATTAAATTGCCTCATAATCACGGCTAATTTACAAAATGGGATTCATCCAAACAAAAAAGAGGCTGTTCTCTTTAAGAACAACCTCCTCTCACTTATTACCAAATCAATAATTATTTATCATTTCGATTCCTTCACTAGCTTCCTTAATACCACCCACTGCTTTAGCATGTCTTTTGACTCTGTTGCGGGGTATCCAAGTACCTTCTTACCATCACCAAAGTCACTCATCACACCAGAACCACCGCCAACAAGTACGCCGTTTCCTAATGTAACATGGTCAGAAATGCACGAACCTCCACCCACTATCACACCATCACCCAATGTTACAGAACCGGCTAGTCCGCTTGCGCCTGCCATAATACAACAGCGTCCCATCTTACTATTATGCCCAATCTGTACTAAGTTGTCTATCTTACAACCATCACCCACAACAGTAGAACTAAATTTACCTCTGTCAATACAACTGCTAGATCCAATTTCAACACCATTTCCTATCACTACATTACCAATATGTGGAATCTTCAATAGTCCTTTACCATCAGGACTCGGTCTGAAACCAAATCCATCTGCGCCAATGCTCACATTAGAATGAATGATACAGTAGCTTCCAACTACACAACGCTCACGGACAACAGTACCAGACCATATTGAAGTCGCATTACCAATTGAAGCGTCGTCAAATATGGTAACATTGGGATAGATTGTTGTACCCTTGCCAATAGTTACGTTTTTGCCAATGTAACAACCAGCACCTATTCTAGAGCCCGCTCCAATAGTAGCTGTAGGATGAATAACAGCAGTTGGGTGTATTTCCTCCTCGAAAACAGGGCCATCCTCTACAAACAATTCTAACAATTGCGCCATTGCAATGTCTGCATTCTTTACCTTAATCAAAGCCCTGTTTTCACCGGGTTCAATATCAAAATCTTCATTTACAATGGCAGCACAAGCTTTAGAAGTTTCCCAATGCTTGATGTATTTTCTGTTGCCTATAAACGTAATCTGATTGTTGTTGGCCAGTTCCAACTGTTCGGGACTTGTAATAGTTTGTGTTGTAACGCCTACCAGTATTCCCTTAAGCGAGGCATTTATTTCTTCGATACTAAAAGATTTCATTTGCAGTTGTTTTATATGTGATTCGGGGTGTAAGGATAAGCAATTGTTGTCAATTAGAATTATTTTAGTCAAAAAGGAATGAAAATAACGAGTCCGCATCCCTTCTTAAACATCGTTTCTTTCGGCAAAGGGAATATAATGCCTGCTTTTGCTGTTAAACACTAGCAACCACGTTCCTATTTTAAAAAAACCTTATCCTTATAAAACAATAATCTTACTTTTGCGCTCCTTTTTTGGGCAACTAATTGCCATTGTTCTATACAATACGCAACATTAGTTTCATTCTTTTTGTTCCTTTATAATGAGTAAGCAAGAACAAGTTTTACAAGACGTAGTAATAAAGTTTGCCGGCGACAGTGGTGACGGTATGCAATTGACTGGTCAACAGTTTACAAACAATACCGCTTTATTGGGTATTGATCTGGCAACTTTCCCAGACTTTCCAGCTGAAATTCGTGCTCCAATAGGTACAGTACCTGGGGTGAGTGGTTTTCAGGTGCACTTCTCTTCAAACAAAGTATATACACCCGGCGACTCGTGCGATGTGTTAGTGGCTATGAATGCTGCTGCGCTGAAAGTGAACCTAAAGGGTTTGAAGAAGGGAGGTAAGATTATTGCAAACATTGATGGTTTCGATAGCAAAAACCTTCGTTTGGCAAACTATCCTGATGGTATAAATCCATTGGAAGATGGTAGCCTGGAAGGCTATGAACTGATAAAAGTTGACGTAACCAAGCTTACTCGTGAGGCAGTAAAAGATTTTACAGACTTAGGAACTAAAGAGCGTGACCGTGCAAAGAACATGTTTGTACTAGGGTTCATCTATTGGATGTATAACCGCGATCTTGTCAGTACCATTGATTTCCTTGAAGAGAAGTTTGGTAAAAAAGAAAGTATTCTTCAAAGTAATATCAAGGTATTACAAGCAGGATACAACTATGGTGATACCACCGAAACTTTCAGCACGCGTTATACCGTAGAGAAAGCCAAGATGTCTCCAGGCCATTACCGTAGCATCATGGGAAACCAGGCATTAGCTTATGGTTTGATTGCAGCAGGAGAAAAGAGTGGCTTACCTATCTTTTTGGGTACCTATCCTATCACGCCAGCTTCTGATATCTTACACGAACTGAGTAAATATAAAAACTTTGGCATCCGCACCTTCCAGGCCGAAGATGAGATTGCTGCTATTACTTCTGCCATCGGCGCAAGCTATGGCGGTAGTCTTGGTTTGACAACTACCAGTGGACCGGGTATGGCTTTGAAAGCAGAAGCAATGGGATTAGCAGTTATGTTGGAAATTCCTTTGGTAATTGTAAACATACAACGTGGTGGACCATCAACTGGCTTGCCTACCAAAACAGAACAAAGCGATTTGTTGCAAGCTTATTATGGTAGAAATGGTGAGTGCCCGATGCCAGTAATTGCCTCTGCAACTCCAAGCGATTGTTTTGATGTTGCTTTTGATGCTGTGCGTATTGCAGTGCAGCACATGACGCCCATCATCTTGTTGAGCGATGGTTACATAGCCAATGGTGCTGAGCCTTGGAAGTTCCCTACTAGTGCAGATTTACCTGCCATTGACGTTAAGTTTAAGGAAGCACCTGTTGAAGGAGAAGAAAAGTTCATGCCTTACAGAAGAGATGATAAACTGGTTCGTCCTTGGGCTATTCCCGGTACAAAGGGATTGGAACACAGGGTTGGTGGATTGGAAAAGCAAGATATCACAGGTAACATCAGCTACGACTCCGACAATCACCAGCACATGGTGAAGACCAGACAAGCAAAGGTTGATAAAATTGCTGATTATATTCCTTTACAAACCATTGATAGTGGTCCAGAAAAAGGTAAAGTATTAGTACTTGGTTGGGGTAGTACCTATGGTGCTATCAAAAGTGCCGTGATTGAATTACAAGCACAAGGTTATGCTGTAAGCCATGCACACATACGTTATATCCGTCCTTTCCCTAAGAATCTGGGAGATATCATCAAGAACTTCGATAAGGTGTTGGTTCCAGAAATTAATAATGGACAATTGGTAAAGATTATCCGCGATGTTTATTTTGTTGATGCACAACCCTATAATAAAATCATGGGTATTCCAATTACGAAGCAAGAATTGTTAGACACTATTTTGAAGATGTTGTAGACTATTACAG
>Ga0208741_10001186_pt1 | contig 10658 bp, 10 predicted proteins | sample CryBogCBE03Jun09_FD_184576 | JGI IMG/M metagenome (GOLD analysis project Ga0208741, IMG submission 184576) | Freshwater microbial communities from Crystal Bog, Wisconsin, USA - CBE03Jun09 (SPAdes) | ecosystem: Environmental > Aquatic > Freshwater > Lake | place: Crystal Bog, Wisconsin, USA...
GATCACGGGTCTGGTCTGCACCAACCACGGCACCCCGGTGACGCTGGCCTACAACGGTACCTATCCCACCCTGACCATCTCTGGCGGTGGTGGTGCTTCTGGTGCCGCGACCCCGCTCTTCAACTGGGCGGCGACCGGTATCACGGTGTCGGCGGCTGGTTCTGGCTACACCAACAACGTGCCGTTCGTGGTGCAGGGCTTCCAAGGCCCGCTGCCGACTGCCGCTGGTTCCGCGAACCCGCAGCTTTACACCAACCTCCTGACGCCGCGCATGTCGCAGATCGTCGGCAACACCGCCGCCGGTACGACCCTGACGGCGACCGGTGCGGTGGTGAACGATCCGGGCGCGATCCTGTATCCGTCCTACGTGTCCGCCGGTACCGTGACCAACACGGGCATCACGGTCGCTGGTCAGGCTGCTCCGACGACCTACGGTGTCGTGGGCGTCAATCTTGGTGGTGTCACCGACACGGTCGGCCTCTACCAGTACTAAGACAACGGGCTCTTTGCGTGGGGGCACGTACAGAGGCGATGAAGGGGGGTCGGGGTCACATGACCTCGGCCCCTTTTCTGCAGGAGGGATGAATGGCGCTCACACAGTACCTGACCGACACTCAGCTTATCCTGAATGACCCGAACGCGCTGTTCTGGAACACGACGGCACTGACCAACTGGATCAACAAGGCCCGAAACAGGATTGCCGAGACGACCCAGTGCGTCCGGGTTCTGGTGCCCGGTACCGGCTCTATCCTGACCATTGCTGTGGCCAACGGCGGGTCTGGGTACGCCACAGCGCCGACCGTGACGATCAGCGCCCCGGATGGGCTGGGTGCTACGGTTCAGGCAACCGCGACGGCCACGCTCAGCGGGGGCGTCGTGACCGCCATCACCGTCACGAACCCCACGACCAACACCGGCTACGTGGCCGCGCCGACCGTCACGCTCAGCGGGGGCGGCTACACCATTGCGGCGACTGCCGGGGCCGTGACCACGTCGCCCTACGTCACCACCGTTGTCGGACAGGAAACCTACTCCCTGAACAGCGCGGCGATTTCGGCTGCAGTGCAGTCGGTTCAAGGAGTTCAGAGGGCCATTGGCATTCAGAGCGTGTCGGTGGCGTGGGGCTCGTTCAAGCCCACCCTCGACTACGCGCCGTTCACGACCTTTCAGGCGCGCTACAGGTCTTACAACGTGGGCCAGCAGAACTACCCTGCCGTCTGGGCAAGACAAGGGCGTGGAGCGTCCTCCACGATCTACCTGTGGCCCATCCCCGGTCAGGTCAGCCAGATGGAACTGGACACCTACTGTCAGCCCATCCCCTTGGTGACCGACCTGACCTACGAGGCGATCCCGGAGCCTTTCACGGACGGTGTGAAGTACTACGCTGCCTACCTCGCCTACATGAACGCTCAGCGGAAGGAGGACGCCATGTGGATGGACAACCTCTACCGCCAGCACCTGATCGAAAACGGCGTGGCTGACACTCCGTCGTACTCTCCCAGCGCTTACGATGGAGATTGGTAGTGGCCATCACCTTTCCGTACACGTTCGCAAACCTGAGCGGCAACGTCCCCGCCGCCGATCTGGACGCGAACTTCGCCTACACCACGACCTTGGCCGCTAACGCGACGCTCGCGGCCAGCCTGACGGGGTCTGAACTGATCCTGCTCACGCAGGGCGGCGTGGCCTACTCCGCGACCATCACCCAGATCGTGGCCGCTGTGGGCTCAGGGACGGCTGCACAGGCCAATCAGCTTACAACGGGCCGCACCATCGGGATGACCGGTGATGTGACCTATACGAGCCCCACGTTCAACGGAACGACCAACGTTACCGGGACCGCCACGGTCATTTCCGCCTCCACTTCGACGGCTGGCAAGGTTCAGCTTGCGCAGGCCTCAGATGTGACGGCAGGCACCTCCACCACTCTGGCCGTGACGCCCGCGTCTCTGGCTGGTTTTCAGAGCGGCATCAAGGCGTGGGTCAGGTTCGCGGGTTCGGCTGTGAACGGGGCTCAGTCGATTCTCGCCAGCTACAACGTGACCAGCGTGGTGCGGACTGCTGGGGGCCTCTACACGGTGAACTTCACCAACAGCCTGACGGATGCGAACTATGCGTGGTCAGGATCGGCTCGACCCTCCAGCGGGAACAACATCATCACGGTCGCGGAGAGCCTTTCATCCACCAACACCTCGGGAAGCCTGTACATCTCCATCGCGTCGTCGCTGACGACCGAAGACCCCTCCTATTGCTCTATCATCGTGATGCGGTAGGTGATGAATGGGTGTTCCTCGCGCAGGAAATAGCCAAGAGACCCCCATCGAAGAGTGGGTGTTCGAAGACTTTGGCTCTCTCAACACCAAGGTCGAGCGTCCCGCTGTCGGTGAGACGGAGTTCTTCTGGACCCAGAACTGGATGCCGATTGCGGTCGGTCGTCTGAGGACGCTCTACGCTGAAGGCGCAACCATTTACAGCGCCTCTGGTGCGACCATCGTCTACGACTACAGCTACATCCTTCAGGGCATCCCCTATTGGGCCGTGTTCCTGTCTGATGGCAGCGCGGTTCAGGTGCTGGTCAACAACCCCTACACGACCACGGTGATCGGGACAGCGGGCACTTTCTACAGTTCCAGCACACCGGCACAGCTTCCGGCTTGCGCGCAGTTCCAGAACAAATATCTGGCCATCGTGAACAACATCGGCCCGTCCAATTACTGGCTCTGGGACGGCTCCCACCTGTTCGGCAGCACCACGTCTGGCCTGACCACGACCACCTCTCTCAGCCCGGACACCACCGTGATCAACGCAGGGTCCGGCTACACGTCCGCGCCTACGGTCACGGTATACGGCGGGTCCGGGTCTGGTGCGGCAGTGACCGCCACCGTGAAGAACGGAACCGTCACCCAGTTGACCGTGACGAACCCCGGATCGGCCTACTCACTGAACGACCAACCTACCCTGATCTTCTCCGGGGGTGGATCAGACACGACCGCGACCCTAGTGCCGGTGGTGTCGAAGCAGACCGGGGGTATCTCTCAGGTCGTCGTGCTGAACGGTGGCTCCAGCAACCTCAGCACTGCCAGTCCGTCTCCCACGCTGACTGGCGGGGGTGCGACCACGCAGGCTCAGATCGTTGTGACCGGCAGCACGTACAATGGCTCTGGCAGCAGCAGCCAAGTCACGTCCATCGGCATCATTTCCGGCGGTTCCGGCTACACCGGGCAGCCTACCGTGACGTGGACGGGCATCACGGGCACCCCCCCGACCCTGTACTTCAAGATCGCGCTGGGTGAGATCACCGGGATCACCATTGTGAACGGCGGCACGGGCTATAACGGCCCTCCGACCGTCAACATCGTGGGCGACGGGACCGGCGCGAGCTTTCAAGCCAACGTCTCTGGCGGGGCCATTACCAGCTTCACCAAATTGGCTGGCGGATCGGGCTACACGAAGGCCACAGCGCAACTGACGGGCGGCAACAACGCCGCTTCCGGCACTGTGAGCCTGATGCCCATCGGAACGCAGGGAACGACCGTCGAAACCTACCAAAACCGGGTTTGGGTCGGAAATGGCATCAATTTGACGGCCAGTGGCCCCGGCACGGTGGCGAACTTTGCGGTCTCCGCAGGCGGTGTTCTGGCCACTTTGACGGATTCGACCCTCAGAGCCCAAATTACGCGCCTCGCGCAGTCGTCGGGCTACCTCTACATTTTCGGGGATTCGTCCATTTCGGTCATTTCGAACGTCACAACCTCAACTGCGGGCGTCACCAGCTACAATCTGGTGAACGTGGACCCGCAGATGGGCACCTCTTGGCGCGACAGCGTCTCCGCATTGGGCCGTGCGCTCGTTTTCGCCAACCCATCCGGGGTCTACACCCTGTACGGCGGTGCTGCGGAGAAGGTTTCGAACCAACTGGACGGCCTGTTCCTGAATGCAAACTGGGCGTCGCCCACCCCAACTTCAGCCATAGCCACGATCTTCAACAATCGCGTCTACATGCTGAATTTCACAACAATTAATCCGTACACGGCCAATACCCAGACCATGATGGCCATGTGGGACGGGCAACGCTGGTTCACTTCGACCCAGATCAAGCAGCCGATCTTCATCCAGACGCAGGAAATCAACTCCGTAATCACAGCGTGGGGCTCCGATGGCACGAACCTGTTCCCAATGTTCCAGACACCCTCAACGATCCTGCAAAAGGTGTGGCAGACGAAGCTGAGGAAGGCCCCGAACTACACGACCTACAAGCGCGCCCTGCGCCTGTACTTCGTGGCGAACAACAACGGGGCAGACAAAAACCCGGCCTTTACGCTCTCGGCAGACACTGACGCCATGTCGGGCACGAACATCGCCCTGACGCTGCAGCAAGGGTCGTACACGTTCGTGAACACGTCCGGGTCCCCAATTCAGTTTCAGTCAAACGCCAACCAGAACCTCTATTTCTTCCCGTCGCCGCCCCTGAACATCATCGGAACGGGGATGAGCACCTATGGCCGGATGCTGGGCTACACCCTACAGACGACAGCCTCCGATTTGGATATAATCTCGTTCACGACCCAGTTTGGTGAATTCGCACCGTTCGGGTAGGGAGGCCCACATGTCAAAGTACCCTGAATTCAAGGCTTGGAATCGCATGCCCGCTGGCGAGGTCAAGGTGGACGCGCCTGACGGCGTGCTGACCATTGGCGACACCGGTCTTTCGACCTCTACCCTGTACAATCAGACGGGCCACCCGCTGATCCAGAGTGGGGACTGGCAGGTTCCGCATCAGCGCTACGGTGTAGGCAGCGCTCCCGCCACGCGGAACCGCAACGGTCGCTGATGGGTCTTGCCCAGATCATCTACCCAAGACCCACTCCGAACGGCTTTCAGGAGTGGTCTTGGGACCACTACCAGCACCATCTGGCCATCATCGGACAGGCGAAGACTGCCGGGTTCAGCTTGAACCAGTACAACATCTGGCCCGTCACGCAGGAAAACCTTAAGGATTTCCTCGATTTGCACCAGCAGATGCACACCGAAATGAACGCCATCGCCAACGTTCAGGGGTCCAACTTGCAAGACCTCGACTTCAAGGACAAAAAGAAGACGGACGGCTGGTACTTCCTGAACTATGTTGAGCACCAATCGGTCGCGTCATTCCTCGGGGGTGGCATTTAACGGCGGGGGACCATGAGCGACTACGACCACACCCACGATGGACCTTCTGGCCGGTGGCGTCGTAGCGGGGTCATCAAGATCAGCAAGGAAGACACTTGCTACGGCCCGGAGTGCCCCCACCCCCGCCGCAGGGCCATTCAAGGTGGTCGGATCATGACCATCACGGCCCTGACCCCCATCACCGCCACGATTGGCTCCTACTCTTCGATCATCACGACGGTTCGCGGCGGCACCGGGCCGTACAGCTACTACATCAACACCGGCTCCCTGCCGATTGGTCTCAACATCAACCTGAGCACGGCAAACATCAGTGGTACGCTCACGGTAGCGTCCGTCACCGGCTCGCCCTACACCTTCACCATCTTGGTGGTCGATTCTACCGGCAGGCGGGCTGTCTCCAATTCGGTTCTGTTCACCGTCACCGCGACCCTCTGGGATTTGGCGACGTGGAACGTGAGCAACTGGTCCTAAGGTCAAGCCATGACTCTCCCATACGTCTTTGTCTCTGGCACCACGATCTACGCCGCACAGGTGAACGCGAACTTTGCGGCTGTGGCGCTGACCGACCTGAGCAACCTGTCTCTGGCAAAGACCGCCGGTAACGTCATCATCGGAACGGGCTCAGGGTTCGCGTCGAACGCCCTGACGGCGGGATCGGGCATCACGATCACTCCCGGTGCCGGGACGGTGACGATTGCCGCCAGCGGTGCCACGACGCTGACCATCGGCACCTCTACCGTCGCCAGCGCGTCGAACGGCTACATTCTCTACAACAACAGTGGTGTCCTCGGGAATTACGCCATCTCCGGGAGCGGAACCACGGTGGCGATGGCTGCCGGGGCCACTCTGAGCCAGCCAATCATCGCCGCTGGTGGCCACACGATTACCCCCCAGTTGACCGCACCATCCTACGCTCAAGGCGTGGTCTGGTACGATTCCGGCAACGACGGCCTGTCCTACTTCAATGGTGCGACGGGAAATCAGGTGATCGCGGGCCAAGAGGTCCAGATCAGGGTCTACAACGCCACGGCGTCCACGATCCCCATCGCGACCCCCGTCTACATCACGGGTGCCTTCAGTGGCCTCCCGACCATCAGCCCCTGCCAGAACACCAGCTTTGCCGCCGCACAGTGCATCGGCCTCACCACGCAGGCCATTGCGGCTTCTGGTACGGGCTATGTGCTGGGCGCAGGGACGCTCCGTGGCGTCAACACCTCCGGGTACACCTCTGGTGCGACCCTCTATGTCGGCTCGACGGCTGGCACCATGGTTACGACCCAGCCGGGCAGCGGCTACTATGCGACCATCGTGGGCTATTGCTCCGTTGTGGACGCTTCGGCGGGCAAAATCACCGTTCAGCCGGGGACCCCAGCTAGCAATTCGTCTTCCAGCGGCCTGACGGTCGGGTCTTCGTCGATCTCGGGGGGCACTTCTGGGCGCGTCCTGTACGATAACGCTGGCGTCTTGGGGGAACTAGCCACCACGGGCTCAGGGAGCGTCGTACAGGCCACTTCCCCTACTTTGGTGACCCCTGCACTGGGAACACCCGCCAGCGCCGTCCTGACCAACGCCACGGGCCTTCCGCTCACCACGGGGGTCACCGGGATACTTCCCGTGGCCAATGGGGGCTCTGGGACCGCCACGCCGTCTTTGGTGGCTGGGACGAACGTGACAATCACGGGAAGCTGGCCGAACCAGACCATCGCGGCCTCTGGCGGGGGCGGTGGCGGCGGGAGCGGAACGCCCCCCTCAATCGTCCAGACCGCCATCGCAACCCCCGCAAGTAGCGGCACTATCACCGCCACATTCGGAACGACGCCTGCGGTCGGGAATGCCATGCTGGCCGTGACTTTCGGGCGTTCTGGACAAAGCCTGACTGGACCTACCGGCTGGACGAACATTTATAATTCCCCAACACTCAGCACTTACGAGGGCTCCTATTACTGGGTCCGCCCGGTGCAATCTGGGGACGGAACCTCCTATTCCATCAGCGGTGAAAGTGATGTGGAGTGCCTGATCCTCTATGAGATCAGCGGCCTCAACGGACTGGCGGGTCTGAGTTTTGCATCAGGCGTTCCCTCCGTGGCGGGCAGCGTCATGTCCCAAGTCGTTTGGCCGGGATCGAACTCGATTGCGATCTATTCGTCCTTTCAAGACACCGCAAACGACGTGACGTTCAACTCGGGGCAGTCTGCTATTATCTCCACCCAGAACCCCACCTATGGTTCCGGCGTGAATCATCGCGGGGCCAGCGCGGTCATTGCGTCGGGCGGTGGGGCCTCAATTCTCTCTACCTGTACCGGGCTCAACTACCCCGCCTACTCCATCGCGTTTCTGTCAGGTTCTGGCGGGGGCTCTTCAGTTATCCCCGGCGGGGCGTGGACCAAGTTGACCTTCGGAGGCAGCACGGTCTCTAAATTCGGGTTTAGCGTGTACGCCTCGACGCAGACCTTCTCTCTTGCTGCTGGTCAGCGGCTTGAGGTGCAAGGGTACGTCTATAGAACCACCCCCGGAACCACATCTGCTCAAGTATTCGTTAGTGCTGACGGCACAACATCGTATTACATGGCAAATCAGACGGACGGCAACGCCGTGCTGTATTATTATAGCGGCGGCTCACATTCAATTCAGGCCTCCGGTGGTAACTCCGTGAATATTTATACAGGGTACACAAACGTCAACATAACTGTTAATCCGACGAGCACTTCTAACAGTTGGCTGACCGGGGTAGTGGATCAATACAACACCGGCCCCCATCAGGACGGAAGCATTGACATGGTTGGCACGGTCACCGTGTACGTTACGTCAGACACGATTGCGAGTTGCGACATATGCGCTCGCATTGTGTCGTGAGTTGAGGAGCCGACATGAGCCTTCCTTTCACATTTGTTCCGTACACCACCATTTACTCGGCTCAGGTGAACGCGAATTTCCAGTACGTCGCGATCTACGACATCGCCATGGGGTACACGGGGACACCGCCCGCCAGCACCACGCTGTTCACCTTCAACGTGGTCAGGCCCTTCACCCTGCCGGTGGCGCTTCAAGGGTCGATCTTCACGTTCGGGACCGCGCCGTCTGCAACGACGGTGCTGACCATCAACCAGAACGGGACGCAGATCGGCACTATCACATGGACTGCGTCTGGCACCTATGGCACCGCGTCGTTCTCGACCCAGATCACCTTCTCCGCCGGGGATCAGATCACCATCGTCACTCCGTCCACGTTGAACAGCGCGTCGAATTTGGCGCTTACTCTGAGCGGAAACCGCATTTAAACGAGTTCCTGAGAGGAGCCCCCCGTGTCCGCTACCGTGTCATTGCCGTTCTTCGGAGGTGAGCTTTCGTCCTTCGACGGGGCGAACGATAGCGTTATTGAGGACACGACCGCTGGGACTTTCAACGCGACATATTCTCGGTGCGCCTTGAGTGCATCCGGCGGGTTTGCGTATGCGAGAAGCCCTGTCTGGGCCTCCGCCTCGGCATTTTGGTTTCACTCCGTGTTCACCGCCTACCTCGGCTATGTGTTCGGCGTGACGGGCCCCATGCTGTATTTTTATAGCGGCAGCACGGTAATCGCCCAGCTTGTGGTGTCCGTCAGTTACTCCAGCGCAACAATGCAATTGCAGACCCTTCAGTCGGGGGTCATGACCAACGTCGCTGGCACAATCGCGTTCGCTGGCGGCACCCTTTACACCCTGGACATCAATCTCGGAGCAGGGGCTTCCGGTTCCGCTTCTCTCTACATCAATGGCGCACAGCAAGTGAGCGTGACGGGGCTGAACCATTCCGCGTGGACAGGGGTGACCCAAGTGGTCGTGTCTGGTGCGGACGGAGGCGCGGCGGACTATCAAGCCACCTCATGGTGGTCTCAGGTGATTTGTGACTCGTCCTCGACTCTGAACCGCTACCTGATCACCACCACCTTCACCAACGAGAGCGCGACGAACAACCAGTGGAGCGGCGCGGGCGGGGCCAACAATCTGGCGAACATCGGCAACACCTCTCTGTCGGACGCGACGTACATTTCAGCGGCCTCCAGCGGCCTCACGGACACGTTCTATGAAAGCGGGCTCTCCCTTACCGGCTACTACATCATGGCCGTGGGTGTAGCGGCCAGAGCCCGTGTGCAGGGGTCTGGGCCCGCCAACATCAAAATGGCCATCCGCGTCAGCAGCGCGAATTACGTCAGTCCCCAGTTCACCCTGACGCCCGGCTTCACCGCGATCACCTATGCGTGGACCAATAACCCCGCCCTGTCTGGACCGTGGAGCCCTGTGGCCGCAGCCGCTATTGAAGTCGGCGTCCAGAGCGTGACGTAGGAGCGCACATGACCGCCATTGCCTCATTGCCGTTTTTTGGCGGGGAACTGTCCGCCTTCAACCCGTCCGACAGCACCGTGTCAGAAACGACTGCGACCGGCGCGTGGGACACAGCGTATTCAAGAACCGCAATCGTCTGCGCGAACAGATATTCTACAGCAACAAGCCCGACGTGGTCATCCGCCTCCCCTTTTTGGTTTCACGGTTCGGCTGTTTTTACTGCCAGAAGCGGTGGCGGGCAGCCTAATGGGAAGTGCTTGCTGTTTTACAATGGATCGACTGTTGTAGCTCAGTTGAATCTTTATTTCACGAACAACCAGTTTTATTGGTCCGTGTTGGAATTATTCACCCTTCAGAGTGGGACGATGACGGCTGTGGCCACGGGCTACGCCCCCAACACGGGACCGAGCTATTCCACCTACGGCCCGGTTCAGCAGATTGACATCAACCTTGTTGGCGGGGCGTCCGGGTCCGCCGCGTTCTACATCAGCAACGTGTTGGTGGGGTCTGCGACCGGGTTGGATCACACAAGCTGGTCAGGCATCACCAGCATGGCGACCATTGCCACTGAAGATGGCCTTTACGGCATCATCACTGAAAATTTCTGGTCTCAGATCATCTGCGACACGGTCTGCACCATAGGGCGAAATGTGTGGACCGACAACTTCACCAACGAGAGCGCGACCAATACCGCATGGGTCACCTATGGCGGCGGCACGAAGTTGGCGAACATCAATGAAATCGTTCTGGACGACACCGCCGGAATAGACACCACCTCAACCGCTCAGACCGATACCTTCTATCAAAGCGGCCAGAGCTACGGGACATACAATGTTCTGGCGAGGGGGGTATCCTCCCGGTCCGGGTATGCGGGCAGCGCGCCTACTCAGGTCAAGCTGACGCTCCGAGTGTCGTCCACCAACTACGTCAGCAGCGCTGTGGCGCTCACCGCCTACTATCAAGCCGCCTACAATTCGTGGACGACCAACCCGAACACTTCTGCTGCGTGGACCGCATCCAATGCAGCGGGAATTGAAGCAGGGGTTCAGAGCCTGACATGACCGCTTCTGTCGTACAGACCGTCGCCAATGGCCAGCCGAATGGCACCAGCCCGTGGACCCCTACGGCGACATTTGCATCTACCCCGACGCAAGGAAACCTTCTGTA
>Ga0208741_10001187_pt1 | contig 10654 bp, 3 predicted proteins | sample CryBogCBE03Jun09_FD_184576 | JGI IMG/M metagenome (GOLD analysis project Ga0208741, IMG submission 184576) | Freshwater microbial communities from Crystal Bog, Wisconsin, USA - CBE03Jun09 (SPAdes) | ecosystem: Environmental > Aquatic > Freshwater > Lake | place: Crystal Bog, Wisconsin, USA...
CCTCTCTACTCTACCCTTAAAATAGCGTGGTAAAATATGTGCTGGCATATTTTACAAAAAAGTCCTAGGCACTACTCTATTCTCTTTCTTTCCTAAAAACTCCATCTTCTTTCTTTCCTCAAACTTTTCATTTTCCTTGTTTCCTACTTTTAGACGATAAGTAGAATTGACTTTTGACCAATGCTTATTAGAAGTTTTACTGGCCATAAAACTTTGAAAAGAATTGTGTAGAAAGTTAATACCACCGAGTGGATTTGAATTTTGTTTTTATTTTGCCATGATTGGTGTAACTAAAATCTTTTTGTGTGCCATGTATACTACGCATACCTGAAAGTTGCAAATGTGAGAAAGTAAACATTCGACCCTCTCCCACATGAGTGTAAAATTAGTAACACTGATACATGAAAAATGGCAAAAACAAATGAAAACATAAATTTTCATCACCTCTTAGAGATAGATTAGACACGCATACGCAAAAATAGAATTTCGAACCAAAACTTATTGACAGAAGACTACCTAAAAATAGAACGCAGCAGGAGGTAATTGTTTAGCAATTGAGATTTTCACCACCCCTCCTTACTGGTTAGGTAATAAGTTTTTTGTATAAAAGTTAAGAAGGTTGGTTTAACGGAGCATTCAATTTTTTGAATTCTCTCGCACACCACTCCAGGTACGAACTTTTATTTTTGTATTGAAAGACTTGTTAAAGATTAAGTTAAGGCGTAAAAACTTTTACTTTTTCTTACGTAATTTACTTCCCTTAGGAAGAAACTTTTTTGAAGGACCTGGTACTGTTAGACAAATAATAGATTTTCTAAAAGAAGTGGATCGGACTGTATGGATCAGTGTGTAGAGTTTCTGGACACGCGAAAATTTAGAAGATTCCTATCTTACTGTGCATTATTTGAACTGGCGAAATTTAGGGAAGTATCTTTAATTTGATTGGGTTGATGTGTCACAACCAGGACGATTCAATCTAGCAGCAAATCTGTTTGAAGATACGGAACTATTTTTTGCGAGCTCATTTAAAAAATCAGATACTGAGTGTAGGAGTGCTCTTTTTGCTAGACTGTGAGACACTGCACACCCTTACATTCTCTGAAACTTCTGCAGAAAAAACTAAATTAAGTACGGTACTCAGACTTCTTCAAAAAGCTTCTAAAACCCATGGTTGTAAAAGTAGACCCGAGGGCAGAAAATCTTGATAAACTATTCTTAATTTATGCTGATATCGAGACTGAATCACTGAGAAAGCTTAAAATATTGCAAATAGCAGCGGTAACCCAGGATGGAGATACTTTTTGTAACTTCATAAATCCAGGGGAGCCCTTGCCACTTAGAGGAACTAACATTCATGGTCTCTATTTCGAAGTGAAGGATAAACAACTTTATCGCGATGGTAGAGCTTTACCCTCCACTACCGAGGTAGACGCTTTGAATAAGTTCAACAAATGGCTTAAAGCTTTCAATAAACCAATAATACTTGTGTTCTACAATGGTATTTCGTTTGACGGGCCGGTATTGGCCAAGTTTTACAAAAAACATGGTCTTTCCATAACAGATAACGTCAAATACCTAGCAGATCCCTTGTCTTGTTGTCGTGATTTATTCAAAGATACCAGAAATCATAAATTAAGAACATTAGCAGCATATTGCTCTGTGGATCAAACCGCAGTGCATGACGCTTTAGACGATAGTTTAGCTTTAAAGAAAATCTGTGAATACTTGGTGGATCGCGAAAAAACTTCTCTAGCTTTTTTGATAGGGAGTTATTTCAAAACCTTTGAGTATTTCACAGCTAAGTTAGATCTTATGGACATAGACCAATTAGAACCGGAAATGTGTGGGTCAGGGGAATAGTTTAGAAATAGATTTTTCCTATGTAGGGTTTGGTTATTCAGATAAAGAAGTAGTGAGAGAAGAAATTCAAACGCAACTTCCTAATGAATTAATTTGAATCCTATATCCCTCCCGCAAAATTTAGGGTTTTAAATCTCTATGCTCCTCTTTTCAGCACAAACTCAGATTACTCTGCCATAAGTACTGTATTCCTTCTTCCCATAGCACCCCTTATTCCCTTTCCCAATAAGCATGATTGAAGTTGAGCAGTCTAACGCAGACAAGCATGAAAGCAGAGTGTTCAGACGAGATTCTCGCCCACGATCTTTCAACAATCTCCACTGGACTCCACCTCCCCAGCGAAATTTCTACCCGCAAAGGAATGGATGCCACACGAGACCACGAAACAATTACGGACGAGGACCTCTACGAACTTCACATCTGGTGTCATCACGACATCAACAGCAGGCCCAAACCGGGGAAGACACATGTGACCCTCTTCCAAGAAAAAATCCGTTCACCGGAAGACGTCCATCCTTCCTTATTGGACCGCAAGAACCAACCTTCTCAACTAGGCCTTTCTACCGATACCGACCCAGGAAAGCTCCCACTCCTGACAAAAGCTTGCGAAAAGTAACCATCAACCAGGAAGTGAGCCTGCCTCAGGAAGGCCCTGCAGATCTCCCAAAGGAACCCCTCAAGGAACCTTTGGTAGTGCCAGCACCACAATCTTCTGACCTTCAGCCTAAGAAGATTGTTGAACCCCAGTTCCAAACCACCATCCATAGGAATCGGGAACTAACCAGGATCAAGAATGCACACCTTCCCCTTGTACAAATCGAAGGATTGCATTTCTACAACATCAGCACCAAGATGGAAATTCGACGCCTGGAACATCAAACAAGAACCCTGATCAAGGAGGCTAAGGATACGCAAGAACTCTTCAAGACGCTTGAACAAGACGACGGACCTTCCCAGCCAGACGAACCTCCAAACTCTAAACTTCTCTGTAACATCGCGTATGAGATCCTCATCAAATACAGTACAGAGGAGGCGGAAGGCCTTTCTCATTTCCTCAAACAATTGCAAGCAACTAAAGGAAAAGAGGAAGTTCACCTTGAAGCTCTTGAGAACGTGCAAATCTCCGACTGGGATCATTACCTCACTGCACTCCAGAAGATCAACACACAACAAACAACCGATCTGAACGCCCTCTCATTTCAAGCCGACTCCTTGCCATTAGGAGGAGCTGGACCTCTCCTACATGGACTCATCAGGAATTGCTTCACGGAAACGCAAGAAGAAGAAAAAGATCTCTACACCATTCGGAATCTCCCTTCATCTTTGGGTCAGACGTTGCAACACCAACTGGAACAGTCCTTCAAACGGAAACAATTCCTTATCCGGAATATACCCCTTTGGATGGAACCTCTACAGAAGGAACAACGCATTACTAAGGACGAAATGGGACAACTTCTCACCGCTTTCCCCTACTTGATGAAGCTCAAGTATGCCTTCCAAACAGAAGAAGGAAAAGAAAGGACAGAAAACCCGGAAAAACCCTCAACTTCCCAGTCTCGAGGTCCGCTTTTCTTCCTTAATAACATCACCCAACTCCTCTTCTCTCGAAACCAGACAGGAAGGAAACTACTTCAAGCTTGGGACCGAAGCTTCTACCAGGAATTCTACGACACCACTTCCTATGGACTTCAGGCCAGGATCCGGAAATTGGAACAACTGTTCCAAGGAGAGAAAGGACTCACCAACAATCCACGACGGCTGAATAGGCCAAAAACCCTTTGTCATCGCACCCTTGAGAAATTAGGTTTTTGGACCTTGGTGGAAAAAGAACCTCCTCTCCTCTCCAGCGACTCCAAGATAGCCTACTGGGCTTTGATCAACTACTGCCGCTTGGAACAGCAAGACCTCTCCGAAGCCAGGACCAAGATCATGAAATCCAGAGGATCCCAGAACTCCTACGTACAAGAGTCTATTCTCGCTGTCAACAACCTTAATCGTCAGATTATCCAGTTGCAGATGGGAATCAATGAACTTGTTCGGTTCCCTACCATCGCACAGTATCTCATGCTCCCCTTGGACCAGAGGGAGGAAAGCCTCATTAAGGGTTGTGTGAAGAGGCAAGGGAATTACTTCCTTCTCCTCGACTATGACCCTACTACGGAGGAGGATCTATTCTTCGATACCATGTCTCTCATCATGGCTACTCCGCGCTTCCCTCCTGACCTGTTTGAGATACTCGGGATTGAAACCAAATCCTACACACCATCATCTATCTACTGCCAGGAACCTGCCTACTCCCGTGACCAGGATGAATCTACAAACCCTGAAGAAACACCTGGTACTCGAGAAGAATATTCCTCCAAAGACCCTCCACAAGAAGTTGAAGACTGGACCGAAGAAGAACGGCAACCGGACCACCAGCCTCCCGCTTCTAAAGAGGAAGCAGAAGAAGATGAGAAACCTCCTTTTCACGAAGAAGACGTAAACAAAGATCCAGAACCCGAACCAGAAGCCGGTGTTGGATCTTAAACAGCAAAGAAGAAATGCCATAGAAGAAAGAAGAACTCGGAAGCAGAAGACTTGATTTTATTAAGGATTAGGCTCCCGACCCTTATCCACAAATGATTGCGGGAAAGGAAAAATGATTTTCACAAGCACCCACATTTCCTGGAAGTAGAGGCAAAATACTTCCACAAGAGATTTTTTTTAGAAGCACTTTTTTGCAAGATTTTGCTGTGCACCAGTACTGTAAATATTAGAGTGTGCTTGTTAGAGTTGTTTTTTCATTCCCTTGTTTATAGGAGAATTTACGGAAAACCTCTCTATGAAATGTAGAGAAGCCTACGTAAAGACTCACATGTTCTCTTCGCAGTACTTAGCCACATTGGGTGACCCTCTTTAGCTCAATGCTCGGTTATTTACTCACCCCTATCCATTGTACATACTTTCTAGCTCATTTTTTAAGCAATCATTTGATGGTGCCCCTTCTAGCACATTTTTTCTACTGCCAGGATATGCATTTGGCTTAAGCCAACCCTGTAAGCTTTAACTCAAGGAATACTCTCCACCCAGTTACTCCCCGAAAAGTAGGAAAGTTTGGTTTATAGGCGAACATTTCTGGTTTAATTTGCCCATAGTCAGTTATCATTAACCAATAAACCAACTTTAGACTATTAGAGGTAGTGATTTGAGAGTATAAGGACTTCACCCCGAGCATTTTATTTCTTTGATCCCCCAAGATAAGACATTACTTAAATTTTTCACTTCCTTTTAAAATGGTCTCACAAACCAGCAATAGCAAGAAAGTAAAAAACGTAGTTTTGTTAAGTAATGGTCCTCTTATAATACTATGCCAGGAACAAAAATGTGTTCTTTTGTGGAGGTAACAATCCACTTAATAACATCCCTATAATGCTTGCATTTAGGTTATCTTGTCATAGGTTATCAGAATTCCATTTCCCTGTGATTAAATTGAAATAGTGCTCAAACCCACCTGAACTCCCCACAACCTTGAGTTACTGCAATTTTTGTACATATTTTTGTCATTTTTTGTAAGCGCTTGTTGCAGGCTTTTTATTTTTTATATGTCTGTTCACCATTTGTAAATATGCCTGCCAGAAGTGATGGAAATGGCTAAGTAAGGAAAATTTTCCCATAGGGTTTTTATGTACTTATGGTGCCATTCCCATCACCCCTGTCACTTTTTTGAGAGGGGTAGATTAATATGTAAAGCTTTTTTGCAAAGCTTTTTCACTCCCCTTAGTTTAAGATAGGTAAGGATATTTTTCCCGCAAGTTAGATCATTTTTCGTAGATTAGGTTATATTTATAGGGTTACGAATAGGTATTTTTTCACCCTCCCATTTTTAGAATAAGTTTAGGTAAATTAGAAAATGGCCACTAGATGTCACCGCAAGGTTTCACCTGGGTGTGCCATCCAGTAGTTGCGTCCGTCGTTGATACGCAGCCACCTGTTGTTGCGTCTCTCGAGCACAACAATCGGTTGTTACGTTTTTTCGACTTCTCAACTTTTAGGTAAAATAAGGTTAACCCACCCCCTCCACAGTAGTCCACTTTTTAGAGTTTTAAGAATTGTCATTTGTCTGGACGCCAAATGACAATGTTAGGATATTTTTAGACAAGATTTTCCCGCCTAAATGCGACGGTCTCCCTATAAAAGGGGATGCCCCGTTACGTTTAGTATCAGTCACATTCCCACCAGGATACGGACAGATTCACCCCACCAGTTATTTTTAAAGTTTACTTAAAAGTTTTACAAAACGGAACTTAGAGAACACAGTGAAACTTTCAATAGTCTTTTTCAAGACTACGGCTTTACTGCGTTACCTAGCCCTTCCGGCTTATCTCCTCTCTCAAAACCTGCAACGACGTAAACACTTTTTCCTTCCTTAAAATAAAAGATAAGAATTCAAAAGACTCGGCTCATTTCTTATTTTTGATTATTGTAAGGCACCCTAAGGTAGTCATTTTCGTATACAGTCCTAAACTCACAAAAAGCCTTACATTTTCAAAAAGTGGTCCTTCGAGCCGTTGTGTTTATTTTTTGCAACTCTAGTTTCTTGAAACATAACTTGGTTCTTGAAATCTCGTTTTGCAAACATAAGCACTTAAGAGACGTACTTGCAAAAGTTAGTCTTGAAAAAATCTTTAAGTCTTATCTTTGTCTTTTGGATCGACTTAGTGTCTTCGTCAAAAACCCCCACAGTACCCAGGTAAAGGGTAAGTATTGGGTTTGCTGTTTGAGAAAGTAAAGGAATATAGAGATACTCGAAAAGGTAACTGAAGAAAGAAGACTTCATTCTCCTCTGCACAATTACAACGGCGCTACTAAAAAGTTGCGGTAGGACCCATTTTCATTTCCATTTTTAATTGGTCTATTGTAATTTTGTAACTTGCCTATTTCGAGATTCTTTTTCACTTTTCTTCGAAGAAAAATATGGATTGTTTTTCTGAGAAGAAAAAGGTGGTGTCCTTTTCGGGGATACCTCCTTCTAAAGTAGAAAAAAACGGATTGTCTCGCCTTTGGTCTACTGTTGTGGCTAGGGGTCGAAGCAATAGCAGAAATGAAAAACTGGACGCTTATAGCCAGTCAGTCGCAAGGGAAAATTCCCAGCTAAAACCTGAGCCTCAACATGAGATCTTAGACGAGTCTTTCTATACAAGCAATTTTAGGGGCAAACTCCTTAACATTTCTGTTACGGAGGCGCAACTAGAATTGGTAAAAATAGAACTACCGCTTCTGAGATATGTGACTTTGGCTAAGGGGAGAGAGGTTTTTGAAAAAAATAAGTTGGAGCGTCAAACTTTTGAGAACGGAATGGAAAACATGATTCCAATCCTTATCAAGGCTTACGGTCCGACTTATGCAAACTTTGATAGGAGAGAAAAAGATGTTACAAAAAACATTTTTAGCGCTTTTATCAAGGGAACCTCTCAGATCTTTTCGATCTTGGCAGGCGACATTGATAAAACTAGCTCTATCCCTTTGGCTAAATTCACAATCATCTCGATATGTTTCGGAATCGATAGAGCTATTTTTGCGTATAGAGATTTGGATTTAATGTGGGAGGAGCTTGAGCACGAAAGGGAGGATTTGTACTTTGTGCAAAAACCTAACTTCCGTGTCAGCCTTCCTCATTTGTCTGAAGTCCGAGAAATGTTTGATCATTTCTTTAGAGATAATAGATACGACTCTTTCTTCTATCCAGAAGAAGTTGTTGACCCTCCACAGATGGAGGCGCAAGAGGAAAAATTCCTTTTCCCTAAACCAATTAGCACTCGTGCTAATAAAGGTTATCTTGCGCCGCCGGAGGTTAACACTTTTTCTCCTTCTCTCTCTCTTCCGTCTCGGTCAGAAAAAGAGAAAAATTTCCACCCTGTTTCTCGAAACAGAGGAAACGATCATTTTTCTGACTGCTCTTACGATAGAAAAGGAGTTAGAACCTCTGGTGTAAAAAATATCGCTTCAGATATTTTTAACCCAGATGTCTGTCACATGGGCCCGACTCTTGTTAGAGTTCGAGATGAGGGTTCCATGTCAGACTTGAGAAAGGGATTTTATGAGTCATCACCTTCAGTAGTTGAACGGCAAGAACTAGATTTGGCCGTTGACTCATTTGACTATTGCATCTTTGGAGAAACCATTGAAGAAATTCTTGGAGTTAAGTTTGCAAGAACTAATTTTAAGGATCCCGGCTCCAAAGAAAGAGCCAAGATTGGGATTTTAAGAAGAGTTCTTAGCGACCCTTTCTCATCACAAAAAGTTAAGACGTTAGTAAACATTGAATTAGGACAAGTGGATTACTCAAAGATGCATGAACAGCAAGTGAGTTCAGCGACTAAAGCTGTTCTTGATTTGGTGCAAACAGAAACTCTTAGATTTAGAGAACCCCCTCCTGTTTTGGGTAATTCCGATAACACAGATAAGACTTGGGAAGCTGTAAAAATGCTAAAAAGAGAATTGGGTCTTTGTGATATTGAGAAAGAAGACAGCATCCACATTACAAAGTATTTGAAAAGACTGTCTCCCATTATCACAGAGAATCAATTGTCGGAAAGCGCAGCCTATGAGCTTTTGACCTCTGTAACAGGGGGGCTGACCAATTCTTTTGTGTGTGGCAGGAGGGATACAAAGATACCTTTTGTTAAATTGTGGAACGTTCTTTCGGCCTCTCGTCCACCCGTAGTGCCTTTGCAAGAAATCACACAAAAGGTGGATGAGTTGTTGAAAAAAGGTTTACAAGATCCAAACATCGTTTTGAAAGAGATTGCTGCTCTTTGGGAAAGTACCAGTAATGGGGATGATGAACTTCAAAAACGTATAGCGGATGAAAGCGCCCTGTACAGTATGCGAAGATACATTCATACTCATTTTGCGTCACTAGCCTCGGCAATAGAAATTTACTTCCGCATTCAGAGTAAAGCGCAAAAAGAAGAACAAAAACTAAAAGTAAAATCAGGGAGACCTGAAGTTAGCATGCCTGAATATATGCTTTACATGAATGCGGTGGGTTCTTTTCTAAAACCAGGACTTGTGGAGCAAAAAACTGAAACTCCAAAAGCAGATTCTCCAGATAAAGGATGGCAAAAGGTTGTCTCTAAGAAGAAAAATAGAAATAGACAGTTTAAGCCTAAGGTTAGCCCTAGTTTCTCAGAGTTCGTGAAAAGCTACAACCCTTTTGATAAGTTAAGAGGGGAGGGTACAACCACAGTAGGAATTAGCGCAGAGTTAGGCAAAAAGAAAATTAGTAAGCCCGTTAGCAAACCCGTTAAGCCTAGGAGGGTGCGGGAAGGTTTTTGTGAGCTCTGTCGATTGCCTGGGCATGTTAAAAAATACTGCTGGACGTACCCGGAAGAGGATATCTCTGATAAGCCTTGTGATATATGCGAAGGGAGACATGGCGCTTCACCCTGCTATTTCGACCCTGAGATGTATAACAAGTATCATGAGGGACAACCTCCAAGGGAACTCTATATCAGGCGTGCAGAGGAAACTAGGCAAGTGGTCGTTGACGAAATCGGACCTCACGGGGAAATTTACCATAAGAAGGTGTACCCTCCAGGGGGTTATTACCCTTGGAAGGGAAGGGAGTATATGGGCCCTAACGGACTCATCAAGATTCCCGTACCCTTTCTTTTTGGTCCCCGTAGGGCCTGGAGATCATTCAGCGACCCCAAGCGAGTTCCTGTGCAAAAGACAGCTTCAAACTCCTACCCTAACCCTATACCAGAGAAAAGGAATCTATGGTATTTTAGGTCAGGAAAACCCCCTTACCTTAAGTTTAGACATAAGAGGGGAACTAAGTCCAACCCTAGTATTAATTCTGAGAACGGAAGTGGGAAAAGCGCACCCCACTCTCGTAGGAAGAATGAGCGACAAAGACCCGACCAAACTAGAGTAGGGACTGACATAAGACAAAGACAAGACAATAAGGATACTAGGCCTCAAAGGAATACTGGACTCGTGAAAAGGAACAGGAACTGGTGGGCTACTCCTACTGGCAGTGATTGTGATTCAGATCTTATTCTGGGTAAGAATAGTCCTAGACCTAAGAAAGCAAGAAACTTTCCTGTAGAAGGCCGGATCCCTTCCCCTGAATCTTTTCAGGCTAGAGGTCCTGGTCCTAGACAGGGTTTTCAAGGGAATAATCCCCGTAATAATGGCTATTCTAGTAATGGGAACTATAATCACCAGAATGGACCTAATCAGAATTACCAGCGCCAACAAGGAGGTTACCCCGGTAACTCTCAAAATTACGGACCCAGTAGACCTTATTATCGACAAAGACAGACAAACGACAACTACAACCCTGGGAGAAATGGGAATCGGCAAAACCATTATCCTCAAAACAGAAGGTTTTATCCACAAGAAGGCAGGCCACAAGGTCCTCCCTTGGATAGAAATCAGATGTCAAGAGGAAATGGAAACCGACCACCGCCTCCTAGACCACCTTACAGACAGACTAACACAAGAGGTTGGGGAAGACCAAACAACCCTTATCCTCAAAACGCAGGATTTCGCCCACAAGAGAATCGGACGTACGCCTATTCTCCCCAGGGTAGCCCTGAGTTGAGAGGAAAAGCTGGTCCTCCTCCATCCTCTACACTTTCACACACACAACCTGAAAATAGCATAGGAGGAGCGGACTCGATGAAAGTAAACATTCCTGGAACCACAAATGAAGCCTCAAAAACTGAGAAGCCTCCTTGTGGGATCGGGAATGAGGGTTTCCAAACCATTCATCCAACTGCTCTTCTTACTTCTATTGATGGTA
>Ga0208741_10001188_pt1 | contig 10626 bp, 5 predicted proteins | sample CryBogCBE03Jun09_FD_184576 | JGI IMG/M metagenome (GOLD analysis project Ga0208741, IMG submission 184576) | Freshwater microbial communities from Crystal Bog, Wisconsin, USA - CBE03Jun09 (SPAdes) | ecosystem: Environmental > Aquatic > Freshwater > Lake | place: Crystal Bog, Wisconsin, USA...
GGCATCGTTGCCACGCCAAGACTCAATCACAATATCCTTTGGTACGCCAGGCTGCAATATCTCATCCCAACCCATCATGGTTTTGCCTGTTTTGCGTATGATGGGCAGCAGCCGCCGGTTAAAATAGGTTTGCAAATCCATGTATTTGGCCATGCCATGCGCTTGCATAAAGGCCTTTATGTGCGGCGTGTTCAGCCAGTCTTTACCGGTATTTTCATCGCCGCCAATGTGCAGGTATGCATCCGGGAACAGCGATGCCATCTCCGTATACAGTTTCTCCAAAAAAGGGTACAGCTTTTCATTGGTGGGGTCCATCACGGGGTCAAATACGCCAAAATACCGCTGCAGGGTATACTTGCGTTGTACGCTGGCATATTCGGGGTAGGCAGTTAGTATGGCAGTGGTATGGGCTGGCACCACAAACTCTGGCACGATGCGTATACCTCTTTGGTCTGCGTAGTTCACCATTTCCCGCACTTGTGCCTGGGTGTAAAATACCCCATCGGCGGCTACCTGTTGTAGCCTTGGGAATACTTTAGACTCCACCCTAAAACCTTGGTCGTTGCATAGGTGCAGGTGTAGCACGTTCATTTTTACAGCAGCCATACCGTCCAAGGTTCTTTTCACTACTTCCACGGGCATAAAGTGTAGGGCTACATCCAGCAGCAGGCCGCGCCAGCCAAACCGTGGCCGGTCGTTTATTGCCACGCCGGGTATGTAATAGCCATTGTTGTTGGTGCTTACCAGCTGTAGCAATGTTTCCAGGGCGTGTATGGCACCTAGGTCGGTAATGGCAGTTACCAGTACTTGCTTATCGGTAGTCGTAATCGTGTAAGCCTCATCCTCGCCCAGCACCAGTTTGCCTGGGCGTTGCACCTGTATCAGCAACGGTGCATCTATGGCGGTGTCCGCCGTGGTTACATACCCCTGCTTATCTAGAAAAATGCCAGTCTTGTTGCTTAAACGGCGTACAAACCTGCTGGCTTCCGCGTACAAACGGACGTCTGGATGCCCTTTAACCGATACCCTAAAAGCCGTTGTAATGACAAAGGGCTGCCCGTTCTCGGTAAGTTGCGCGGGCACGGGCATTAGGTTATGGGTGTTGTTAACCTGGGCCTGGCATATCTGGCCCAGTGCCACCAATATATAAGCCAAAAACGTTTTTTTCATCTTGAAACAATTGCTGCAATAAAGCCTTACCCTAGCGGCTATGGCGTAAAAAAATAAACACCCAATGTTCAATGCTGTTCTGCCAATTTACCCTGCCATTACCTAAAATGGCGGCGCGGGGCTGGCGGCGAAGAGCATCGAAAACCGGGTGTTTACATATGTTTTTAACCCTGCCGGTGCTTTACCGGCAGGGTGGTACTGTTTACCAAGGTTTGTTGGTGCCTTGCAGCAGCCAAAACTTAGACCACGAGCTGTTGCTGCCGTCGGTGGCCACATAAGGTGTGGTGGCCAGTTTGGCGATGGCAACCTCTGCATTGGCCGAATTGCTTTGCAGTTCTGCGTTGTCGTAGGCGAACCTTACTGGTATTTGTGCCCTGTACGAACCCCAGCCGATGGTTAGTGCGGGGTAGCCAGTTCTGCGCCAGTCCATATAAGCTTCGTTGCAAGCCTGCCATGAGGCTATCCATTTTTGCTCAATGATCCTTTGCAGGGTGCCGTCGTACGCTACTGAGGGCTGTGCAATGTAAGTGCTGTAATCTTTAACACAGCCAAAGTAATTGTTTACATCGTTTTGGTACGAGCTGAATATCTGCCATTCGTCAAAAGAGGCTTGTATGCCTTTGTTGTACCAAGTTTGGGCAGAACCTTTTACGTTCCAGCCTTTTAACGCGGCTTCTGCTAAGTCAAAGCAAATTTCGTTGTATGTGGCCAGTGTTTGAAACAACAGCGGGCCGCTTGGGTTATCGTAAATATCCTTCCTTAGGTACGACACATAATTGCTGAGTGAGTTGGATTGTGTGCCTGAACCGTTGATGTTGTACAGAAAATCGCCATAGGTATCGTAGCTAATGGGTATGCCCACGTACACAGATGAGGTGTCGTACAGGTTCCACAAGCTTGCGCGCTGCGCACCGTAAGGCCTGTCTTGGCTGTAGGTGGCTGGGTCAAACTGCTTATAATGTTCTGCAGCCGCTGCGGCTGGGTTAATATAACGCACGTTGTTTACTATGGTTACCAAGGTGCTGTTGTCACCGGCTGCAAACTGGGTGGCATCCACCACAGAAGGTGTTGCCACAGGCTCGCCCATAATTACAATACGGGGGTCGTTCAGTGCTTTCAGCTTCATGGTTAAAGTGCCGCAAAGTTTGTTGCGGTTAAAACCTGAGGGGCCGTTGAATTTTGAGCAGAACTGGTACGATGACGCTTGGTCTGCGCCCTGCAACATCATTACGCAATTATCAGACGTGGCTTGAAAAACGCTGTCTGCTATTGCTTCAACATTCGCCTGTACATTCATTTTTGATGAGAGGCGCATGTAATAACGCAGCATGAGGGAGTAAGCGAATTTTTTCCAAAGTGTTGGGTCTCCGCCATAAATAACATCAGCTGTTTTAGTAATGCCGGTTATTTCTGCGTGCTGGTCTACAGTGCCATTAAAAAACGGTATGGCAGCCTTTAGGTCAGCCAACACATCTGCATACATCTGCTGCTGTGTTTCAAATGCGGGAAACTGGTTTTGCAAGCCAGATTCATCGCCTTTAAGGGCCGCACTGTCTGGTGCATCGCCCCAGTAGTCGGCTATGTTGCCAAAGTTAAAAGCACGCATTACCAACGCTACGCCTTGGTGAAAATTCCAGCCGTAGGCTTGGGCTTTTTGCAAAAGCAGTTTGTTGTTGTTAAGCGTTGCATAGTTGCCGCTCCAATCCATGCCATCCCATTGGTATTGGCTAAAGCCGCCGTTAAAAGCATCCTGATAGGTTTGCTGCATGTTGCCCGACATCATGCCGGAGCCGAGGTTGCCGTACCAGGAGGCACTGTTGGTGAGCACGCCAGACAACAAATAATCTGGGGATGCTTCTGACGGTGTAATATGGTTGGGGTCGCTGTTTAGCACCGCAAACTTTTTACACGAGCTACCCATTGCGAGTATTGCGGCAAAAACGCAGATGACTGCCGTAATTTTTTTTGCGCTTTTCATTATATTCAATTTTTTTATGTACTGTAAAAGGCTTAGAAACGAACGTTTAGTTTGATACCTACGGGTAATGTCCATGGGTTTATGTTATAATATTCAACACCTTGGCTAAACTGTGAGCCATTGCCCTGTGGACCCGGTTGGTACCTGAAGGCCTGCTCTGGGTCAATACCAGCTTTGGCTTTCGTCCAAAGTATGATGTTCCTAGTATACACACTAACCGATATGCCTTGTAGCTTTAATGCAGTGGCCAGTTTTTTGGGCAACTGGGTGGCAATTGATAATTCCCGTAACTTAATGTATGAGGCATCAAACATGTCCATCCTTGCAAACGACCAAGGGCCGTTGGTAACAGCATCCTCGTAGTTGTCGTACTTGGTTAGGTTGGGGTCGCCCAAATTCTCTACATAACCGCCATTGCCGTCGCTGTATACGCCGGGGTAAAATGCACCGTCGGGGAAATAAATATTGCCGTTCGTGTTATAGTTAAAGCCGCCTTTTGCAGCATTGGGGCCGCCTACTAGGTGGAAGTACTGGAAGCCTTTTACCTTGATAAACGCGTCGGGGTTTGATTTCAGGTATTCAGGTATGTTGTTGGCATATTTTGCAGGTATCGGTATACCTACATTTACCTGCTTGGCCAATGTGGCGTCTGACTGCATGTAACGGTAAGTACGTGAGTAGAAGATGCCGCCTAAACGCATATCGAAACTGGCGTTAAGGGTAAATATCTTCCAAGTTAAAGATGTTTGCACACCCATCAACAGTTTGGGGTTAAAGTTACCCGCCACAATTTTGTGTTGAAAATTACCGCCGTTTACTTTTTGGAAGCCGCCGCCATTGTCTAACAAGGGATAGCCGTAATAAGGGGAGTTTTTATCGGTAACAGTGGCCATTTCGTTATCCCATAACTGGCCTAGTTTGCCATCGCTGATAACTTGCTTGCCGTTTGCATCAAAGTTGTTGGGTATGGGCTGGCCCTTTGCATACGTCCACGAACCTGTTGGACCTGATTGCCAGAAAGAGAAGTAAGGTACACCGTCGGCCAATGACATTACGTATGCATTGTTTTTGGTATAGTTAACGCTAACATCCCACTTCCAATCTTTCTTGTTAATAATGGTGGCCCCTAACTGCAACTCTATGCCTTCGCTGCGTACCAAGCCTGCGTTGATTTGCCTGCCGGTGTAGCCGGATGAACCAGGGGTGCTGATAGACAATACTTGGTTTTTGTTATCGCTACGGTAAACGGTACCGGTAAAACGCAAGCGGTTGTTGTAAAAACCTAGGTCAACACCCAACTCGGTTGAGATGGCTTGCTCTGGTTTTAGGTTGGGGTTGCGCAGGGTGGATGATAACGCTTGGGTTACCACGCCGCCAAAGCTGCCTATGCCCACTGTGCCATATAAGTTATAGGGGTCGGTATCCTTACCCACGCTGGCCCAGCCGCCGCGTATCTTCACCAAGCTTACATCCCTGCCGAAATTGAACATTTTGTTAAGCAACAAGCTTAAAGATGCAGATGGGTAGAAATAGGAATTGTTACCCGTTGGCAACGTGCTAGACCAGTCGTTACGGCCCGTTACATCTAAATAGGCCAGGTCTTCATAACCCAGCGATGCGGTGGCGTACGTGCTGTACACCGCTTTTTGGTACGAAGAAGAGGCGTTGCGGATATTGGCTTGTGATATGTTAGACACGTTGAAGAACTCAGGGGCGATGATGCCGCCACCGGGTGCAGAGTATACCTGCTGCGAGGCGCCGTTTACATATTGTAGGTTGCCACCAACAGAAGCTGAAAGATCGAACTTTTTAAACTTGTTGTGGTAGGTAACCAAAAAGTCGGTATTGCTTTCGTTGTTGTTGATGCCCGTAAGCCCATAATAACCATACAACTCGTTATTGTTGCTTTTACTCATTTTTGTTTCGCGGTTTTCGTAGTACAAATCCTGCGAGTAACGGGCAAAAGCGCTTATGTGCTTGCTAAATTCGTAAGTGGCTTTGATATTGCCAAACAGGTGGTTGCGCACAAAACCGTTTTTTACCTGGTTAAGGGTAAACCAAGGGTTGTTGTCGCCATTATCGGCAGGGTCAAGCGCGCCCGGGCTTTGGTCTTGACCTACCGGCGGCAGGGCTTTACGCTGTTGCAAGCCGGGTGTAAGCCAGTAGTTTTTAAGCTGGTTTACATCCACGCTGGGCGATAGGTAGGCAACATCTTTCAATACGCCATCATTACCGCCTACTATGTTGTCTGCCGCTGAGCGGGTGTAGTTAATAACGGTGCTTAATTTAAAAGCATCGTTCACCTTGTGGTCAATATTCAAGGAAAGGTTGTTCCTAGATAAGCCGGTGGTGGGTATTATTCCCTGGTTGGCTGTGTTGGTAAAAGAAAAACGGTAGTTGTCTTTCTCGGTCGAGTTTTCTATAGAAACACTGTTGGTGGAGGTGATGCCGGTTTGCACAAAACTCTTAAGGTTGTTGTGGCTAACCAAAGGCAGGGCTTTGTAGTTGCCGTTGCCATCCATGGGGCTGTTCCACTGTATGGCGTTCAACCCTACGTTTAACGGGGTTCCAAAGCGGTAGGTGTTGGTACCTGCAAGGTCAACCAATACGCCGTTCCAGCTGTTAAAACCGTTGGGTTCGGTATAGGGGTCGGTACCCACAGTATAGTCTAAGTTAAGCGGAAAATAGTGGTAAGGCACTGACAGCTCGTTGGTGGTGCTGAAAGTTACACCCAAGCCTTTTGATTTTTTACCCGATTTGGTGGTAATCAACACCACGCCGTTGCCCGCGCGTGAGCCGTAAAGGGCTGCTGCGCTGGGGCCTTTTAACACAGAAACACTTTCTATGTCGTTGGGGTTTAAGTCGGAGATAACGTTGCCATAGTCAACATCGTTGCTGTTACCGTTGTTTACGCCCACGTTGCTGAGGGAGTTTTTTACCGGTATACCGTCAATAACAAACAAGGGCTGGTTGTCGCTGTTAAGCGAGCGTGTGCCGCGTATTACCACGCTTACCGATGAGGTGGGGTTGCCACCTGTGGCACTTACTGTAACGCCCGATACTTGCCCGGCCAAGCCGTTTAGTACGTTTGTTTGGGCTACGCGGTTAAGGTCGTCGCCGTTTACCTGGCCCACATCGTAGCCGAGGGAGCGTTTGCTGCGGGTAATGCCCAAGGCTGTTACCACCACGCCGCTAAGGCTGTTGCCTTTTGCGGGGATAAGCGCAACATCAAATAATATACGGTCGTTTACAGGTAGTTCTACGCTGTCGTAGCCCACATAAGTAACAACCAATGTGGCACCCGGCCCTGCAACAGCCAGTTGAAAATTACCCGCAGCGTCAGAAGCTGTGGAGTTTTTCTTGCCTTTTTCGGTTATGTTGGCACCAACCAATGGGGTGGCCCCGTCGGTTATTTTACCTTTAACAACAATAGTTGCCTGGCGGCCATCGGCTTTTTTTGCCGCGGTTCCGTCCTGTGCCATAGCAACGCTGCTGGCAAATAGGCTAAAGCCTACCAACAGCATCGGCCATTTAAACAATGGCAAACTTTTAAATCTCCTGCTCATTTTGCGTGTAGTTTTTGGTAATGAATAACCCTACCTACGTAGGGATACTTTGTTTAAATGTTTATATGCTGGTATAATAAAGACTGCATATTTATGCTTTTTTCCGCACCCCTTGGCTAACAACCGGTTAAACGGCAACATTGTTTTTTACCTTATTTGCTCACAATATTAACGGCTTGCCGTTGTTTGTGTAAGGCTCTAAAAAAGTGCTGTTCGGCGGCAGTTCGGTTATCAGGTAGTCAATGTCCTCTGCGTCGCAAATTTTAATCTTTTGTACCGTGTTAAATTTTTCGGCAATGCTCACTACGGCGGCTTTTTTGGCGCAGCGCAGCATAGCCTTCATCACCTGTACCACTTCCCAGTCGCTGTCAGTAAGCCCGTCTTTCAATGAAAATCCATTGGTGCCTAAAATGCATAAATCGGGTTTTATCCCGGCAAGCTCGTTAATTACACTGGCCCCTGTATGTATGTTGGCGTTTTTGGCAAGCCTTCCGCCTATCGTTATTACGTCAATATGTTCGTGTTCGGCAAGGGTTAAAGCAACTTGGGGGCTAACCGTTAAAAAGGTGGCTTCCAAGTCGGCCGGAATTTTTTTAGCAATCTCCATGATGGTGGTGCCGCCCTCCACCAGTATCAACATATCTTTCTTAAATAGGCCAATAGCTTTGTCGGCAATCAACCGCTTGGCCTCCAGCGCATACACTTGGCTTTGCCCATTAAACGGGTAATGGAAGGTAACGCTCATGGCCCCACCGTGTACTTTTAATACCATCCCCTGTTCGGCAAGTTCGTTCAAATCCCTGCGGATGGTATCTTCAGAAACAGCCAGTTTCTCACTCAAATCAGTCGACAAAACCTTGTTGTGCAGGTTTATCTCCCGGAGTATTATTTTATGGCGTTCTTCCTTCAGCATGCAATGCCTAATGTTTTCTTAAAATTAAAATTACAGGTATTTTGCGTGTATTTGCATACATTTACAAAAAATAACAGAAAAAAAACGCAAATTTAATCTCTATGATAAAAATTACGGAGCAACCCTCTGTTCATAGACACTTGGAAAACAAATCTATAGAAGAACTTACAGCCTTAATTAACAGCGAAGATGCCCTTGTGCATGCTGCCATCAACAAAGCCTTACCCCGCATTAATATATTAATACACGCCATTGTGGGCAAGTTACAGCAAGGTGGCCGCATGTTTTACGTGGGTGCGGGCAGCGGCGGCCGCCTGAGTGTGTTAGACGTTATTGAGCTGCCCACCACCTTTGGTGTGCAAAAAGGCGTTTTTAACGCGGTATTGGCAGGTGGCTTAGACCGCTTGGTGGAGGCCCCTGAGGAAATGGAAGACCATGTACACGAAGGCTGGGAATGCCTATTGGCCCATAATATAAACCGCGCTGATATTGTGGTGGGCATTTCTGCCAGCGGCACCACCCCGTTTGTGTTGGGAGCCTTGCAGCAGTGCAGGCAGTTGGGTATTGCCACCGGCTGTATTGTTAGTAACCTGGCATCGCCTATTGCCGCTGAAGCCGATTACCCTGTGGAGGTGATTACCGGCCCCGAGTTTATTACCGGCAGCACCCGCATGAAATGCGGCACCGCCCAAAAAATGCTTTTCGACATGATCAGCACCACCGTTATGGTGCAGTTGGGCCGTGTGGAAGACAACCAGATGGTAAACGTGCTGCTGATAAACGATAAAATTACCGACCGCGCCGTTAAAATGCTGATGGGCAAGGCGGGTATAGAAGACTACGCCGAGGCCAAAGCCCTGTTGCTGCAACAGGGTAGCGTAAAAAACGCCATGGACTATTTAAAACAGCTTGTTTAATGCCCCCCAATAAAACCGTTTTTGCGTATGCCGCAGTCTAACAGGCCCATTATCATCATAGGGGTATTGTTTTTTGTGTTTGGTTTTGTAACCTGGCTGGGCAGTGTGTTGATACCTTATTTGCAAATTGCCTGCCAGCTGGAAGACTGGGCCGCCTACCTGGTGGCCTTTGCATTTTATATATCCTATGCCGTAATGGCCATACCTGCCGCCACGGTGTTAAAGTTTACGGGGTATAAAAAAGGCATGTCGGTAGGGTTGGCCGTAATGGCGGTGGGGGCAGCACTGTTTATACCGGCAGCATTTATACGCTCGTATCCATTGTTTTTAACCGGCCTGTTTGTGCAAGGCACCGGGCTGGCCATATTGCAAACCGCCAGCAACCCATACATTACCATACTAGGCCCGCAACAAAGCGCGGCCCGGCGTATTAGCATTATGGGTATTTGCAACGGTGTGGCCGGTGTGGTAGGCCCGTTGCTGCTGGGTGCCACTATTTTAGACGGGGCAGATGGCATTAAGGCCCAAATGGTAACCATGCCCACGGCACAAAAAACAACCATCCTCAACAACTTGGCGCACCGCGTGGTGCTGCCATACTCCATTATAGCCGCTGTGTTGCTGTTGTTGGCGTTGCTGGTATTGCTCTCCAGCCTGCCCGAGCTGGATACCGACGCCGAGGATGCGCAGGTGGCCACCGCCAACACCCACAAAACAAGCATACTGCAATTTCCGCACCTGCTGTTGGGGGTGTTTACGCTGTTTTTGTATGTAGGGGTGGAGGTGATAGCGGGCGATACCATTATAAAGTATGGGGTAAGCCAGGGTATTCCATTATCCAATGCCCGTTTTTTTGCCAGCTACACACAGGTATGCATGCTGGCGGGGTATTTAATTGGCATTGTGGCCATACCAAAATTTATATCGCAAACCAATGTGTTAAAAATATCGCCCTTGGTGGGCTTGTTATTTGTGGGTTTGGCCCTGGTGACCAACGGCTTTTTGTCGGTGGTGTTTATTGCGTTGCTGGGGCTGGCCAATTCGTTGGTATGGCCTGCCATTTGGCCGCTGGCCATTAATGGGCTGGGCAGGTTTACCAAAATAGGGTCATCGTTATTAATTATTGCCATCGGGGGCGGTGCGGTGTTGCCGCTGCTGTACAACTGGCTTGCCAGCCACCCGGGTATTACACCGCATTATGCCTACTGGCTGGTGGTGCCCTGCTATATATGTATTTGGCTGTATGCCAAGGTTGGGCATACCATTGGTTTACCGTTAAAAAAACAATAACATGATATTGGTGGCAGACAGTGGCTCAACCACTACCAACTGGTGCATGATTGGCCCCGACAATAATCGGTTTTATTTTGATACAGAGGGCTACAACCCCTATACCACGGATACGCAGTATATCAAAAAATCTATACTGGCGTATTTGCCCAACCAAGTAAATGCCGCCACTGCCAGTGCCGTATATTTTTACGGCTCCGGTTGCTTTGATGATAAGGTGCAAGTGGTATTGGATGCGCTGGCCCCTATTTTTTTTAATGCCGTGCTGTACGTGGGGTTAGACTTACTGGGCACCGCCCGCGCCGTGCTGGGCAACAGCCCCGGTTTTGCCGCCATACTCGGTACCGGCACCAACAGCTGCCTGTACGACGGTGAGCAGATTACCCACAACATAGACTCCCTGGGCCACCTGTTGGGCGACGAGGGCAGCGGCTATTATATGGGTAAGATTTTTTTGGGCGATTTTATACGCGGTTACATGCCCGCCGCCGTGCGCGATGAGTTTATACATACCTACGGCCTTACCCGCGAAGCCATTATGGACCGCCTGTACACCCAGCCCCTGCCCAACCGGTTTTGTGCGGGGTTCACCAGTTTTCTGTCTACCAGCCGGGCAGATGCGGGCTATTCCCGCAGTATTGTACAAACCGCTTTTACCCATTTTTTTCATAACCTGGTAACGCATTACCCACAGTACACGCAGTACAGTTTTAACTGCACCGGCTCGGTAGGGTATGCGTTTAAAGACGTGCTGGCCGAAACCGCCAACCGCTATCACATGCAGGTTGGCAC
>Ga0208741_10001192_pt1 | contig 10591 bp, 8 predicted proteins | sample CryBogCBE03Jun09_FD_184576 | JGI IMG/M metagenome (GOLD analysis project Ga0208741, IMG submission 184576) | Freshwater microbial communities from Crystal Bog, Wisconsin, USA - CBE03Jun09 (SPAdes) | ecosystem: Environmental > Aquatic > Freshwater > Lake | place: Crystal Bog, Wisconsin, USA...
TTGCAAATAACCTACAAGAACTTACAACTACTAACGGTCAAGTTGTTAACTTCTTTGTATCTACTTCTGCTGCTATAGCTGCTACTGCAAGTGGATCTGGTAACTGGACAGGATACTACTCTAAGACAACTGGATTTGCAACACGTGGTGATTTTGAAGATCCTCAAGGTGCTACTTCAGCTTACTCTTCTCCAAATGCTCTTTCTGCTACTTCAATTTCTATCCCAGAAATTAACGTTCAAATGAGATCTGAAGCTATCGCTGCTAAGACTCGTAAGTTAAAAGCACAATGGACTCCAGAATTTGCACAAGACTTAAATGCTTACCATTCAATTGATGCTGAAGCTGAATTAACTTCTATGTTATCTGAGTACATTTCTCTAGAAATTGACCTAGAAATCCTAGACATGTTAATTGAAAACGTTCCAACATCTAACACTGCTGCTTGGTCTGCTCAAATTGGTAACGTAATTAATACTGCAACCGGTGCTGTTACTTCAAATACAAGTGGTGTATTCTACACTCAAATGACTTGGTTCCAAACTTTAGGTATTAAATTACAAAAAATATCTAACTTAATTCACCAAAGAACTTTAAGAGGTGGTGCTAACTTTATGGTAGTTTCTCCAACAGTAGCTACAATCCTTGAATCAATTCCTGGATTTGCAGCTGATACTGACGGTGCAGCAGATACAATGAAATATGCATTCGGTGTTCAAAAAGTAGGTCAACTTAATAGCCGTTACAAGGTTTATAAGAACCCTTACATGCTTGAAAACACAATCCTATTAGGTTTCCGTGGTAACCAGTTCCTTGAATGTGGTGCCGTTTACGCTCCTTACATTCCGTTAATCATGACTCCTCTAGTGTATGATCCTAACACATTTACCCCACGCAAGGGCATTATGACAAGATACGCTAAGAAAATGATTAGACCAGAGTACTACGGTAAAGTATGGGTAGGTGATCTAAACGTAATCTAATACGTAGGTAGTAAATAAAAATAGAAAAGCCAGCAATAAAATGCTGGTTTTTTTATGTTCTTCATTGTCATGTTACTATTTATAATAAAGGAACTATGATAGAGATAAGAACACATTCATGTACAAGTTGCGGTAAAGAGCTTACGTATAAAAATAAGGTAAGTTGGATGAATGCTAGAACAAAATTAAATAAGACAGGTGTATTAAGATGTCAACCCTGTGCTGGAAAAGAAGGTAGAGCAGCAAGTACTAAGCAGATTACAGGTAGACCTAAAGGAAGGAAGTAAGAATAATCCAGAAATAGTAGCTTGGAACAAAGGAAATAAAGAACAGGGTAGAAGGTTGAATAGTATCGTAACTTTCGAACAGAGGATGCAAGGTATTGCAAAAAGAAACGGATATGAAACCTACGAAGAATATAGAGCTAGTTTAGATGCATGGGAAGCTTATAAAATAGACGTATGGAGAATCACAAATCAGCAACCATTGCACCTACTAGAAAACTATAATAAGAGGGGTATTAATGGCGAAGATGGTGCATATACGTTAGATCATATTTACAGCATCCGAAAAGGGTTTAATAATAAAATACCCCCAGAAGATATTGGCCAGTTTTCAAACCTACAAATGTTACCATGGTTAGATAATATCACTAAAGGTTGGAAGTAAGGTGAAACAATCCTAGTCATATACCAAGGATTCAATCTATTTATTATTAAACAATCTAAGTATATGACCGAGCAACAACAACAAAAAAGGAAACCAAAGAATCCTATTAAGTTTCAAATACAGTTAAAAGACGAGCAAAAAGAAGCAAAAGCTCTAATAGTTGAGAATGATATTACAGTTCTAACAGGTCAAGCAGGTTCAGGTAAAGCGCAACCTTTAGATTCTTTGGTCTATACGCCGACTGGACCTGTCAAAATGGGAGATGTAAAAGTAGGAGATAAGGTACTAGGATTATCAGGAACCACAGAAGTAATAGGAGTATATCCTCAAGGTGTAGAAGATATCTATAATATAGAGCTCTCAGACGGCTCTACCGTTCGTGCAAGCTTAGGTCATTTGTGGCAGGTACAAGCAAAGCGCTTCAGTTTTAACGAAACTGATAACTGGTGCGTAAAAACAACAGGTGAACTCTTAGAAGATTTAGATAAAGGTATTGAATATAGAATACCGCGTATTACGGAAGCTTCTTTTGAAGAACAAGAGCTTCCTTTAGATCCTTATTTACTAGGTATCTTACTAGCAGAAGGGCACCTAACAGAGAGTAGTGTTAGTTTTAGCACAAACGAATCTACTGTTCTTTCTAATATAAGTGATATTTTAGAAAAAACAGAGTGTACCTACACTCATATAGGTAATTACGACTATAGAATAAAGAAAAAACAGAGAGATAATAAACCTAACTCGATAGTATTAGCTTGTAGAGAATTAGGGGTAACAGGTAAGATATCCTATGATAAATTCATACCATCAATTTATAAGTATTCATCAATCGAGACAAGAACAAAATTAATACAAGGACTAGTAGATGGAGATGGTTATGTAAATACAAAAGGGACTCTCGTGTACGGTACCAGTAGTGAAGTACTCGCAAAAGATATTACCGAGATATTTCAGAGTTTAGGCGGTAGAGTTACAATGTTAGATTATTTTCCTAAGTACGACTATCTCGGAGAGAAAAAAACTTCTATACATAAACACTATCAACTAAGTATAACAGTAGAAAATCCTGCTAGATTTACAACAATACCTTTTAAGAGAGACAGACTCTTAAGTAGAATACATAAGATAAAGTACCTTAGTAGAGTTATAAAAAAGATTACTAAAGTATCCTCACAGGAAACACAGTGTATTAAAGTGGCAGCAGAAGACAGTCTCTACATAACAGATAACTTTACTGTTACCCATAATACCCTAGTAGCTTGTCAAGCAGCACTTGATGCTCTATTTAATAGGGAGGTTGAGAAGATAATAGTAGCAAGACCAGTTGTAACAGCAAAAGAAGAAATTGGTTTTTTACCTGGAGGATTAAAAGATAAGCTAGATCCATTTGTAGCACCGGTATTCGATAACTTATACAGGTTATACAATAAAGAAAAAGTTGATTCTCTAATCTCAGAAGGTATAATCGAAGTAGTTCCAATTGCATTTATGAGAGGTAGAAACTTCTCAAATAGCTTTGTGATACTAGATGAAGCACAGAATATAACCGACAGTCAGTTAGAACTAATTGTAGGTAGGTTGTGTATAGGATCTAAGATGGTGATATCAGGTGATGTCTCTCAAATAGATTTAAAAAATAAAAAAGAGTCTGGTTTATTTTTCTTTATAAAAGCAATAGCAGGTCAAGTACCAGGTGTTGTTTCAATGCATTTAAAGACTAACCATAGACATCCGATTATAGCACCAATACTAGAAATATACAAAACTCTTAGAGATTAAATATGGCAAATAAACCAATCTATAACGGCTCACCAGGACCAATATCAGGATCAACTCCATTTAAGTTTTATGATAACGATCCTGTGTATCAAGCCGAAGGTCCTAGTGTAGCAAATTTTATTGCACGTAAATTAGGATACCCCATAATGGATGTCGAATTACAGGATACAAACTTTTACACCTGTTTTGAAGAAGCAATCACGACTTATGGTAATGAGCTATTCCTCTTTAAGATAAGGGACAATTACTTATCTATTGAGGGTAGTAGTACTGGTTCAAATTTGAATAATACCGTGATAACCCCAAGCTTAACAGCGACTATCACTATTGCCGAGAGCTTGTACGGGTCTGAAATTGGTGCAGGTGGATTTGAGACATGGTATTCAGGTTCTATACCTGTACAGGGAGGTGTACAGACATATGACCTAAATGCCTGGGCACTTTCTTCAGGTATAGTACAGCCTGGAGATTCGATTATAGTACGTAGGGTATTCTTTGAACAGAGCCCGGCGATTGTTAGGTATTTTGATCCCTACCTTGGATCTGGGTTTAACTATCAAGGTTTGATGGAAACATTTGGGTGGGGATCTTACTCACCTGCTGTATCTTATATGATGTTTCCTCTATATTGGGATATACAGAGAATTCAAGCTATAGAAATGTCTGATTATGTTAGAAGATCTCAATATACATTTGAGCTAGTCAGTAATCAATTAACTTTATTCCCAGTACCTCCTGATCCAGGTGGATATGTAGCAATTCAGTACACCAAGAGATCTGCAGGAGTTAGTCCAGGTAATGGACCGTATTCTGGATCTACTAACTTAGTTTCAAATATAGGTAATGTACCTTATGCAAACCCTGTTTATTCTCAAATTAATTCAACTGGAAAGTATTGGATTTATGAATATGCTGCTGCTTTAGCAAAAGAGATGCTTGGATATATCAGAGGTAAGTACACAACAATTCAAATCCCAGGTGCTGAAACTACTCTAAACCAGTCTGAATTATTAACAGATGCTCGTGCAGAAAAAGCTGCTCTAATAGAAAAGCTTAGAGGTGATTTAGATGAAACAACCAGACAAAAACAATTAGAAAGAAAACAGGCAGAAGCAACAGCAATGAAAGCTAACTTCGATTATATGCCTCTTCAAATATTTATTGGGAGTTTCTTACTAGCGATAGTTAAAAGTGTATTATTAACATATAACTAAAAATTATAATATTTTGGCAATCTTTGGATCAGTAAACGATATAAATACTTTCAAGCTTTTCTCAAAAGAGCTTGTAAATGATATTATCACGCAACAAGTCGGGTATTATAAGCTTTCTCTACAGTCCACACCGACAAATATCTACGGTGAGTCTTTAAATAAAAGCTACATAGGACCGGTACTTTTTAACTGTTTAATTGAAAGAGGAGATTTTAGAGCACCAGTAGATGATTTTGGGGTTGATACAGATCGTGACGTTACATTTAGATTCCTACGTGATGATATGGAGGATGCAAATATAATGTCCGAAGTGGGCGATATTGTAATGTATAATGAAGTATTCTACGAAGTAGATAATGTTAACTTCAATCAACTTGTAATGGGTAAAGATAATCAATACGCTTATTCATCAGGATTAGAAAACTTTGGTAATAACTATTCTGTAGTATTATCAACTCACTTAACTCGTGGATTTAGACTTAATCTTGATAAGGTTATACCGGGTAATTAATTATAATATAACATGGCAAATACACATGTACCACGTCCGTTGAATCAAAGAGAGCTACTAGACAGTCTAGTAACTCCGTATGATCCTACGATTAGAAATCCAAATAGCGTCTACTTTAAAACAGTGAGACCTGGTCAGCCAGAATTTAATCGTGCTCTAGAGATATCTGAGAAAGAAGATACTGATATTAATGTAGCAGTTGGAATTAAAGACATAGATGAAGCAGTGATGTATTACTTCCAAAATGTAATAAAACCATCTGTTATTCAGAATGGATTAAGATATGACGTGCCGGTTTTATATGGTGCACCGGAGAGATGGAAATCAGTTCAAGTAGATGGGTACTATAAAGATGCGGCAGGAAGTATGCAGGTACCTTTACTAATGTTTAAGAGAGATAGTATTGAAAGAAACAGATCTCTTGGTAATAAACTAGATGGTAATCAGGTTCATAATCTAATCTTAGTAGAAAAAAAATACAATAGAAGAAACGTTTATAGTAACTTTGGCGTATTAACCAATAGAGTACCTCAAAAAGAATATATTGTTGCATTCCCTCCAGATTACGTTACTGTAACCTACCAATGCATCATCTTTACAGACTATGTAGAACAGATGGATAAACTGGTAGAAAGTATAAACTTTGCATCAGATTCGTATTGGGGCGATCCAAAAAAGTTCCAATTTAGAGCGATGATTGATTCTTATTCCACACAGGTTTCTCTAGAAATTGGTAGAGATAGAGCCGTTAAGAGTACCTTTAATATCGTACTAAACGGGTATATCATACCTGAAAGTCTAAATAGAGAAGTAGCTAGTTCGAATAGATTGTTCTCAACCTCACAGGTTATGTTCGGACTTGAAGTTGCAGGATCTACAGATCAATTTAATGCAAATCTTAATAAACCTGCTAGACAGACTATTGCTGGAGTTGTAGCTAATGATTCAATAAACGTAACAGTGAATAACAATTACACTGTGATTGGTAGCAGCGTAGATTCATCATACCTAAATACAAATAATTCGTTTACAGCCAGTGTAATAGCAGGTAACATAGCTACTTTTGTTGGAAGAAGTATCGTACAGCCAGTTAGCGGTTCAACACTGCCTGCTACTTCTATTACAAACTTCACAATGTATAGAAATGGCCAATATATAGGAGGTGAATATATTTATACTATATCACAGGTAAATTCGGATGTTAGAGTAACGTTAGATACAGGTTCGCTAGGATACAGTTTAGAATCAACAGATACAATAGAACTAATAGGTAAAATACAGTAATGGCAAATTTAATACATAGCAATCAAATACTATATCCTCTATCAGGATCGTTTGTCGGATCTTTTACAGGATCTTTTAGCGGTTCTGTAATAGGTGCTGGGGGAGTATTTCAGACAAGTTCACTTACTAATTTTCCAACAGTTGGTGACCCTACTATACTATATGTAGATCAAAGTACAAAGCTATCCTACTATTATAGCGGGTCAGGTTATGTTGGAGTAGGTACATTTAATAGCGATATACCTGTTAGCTTATCAGGAGGTAAAACAGTAGGAAGGTATGTATCTGGATCAACTATTCCAGCTAAAGGTAAAACACCAGAAGCTGTATTTAATTTAATAGCTCAAGAGCCTATAAATCCAACTGTATCACTTACATCACCTACAAGTATTATTTACAACCAATCGTCTACAACTAACATCTTAACAGGTAGTTATACAATAAACTCATTAGGAGCAACTGTAGTATCAGCTTCATTATATTGGAATTATAATGGTGGAGCTTATACATTACTTACATCGTCTAATGCAAATCCTCTATACTATACTCACTCATTAGTATTAGGTGCATATAATGCTACATCATCAATAAATTACCTATACGCAGTAACAGAATCATCTCCTGCTTATTCATCATCAATAAAAGCTATTACGATAGGAGGATATAACAATCCAGGAGCTAGTTTTACAGCATTTTCATTGGTAAATTCGATTACCGGTGAATCAACCTATGTTAGAGATTACGGTAATATATCATCATCTCTATCTGCAACTGTTACGAATAGTAACACCCTAGTACCACTTACTTCCTATACCTTACAGAGAATTGATACTAACGGTACAACTGCTATAACTAGTAGTAATAATCCTGTAACAGGTACTGTATTTAGTGGATATATTGATAGATCAGCAGGAACAAATGACTCATCACTGTATTATAGAATCTTAATATCAGACGGGCATCAATCAAACTACGCTGCTACTACGTCAACTACTGTTAATTTTTATTATAGAAATTACCTAGCAGCTAGTTCAACAGTTGTAAACAGTAACGCTACTGCACAGACAGTAGTAAATGCAGCATTTTCTTCTTCACTATCTACGACTAGAGTGTGGACTCCTATCTGTACATCAGCTACTGATATATTAGGTAATTACACATACATAATATATCCATCTAGTTACGGTAACCTATCAAACATAATTCAGAACGGAGCATTATCTGTATTAACAGCTTTTACAAACTTAGGTACGTATAGTATAGTAAATAGTTACGGTGTATCTGTAAATGTACTAGTTTATAAATCGAATTCAGATAAAGCATTTGCAAGTGGAACAACATTAGCAATATCATAATATAAAATATGGCAATACTATACCCAGACATACTACAACATAATAACCAAACTAAAGCTTTAGTAGACTCCTCTCAACTAAGAGGATCTGCGTATGTCCTAAATACCTTAGCCGATACAGGCAGTATACCTTCAGATAAGTGGAATTACGGGATGATTGTATATGTATCTTCTTCATTACAACATTACGGATTCTTCGGGCCAACTACTAGTTCAACTGATTGGAATAATTCAACTTATTGGAAAGTTTTTTCGACAGGGAGTGGAGGAACAGGAGCTGGGTTTCCATATAGCGGTTCGGCTATTATTACAGGTTCCCTATTAATATCAGGAAGCGGGTTAATTGTTACAGGTTCAATAAACATAGTAGGAGGTATAACAGGATCTTTATTCGGCTCTTCTTCCTACGCTATATCAAGTTCTTATGCTAGTACTGCTTCTTATGTAACAAATGCACAGACCGCATCTTATGTAATAAATGCTGTATCTGCTTCCTATACTACTACTGCTTCATTTGTATCGGGAAACATATTCACGAATAGCAACTCAGCAGCAAGTGCTTCCTACGCACAGACAGCTAGTTATGTAATAAATGCTATATCAAGCTCTTATGCTAATACTGCATCGTACGTAGCTAACGCACAGACAGCTAGTTATGTAATAAATGCTATATCAAGCTCTTATGCTACCGTAGCCTCGTATGCACAAAATGCCGGGATTAGTAGTAGTGTGACTATTATAACAGGTTCAAATGCAACCGGCTCCTTTACTAATCAATCAACGTGGAATTTTTACCATGGTTTAAATTACAAAAATGTAATTATACAGGTATATGATTCAAGTAATAATCAACTTATACCGCAAAATATCCAATTAGTAAACGCTAATACGGCTTCTATTTCTTTCCCCGTTTCTTTAAGCGGGTATGCTGTTGCTTCAATAGGAGGATCATCAGGTCAAGCTATATCAGCTTCATATGCTCTAACTGCTTCATACGCATTAAATGGTGGAGGAGGTGGAGGATCATCTCAATGGACTACAGCAGGAAGTGATATCTACTATACTACAGGACGAGTATTAATTGGGACATCTACCCCAACAGGATCTTATAATTTACAGGTAAGCGGTAGTGGTATATTAATAGGAGGTTCAGGGGGACTAGTAGTAAGTCAAGGTACAACCGGTAGTAATAACGTGCTTTTAGGATACGGACTATTAAATAATTCTTTTGGAGTTGGCTCATACAATACTGTTATTGGATATGCTACTAGATCTGGCTCTCAGTACAATTCACCTGTAGGAAACTGTAATACACTTTTAGGATATGGTGCATATACAGATGCTAATTACTGTACAGTTATAGGAAATGCTATAGCTAATGTAGATGATAATCAGGTAATTATAGCAGATGGGCAAGGACATGTTGCGTTAGATTCAAGTGGTATATCTGGAGCAGGACCATATCAAACAATTATTCACGGTCAGTATGTGGGATTAGGTCAAACAGGTAATAATCTATTTAATACTGATGGTAGCGGTCAGATAGCAGGAGGTAATATAACTTGGGATACTGCTGGTAATTTTTATGCTCTTACATTAAATACTGGGGGAAATATATTAAATAGTGATGGAAGTGGTTATGTAGCAGATAATAATATAAATTGGGATGCTTACGGTAATATGTCTTTTACTGGGGGTTTTAATTTAAGTATAACAGGTTATGGAATACGAGCAGATGGAGATCGAGTTTATATAGGTGATTATGAAAATAATAATGCTGGATCTACTTTTTTTGTAGATGATGTAAATCGTCTATTCAAATTTGGGAATTTCTACTCTACATATTACGGGAATCCTGCAGATATGGAAGTTCTAGCACAAATAAGCGCATTAGATGGTAGTGGATTTTTAGCAAATGATAATATAAGTTGGGATACAGTAGGTAATTTGGTAAGCAATTCAATTAAATTAACAAACTTAACAACAACACAAATTAACGCTCTATACCCACCAGAAGGATTAATAGTATACAATTCTACATTACATACAATTTGTTTTTACAATGGGACAAGTTGGAGAAAAATATCAGATAGTGCTATGTAAGGTAAATAAAAAATAAATAAAAACAAAATAATATGAGTACAATTACAAACGTAGTAACATTAACTACACCGCAAACAATTTTAGGAACAGTTTACGATTCGATTGCTGTAAGCCCACAAGTTCAAACAAACTATCAAACCGGGGTAGTGAGGGTACAGGTAAGTTTAGTAGCAAGTGGAAGCATACCTACACAGCAAAATGCTATAGTGGCTAAACAGTACAGCTTACAACCTACCTCTTTCGATTTCCCCGCTATCTTCCAGGCAGCAATCTCTGCAAGTGGATACGAAGTAGTTTAGGTAGAGTTCAATATTTATATTAAATAAGATTATGACGATATATTCCCCTATAGTATCCGGATCTCTTACTGTATCAGGTAGTACAGTACTTTCTGGTTCTTTAACAGTAACTCAAGGTATAACAGGTTCTTTAGCCGGTACGGCCTCTAATGCTGTATCAAGTTCTTATGCTAGTACTGCTTTTTATGTAACAAATGCACAGACAGCTAGTTATGTAGTAAATGCTGTATCAAGTTCTTATGCTAATACTGCATCGTACGTAGCTAACGCACAGACAGCTAGTTATGTAGTAAATGCTGTATCAAGTTCTTATGCTAATACTGCATCGTACGTAGCTAACGCACAGACAGCTAGTTATGTAGTAAATGCTGTATCAAGTTCTTATGCTAATACTG
>Ga0208741_10001195_pt1 | contig 10578 bp, 11 predicted proteins | sample CryBogCBE03Jun09_FD_184576 | JGI IMG/M metagenome (GOLD analysis project Ga0208741, IMG submission 184576) | Freshwater microbial communities from Crystal Bog, Wisconsin, USA - CBE03Jun09 (SPAdes) | ecosystem: Environmental > Aquatic > Freshwater > Lake | place: Crystal Bog, Wisconsin, USA...
TATATCGCTTCCCTCACCGAAGCTGTCTGGAAAGATTCTCTGTAGGGCAGCCCCAATTTTATAACCAGGGGAGAAAGTGCTTTTTTCACTGACCCGAAATTTTGGTTGAATGGCCATTAGCTCGTAAGCCGTAATCGCAGCAAGAGTTAAAAATAAGACCCCCAATAGCCGAGTGAGCTTTCCTTGATTCAATAGGTAAGCACTTAGGGTAATTCCGATTGGAGCAATGATCAGCCACACATATGACAAGTTGAAATAGGCCAAGCACCAGCATGAAATTGGGAAAATTGCCAAGGGGCGCGTTGCAACATTTGCACTGAGAAGCAAGACCCAGAATCCATAAAGACGATAAATACTCGGGCAAATAGTCCCGAATATTGCTAACCCACAAATTCCCAAAAAAGTGGGAAGTTCTTTTTCCCGAATGGAAATAAAGACCGCTATTCCCGAGCAAATTGCGGCTGTTGATTCATAAAGATTACGACTCCCGAAACCTCCTGAATTCATGATTATCAGGCCGGAAAGCATCGCTAAAATATCCCACTGGATTTTGTGGGTAATTCTGGCAAGCCATTTCAGGTGCATCTTGAATGCTTGCCCGTTTATTCTTGGAAGGTCAATCATGCTACCAGAATCATATTTTCATATGATTACTTGTTATTTGCTGAATCCTTGCAATGGATGCTTCTAAAAAATTTGAAAATCTGAAAAATTTTTTATTCTTCCATGGTACTATCCCGTTCGTAGGAATTCTGGGGGGTGGCGGGGGTACGCCCCCCCCCGCTGCTTGGAGCTAAAAAAACTATAATCATCCCTAGGCCAAGCGAATATTGGGCGAATATTGGGCGACAGTATAGAAACTCCTGCTTTTTATCTAATGGAACAGCTGATTGGCTATCCCGATACCGCAACGGCAGCAACCTCCTCCGGCTCAAAGCGAAAGGCTCCCCGTTCGGAGACTCCCGTGATCCGGTGAGAGAGGATCGAGGATCGCCGGCCTCTCCTCACCAGTTCACAAGTGGCAAGCTCGACAGCCAAGCGAGTCGAAAGGAAACGTACCCGAAGATCGGAGGATCCCCCTGCCCATCGAAGGTAGGAGACAAAATCATCGAAAGAAGGGGGAAGGTTGTCGGTGGTCATCGGCTCAATCCTCCTCAACCTCGTTGCCCTCCACAAGCGGCATGGCCGCCAGCTTGCCGTCGACCTCATTCTCTAGCCGCAGGATCAGGGCTTCCAGTTGTGCCGCACTCATTTGGGAAAGCGGCTGATCCAACGATTCCTCACTCTTTTTCGAGTCCGGGAGCACCTTGTCCAAGATGATCGCCGCCGCCCTCACTCGGGCCGCAGGGTTGCCTCCCGGATCTTGCATGATCGAAGAGAGGGTCTTGATTGCAAGCGGAGCCTCCCGGACCAGATTAGCCATGAGTTGCTTTTGCACGGCCTGAATCACTTGGGGATTCTCCCGCAGGAGTCGGTTGGCTTCGGTCGTGGGGTGAGCAAATCCAGCAGCGGCGGCGGCTGCCGTATTCGGCACCCCTTGGGCCTTGAGAGCCACGAATCGGCGTTGCCTTGGAGTTAGGCTCATCTCGCACCCCCTTTGGCGGTGATTAGGGCCTCCATCGAATCCTTTACGCCTTTCGCGGCCTCGGTCAGGACTTTCTCTCGGTCTTCCTGTTCCTTGATCCAATCGTGAAAGGGGGGTTCTGTGATTGCCTCGGCGACGTCTGCGATTCCCTCCGCCCGCTCCGCCGCAGAATCGCCGGGATGCTTGGATTGGAGTGAAGTGGTGGGGATCAGCGCATTCCCCACGATCTGCGAGTGGGCAATCTGGTACAGAGTTCGTATCAGTTGCTCATTCCGCAGGCGGGCGGCCTCATCCTCCCTCTGCCTCTGCAAAATCGCTTCAGCGTGTAGGAGCTCGAGCCTGTCGGCGAATCGAGACAAGGAGCCGGAGAGGACATTGGCAATGGCGTAAGCGTCAGGCGAAAGCCGGCCAATCCCTTCGAGTTCGGGTATCGTGATGCCCTGTTCCCCTGTTACGGGGCGAAGGGGGTCAGGTTGAAGGGTTGCAGGGGTCATGGGATCAATGGAGGAGGGTAGAGGGGTGGAAGTCATTTGATGGGGTTGGGCCGGCGGGGGTTTCATATTTTGAGCCGGGTGGATGGTGGGTTTGTTGGGCTGTTGTTGTTCGCGCCTATACATAGGGCGCGACAACAGCACCCCGTGGCCTGCGGAGGGGTAATGTTTCCTCGGAAATAACCCGAAAACATTACCCCATTTGGCATTCGGTTGGGGCAGGAGGCGGTCACGCTGCCTCCTCCCCTTCCCCCTCACCACGTCCAGTTGCTCCCGGTACCAAATAGAGGGTATTAGGCACCGATTGAGGATTGTCCCCTCGTTTGTAGGCAATGGCCGGGCGTTTCTTCGATCTGGGGATTTCAATCGGTACCAGTTGCCCGAGCTCAACAGCGGCGGCGATAAGTTGCCGTGCTGGCTTGTCACTCACTCCTGCTCCTTTCAGGACTTCCAAGAGAGTATTCTGTCCGATTTGTTGCCCCTTTGGTGGGACGTGCATCATAAGGTCCGCTACAGAACGGCTGTTTTTGCTGATTTCTGCGGGCTTCTCCGAAGGTTCCCAGAAAACCCCGGATGTAGCGTGCTTGTAGTATCGATCAAACTCCCTCTCCCCATGATCGTCGGTCCATCCAATTTTCCCGCCTCGCTTGGCTGCGATAAACTTAAACGTTCCGAGTTCGCGGGTTGCGTCGATAACGAGAACGCCACGCGCCCAGTTCACGATGTCGGCACTCCCAGCCCCGGCATACATCCAATCTGATGCCCTCCAATTCGACGTATCGCGGTTGGTAGTTTTCGGGGTGTGATGAACCAAGATCAGCCCGCAATCGTATTTTGTGAGAAGAGGGTTGATCAGGGTTCGCAAGAGCCGAGCAGACTCGGCTGCTTGGGTAATGTCAGCCCCGGCATAAGCCGCCAGGGGGTCAATGCGAAGTATATCCGGTCGGTGCTCGGCAAGCGTGGGTTCTACGACTTCTCGAACGAATGCTTCCCCCGTACGACTTTGCTCAAAGACAAGGCGAAGGTTTTGCCATCCGAGGAGAGTTTCTTCATCGGAAAGCCCCAGCCCTCCGGTTACTCCCTCTCGCATTTCATGCATATCACCCTCATCGTTCTCTGCTTGGATCGTGACTATCTTCAGGGGGCCGGTAGGCTGAATCCCGAAGGCTTCTTTTCCGGCTGCCCACCTCAAATCCTGTTGCATCGAAGCCGAAGATTTACCCATACCGGCAGAACCCACCATGAGGACCGCCCCGCCTCTGCACAGCCAGCGATTCCCTAGAAGGGTTTTCGCCGTGTCCGGCGGTCTCAGATCCCCCACGGATATGGAGGGAGGAGCGGGTGGAAGTGGTGCCACAATATCCGGGGCATCTTGATAGGAGGGGGCAGAGGGTTGTTCAGACTGATTCATAAAAATAGGGGTTAGAATTGGGAAATCGGGGAGCCCTTGCTCCGGTTTGTCGGGTTGAAATAAACGAGGCATTGGCGGCGGGGTTCGTGCTCCACCCCACCTGTGACCCGGCGGGTGCCGTTCGGCATCCGTGTAAACTGGCTACGGGTCCACAATCGGGCATCTGCACCTAGCCCCACGGCGTAGGCAAAAAAACGCTCTAGCGTGCCTCCTAGCTCTTCCGTTGCCCCATTGCAGTAGAACCACGCATGGAGGCTCTTCCCTGCCGAATCCACCACTGCCACCAAAGGAGCAAAGCTCGCTAGATGGTTGATGATGGCTGCCTGTTGATCCTTGCTGATTGTTTTGTCGTCGATCTCCACAACAAGGAATCGACGGGAACCGGTGTTCTCCTTGGTATGCGAGGACATTCTACCATCCTGCGTTTTCCCCACCCTCGCGGACATGGGCGAAGGAACAATGAATGAGGGGGCTACCAAAAGCCGCCTATTGATGGGGTGATCGAACGCCAAACGGGGAATCGTAACCGCACTATTGAATTCTTGCCCGACACAGAGCAACGGATCACCGGGGAAGAGCTTTTCCAAGATCGCCCTGGGCTCTTGGTCCAGTGCATCCGGGCTGCTCTGTCGCAGTGCTTCAAGGGTACAGGTTGAGCCAGCGATGATGTCCCGCTGTAGCTCCTGATTAACCAGCGGAAACTTCGGCGATAATGAAATCTTACCTCCCGAGCCATAGGCATTGCCTACGGCCTCCGAAACTTCCCCCGGCTTGAATGAGCGGGGCATGAAGCCTTCCTGTGTGTTGATAAGTCGTTCGGCTTCACCCTCTGTAAGCCCCGCTTTTTCGCAGCGAAGAGCCGCGTGAAAGGGGAAAAGATGAGTGCCGAGTTTATAGGGATCTAACCCCTGAAATAGTCTATCTAGCATTTTGTGAGAGGTTGTGCCGACCTCTTTGCCCTGCTACTCTCGCCCTTGTCGTCCTAGACAATTTGAGAGAGCCGGCCTTCGGGTCGGCTTTCTTTTTTGGTTATCGTGTAGCCGTGTGTAGCTGTAGCCCTTGATTTGACTGCTTTGGGTTGTGCCGTTTGGGGACGGCATCATGTTTTTCCCGGAGCCCCTGAATCACGGCGTCAGAGTTCCAGCGGATCGTTGCACCGATGGAGATGGTGGGCTCGATAATGCCGAGCGTTCTCCACCTGTTGATCGTGGGGTTTGAGACCCCAATGACTCGGGCAAGTTCACCCGTGGTGAGAAGGGGCGCGCTCATTTGCGAACCTCCGAGTGGAGAAGCCGATCAATCTCGGAAACAGGGACAAGCCATTGCCCAAGATTGACCCCCTTGATCCTTCCCTCCTGCAAATGGCGGCGAAGGGTTTCGGGCGTGATATTCAGAAGCCTTGCAGCTTCAGAGACTTTAATTGTTAGCGGAGGGTTTTTTTGGACCGCCCCGGCGATAGACTGATTGTTGAACATGCGGACATAAGTGAGTTGGGGTTTGATGGGTTCTGTGTGAACCGAGATCCCCAGACACAAAAAAGCGTTCAGGGCGATACACACCTTGAACGCGTCCGCTTGTCCGTCGAAGTCTCCCGCCCTTCGTCGCGCTGCGTTATTTTTTTGACTCTAGTATCGGTTAACCTTGTTCCCTACCGAGAGCATAACCACCCGGTGGCGAGCTTCTCTCTGTGAAAGAAGCGGTTTGTACAGATTAAGATTAACGAGTGACACTAGCGGGAGAGCTGTGTTACTTGAATTCACTTTACCTCACATTTCCCGTCTTTCAACGCGAATTGTGGATAGATTTTCTTTTTTTCTTTTTTTCTCCCTCGGTTGGAGACTGATCTACCATCCGAATCGTAGGTGGCAAGGTGGCCCCTGAGGGAATGACAGCAAACCACTCCACAGCCTCTGCCTTTGTGTATCGGTGGACATAGTGCCGGCGGAGAGTCTGTAAGCTGCCGGCGTGACCAAAGGACCAGACAAGGACCGCCGTGTCGCCCCCTTCAGCAAGAAAAGCGGAGGCGAAAGTATGCCGTAACGAATCCGCAGGATATGGCTTTGCAGAAGCCTTCGCCGGAGGATGGCCCCGCAGCTTTACCTTCCAGCCAGCCAGATATCGGACTCGAGCGAGCTTCTTGTCCAGCGGCTGCCCTTGGAATCTGACAAGCGGTTCGGAAGCGTTCTTATTCGCCCTCTCGTAGAATCCGCCGGGGCGCGACAGCCACAAGCGAAGGGCCGGACGAATCGGAACGTCCCTACCCTTTCGAGTCTTGGCCGCGCCATCGGGTATCAGAATGATCCCGTCTGAGCCTTCCTCCGGCTTGAAGTGATCGAAGCTCAAGCGGGCCGCCTCCTCGGGCCGTACTCCCGCAAGTCCGCAAACAGCGAGATAGTCCACGAGAGACGAGTCAACCTCCTCCGCCTTCTCCAAGAGGAGGGCAAATTTGGCAGGAGTGAGGATCCCCGGCTGCTTGCTCTCTTTCTCTTCCACCTTCTTCCGCTTGGCTTTCAGCCGCTTGATAATCAGGCCATCAGTCCAACCATGCTTTTCGCAATAGGAGAAGAAGCCGGAGACCAGGGTGATCCGCTTGTTGAAGGCTCTCGGGGAAAGTTCCCCGTCCTCATTTCCTCTTCCGATAGTCTCAAGGAAGGAAGCTACCTTCTCCGCCGTCATCTCGGAAACAAACGTGGGGCCAAAGGGGAGAGTGAGTTGTCTGGCAAGGGTCGAGATTTCCGCTTGAGTGTCCGGCCTCTTGGTCTGGCCGCCGGCCTTTGGTGCAATCTTCCATGCCTCTAGGGCCTTCTCCATGGTCTCAGAATTTTGTCTCTCCTTGGAGATTTTCAGGTAGTAGCGGACAGCATCAGTTAGAGATGCCTTGGAGTCGTTTTCCTCAAGAAGCCGCCGCGCCTCTAGAGCATCATTGAAAAGGCGGGTGGGAAGCGATGTAGCAGCCTTCCCGTGTGACTCTGCAACCTTGGAAAGACGAACAAGTTCTTTTTTGGCATCTTTCTCTGTCTGGAAGTATCTGCGTATCCGTTTTCCCGTGTGAGAGTGAGTAGCGGGGATATTAAGGATGAAGGAGTACCGAGACCCTTCAGGCGCGGCGGAGATATTTGGACGGCGGAACGAGGGTTGTTCGCTTGTGTCGCCCATGGGGGAAATTATCGCCCATTTGTCGCCCAATCCACAAGTGCAAACATCGAATCACATGGAAGCCCATCGAAGACACAAAAAACCCCGTAGAGTAGCTTTTATACTTACTGTACGGGGTTTTTAAGTGGTACCGGCGACAGGGGTCGAACCTGCACATCTTTAGAGGATACCGGATTTTGAGTCCCGTCATGAACTCTTTATTTAAAATACTTCGCGGTCGGAAGGTAAACAATCGCCCGATAATCGCCCAGCTGAGAAACTACCTCAGGACTTTAATCCCGAGGCTTTCCTACGCATCACCATCAGCAATCCGATTGCTCCAATGCCGATGAGTCCTTCAAGAGTCCTAGCAGTCTTGTTAAAGAGTACTAGTGGGTTTTCCCTAGTTGGCAAAAATAGGCTACTCCTTCAAAGCCCGAAGTATGCTCTATTGATTGTAGTAAAAAAAAACCCCGCCGTAGCGGGGTTTTTGGATGAAATTACTTGTATCCTAGTAAGTGCGGCATCCGCTTGAACAACCCGAGGAGCAACCCGAAGAGCAACCAACAGAGCAACCCGAGGAGCAACCAACAGAGCAACCCGAGGAGCAACCAACAGAGCATCCGGTAGAACGCTCGTACTGGCTAACCTTGGCCCCACTATTGAAGGCGGCACCGACCGATGTGATGTTTGCCTTACCGGACATGTCGCCGGTAGTGGCATACGACTGAGCTGCTGCAGGGGAGCTGAAGTCAGCGGCGAAGGCCCCTGAAACAGTGGCCATGATTGAGAGGACAATGAGGAGTTTTTTCATACGCTTCCTTTTACGATGTGAATCGAAAAGGTCAACAAACTATTTCTCTTTTTCACTCATTTTTCTGTGGCGGTCCATATTTTCGGGGATTGCCAGTATTCCATCCATGGACTGACAGAAATTAGAGCATCTCGCCCCTGTATTTTGACCATTTGAGCTGAGATGCCATCGCCGATAAGGATTGGGGAGTCAGATGTAGGTGGTTTAGGGCAATTTACTATGAACTCCTTACCACCTCCATCCATCCGAAGGACGAATTCCGTAGTTTCTGCGCTCTTAGAATTAAACGCCTCTGGATTGGGTGGGAGTGGCCTTGAGTTGAGCCAATCAAGAAATGCTTGGAATCGGGATTGCCGTGCTGGGCTCAACCCACGATCAAACCACCAGGTACCCATATGGTCATCAGTCCAGATAGATCCGGCAATAGCTTTTTGACTATCTTTAATCGATTGCCACCCCAGCACTGGTTCTGCACCAAGTGCATCAAACAGAGAGTTATAACGGGGGTCGTGAGGTATTATTTCTGCGTTTTTATTCCTTTCAGGGGTGAGCCACTTCCAATTTTGATTGGGAGGTGGCCTCTTTGAGACCCAAACGCCATGGTCATTACTGGATGGTCTATCTTTCCACCTTGGTCTGTTACCCGAGAGAGGTGATATACTGAAAGCCGTGGTAAGAGACTCACGAGGATCAGAATTGTCTAAAACGAGAGAGGAATCACCAGACCAAGTCTGATCACCTTCTGTCCATTGCAATTTGGGTCCCTGATAGCTCATCAAGGCCGCAAATCCTATTAGGCATATAGGAAGCGGCTTTCCCCAATGTGAAAGCAATCCAATTATCAAGGAGATGCATACCCCCAAAGGGAGGCACACAATCAGAGTAGCCATGAGAGGTCGACTTTGAGCTCGTTCAATGAATTCAGCCGTACCGGGCTGAAAGACAGCGAAGTTTGAAAATACAGTGCTATCTGTGACCATGGTTACAGCACCCTTACCAATAGATTTGCATCCCATGATCAACCAGCGGGAAAAGGGGGTATTCCCCTCTGGAGAGAGCGGCCCAAAAAAATTGGGGCGGGCATAGTATGCTGACTCTATGCACTCTAGGATTGATGCAAGGGGCCATATTGAGGAACCAGTAGCGGTATCCCCAGTCAGAATGCTGAATTTGCTTCCGTCCCCATAGGTAATAGGATCTCGAGATTTATCAGTAATTGTTGCTGTGTAAGTACAACCAAGTCCGAATCGAGACAGCAACGAATTCATCGTTCGCCCATGCCCGAACAAATCAGTGTGGTCGGAAACGGCTATGAGGTGCCCCCCTTGCCTAACCCATTTTTCAATATTCGCTAAATCTAAGTCTGAAAATGGCTTTGTTGGTGTAATAATCCACGCAATTTGTTCCTTTTCGGAAAGAGCCACAGGCTCGGAAAGATGCCCCCCAATTAGACGCAGAAATTCAGAATATGAGTAAGATGATGCGATATCTAGGCCTGCCAATCGGAAAGGCTGATCAGTCTTTGCCCATTTCCCATTTTCTATGTAAGCAACCCCATGAGTTCTTGAAGGGGTAACAACTATGGATATAGCGGTGAGGACTAGCACCACCGCCCAAAGGATGATTGGTGATGCTTTTTTTAGAAGGGGGTAAGGATAGAGAAATCGAGGGCTTGGTAGCCCTGCAACAAGCGAGGGCAAAAGAAATTGAAGCTGGAAAGTCCTGCTAGTGAAGTAGCTGACAAAACCCCAAAACAGCATTGGTATCCATAGGAATTGGAATACTTTCCTAGAATCAGAAAAGTAAAGTATCTTGCCAAGATAAAGGCACCCGAGCCAAACAATTATTCCCGTTGTGTCGCTGGAGACGACGCTTGTTGAATAAAGTGCCGAAACAAAAAGGCTTAGAGACAGATTTGGGAGTAGCTTATCACGGGTAAGAAATCCAGTGAAAGCGATAAGGCCAGCACCAAAGAGTGCTATTGAAAAGCATCCAAAACCAAGACACAGGGCAAGCCCAGCTATTGTTCCCGCAAAATAGACCATATTTCAAGTGGGGTGAGCGCTGGGCTTCCTGTACCTACGATTGTAACTCCATCAATTACCTCCCTTACGCCTGAGAGTTTCCCATCAACTAGAAGCTTTCTTGCGTCCGGAATTGTATCAACTACGCCCTGAGGTTCATCGAGAATTTGAACCTTGTGAGACCCGATTAAGACCGTGGTCCGAGGTTCCCCTATGACCAACTTCTCGTCTACTACTTTACCAGAATACCCTTCTTCCACAACCAAGGCTTTTGCTCCCTTGTTTCCAAATACGGCATTGATACCATCATCTTGCAGTCTACGGACAACCCCCCACGCTCTGGCAGGGTCGTGAGGATTAAAAATTTTACCGATAAGCCGGATATCTCCCCCATAATTTGCATACGCGTGGAGCAATACAAGCGGCACAAAAACCGAAATAAGCGTAATAAAGGGTCGCCATAGCGAACCCAGTGCGATGAGAACAAAGGCGATATTTACAATTAATGGAGGCCACGATCTTTGCTTACTTGAAAGAATTAACCCGAGAAGATTTTGCTGATAATTGCACAAACGATTAATCCAGTAATCGCTGTCGGCGCAGTAAATCGTTTTGGCTTCTTTGGTAGCTAAAATGGTTGGAGAAAATGGATTTGACGATGGTATGGCAAGCAAGATTTGGCCATTTGGTGTGAGCTGCCCTCCTAGATTACTGACAAGGCAACCGTCCTCTCGAATTGCATACCGCCAATATTGATTTCCAAGGAACTCGTTCTCACTCCAAGGGGATGGCTGGGTAAAATTTTCCGCTCTAATTCTGCCAGCACGTTTCTCAACAGGAGTGTCGTGCTCTGCAATCACTATTCCCGGAGTGCTTGGTGGGATTTCGGTGCCGTGAAGATTACTCCGTATATCGCTTCCCTCACCGAAGCTGTCTGGAAAGATTCTCTGTAGGGCAGCCCCAATTTTATAACCAGGGGAGAAAGTGCTTTTTTCACTGACCCGAAATTTTGGTTGAATGGCCATTAGCTCGTAAACCGTAATCGCAGCAAGAGTTAAAAATAAGACCCCCAATAGCCGAGTGAGCTTTCCTTGATTCAATAGGTAAGCACTTAGGGT
>Ga0208741_10001199_pt1 | contig 10553 bp, 7 predicted proteins | sample CryBogCBE03Jun09_FD_184576 | JGI IMG/M metagenome (GOLD analysis project Ga0208741, IMG submission 184576) | Freshwater microbial communities from Crystal Bog, Wisconsin, USA - CBE03Jun09 (SPAdes) | ecosystem: Environmental > Aquatic > Freshwater > Lake | place: Crystal Bog, Wisconsin, USA...
GGTGATTTACTACAAAAACATAAGAAAAAAAATAATTACTGAAAGAACAATGATTTCCCTGCAAAAACTTTTTTGATACCCCCAATAAAATAAAAAACAAAAAGCCCCCAACAACTTCACAGTCATCAGGGGCTTTTTTATGTATTGCCCTTATGGGGGATTGGGGGTTTAAGGTATTGTTGTCACAATCACGGTGCTATATGGCCCTTCCTGGCCACTCGCATTTACATAGCAAGATGCCATTGCTACTGGCAAACCCGCTTCCTCTATGGTGAGGGGTAAAACAATTGGTTGTTTGCTATAATCCCTGAAATTGGGGAATTTGGCTGGGTCTACAGGTGCCGCTGTACCCACAAAATACCGTACACGAATGATGGATACCCCTTCTGGCTTTGCTGCCTTGCCCGAATCGTCTAATACTTTGCAATCAAAACCGTGGTTTGCATTGGGTCTTGCCACAAAAGTAGCTTTAATAGTAGGCACGCCACCGTGACTGGTACGGGTGGTTGAATGCGGCTTTAATCCCAAACTGGTGATGATGGTAGCCGTGCAGGGGGGCATATTATCGTACAACCATTTCTTCACAAAAAGCCTCAAAAAATCGGTCAATGCCGCCTTTTTCTCATCGCGGGTAATCCTGTTTGTAGGGGTAGCGCCGCTCTTTACCTTAGTAATTTCATAAATAGCGTTCCAAGGTGTAAGCAATCCCAGATATTCAGTAAAAGTGCCTGTAGGTATGCCCAATGCTGGTGCGCCAACTGCCGTAAGTGTGTTGTAAATAAGGTTTGCGAGTATATTGAAAAGTATATCGCTTATATCAAATTGATCTTTTACCATTTTATATTTTTTGCATCTCCTGAATGATTATTCAAAAGATAATTGATTAATTTATTGATGATTTTATCTTCTCCAAACCAAGCAATTACTACGGCATTGTAAGCCTTTCACCATAATTACAGCACAAAATCACGCTTTCCCAGATTGTAGAAAACATTTCCTTTGCCCTAGAAAACTTTTCCATAACCCTGGAAACTATTTCCATAGACCGGGAAATGTTTTCCATAACCCTAAGAAATATTTCCATTGCCCTAGGAAACTTTTCCATAACCCTAGGAAAGTTTTCCAGGTGCCTAGAAACATTTTCCATAGGCCGGGAAAACATTTCCATAACCCTAGAAAAAATTTCCCGCCTAATAGGCAAAATCTTTTTAACAATTGAAAGCCTGAAAAATGCCCTTTGAATGAAGGAAAATGAAGCAGAAATTAAAGTATATAGGATTGAGGACGAACTAGAATAATAGTGGGTGGTGCTCTTTGTGTGGGCAACTATGGCGTTGCTATGTTGCAAATGGAGGTTTGTAAATCATGAGAAACAAATATAGAGATTAGTTATTAGTTAGTAGATATTATTTAAACAATATGAGTCGATTCATCACGTTCAACTCATATCTACTATCTAATAACTACTATCTAATTCGTCAGCCCCTTTACTTCAAATATTTTGGGCCAGTATTTTCCGGTGATGAAGAGGCGTTTGGTGGTGCTGTCGTAGGCAATGCCATTCAACACTTCGGCTTTGTCGAGCGATTCGGGGAAGTATTTTTCTTTGGTGCCACTAAAATCGGCCTTACCTATCACCTTGCCACTTTCGGGGTCTATCTTGATAATCACATCCGATTGCCAGATGTTTGCCAGTATGTATCCGTTGATATATTCCAATTCGTTCACGTTGGCAACAGGGCCATTGTTATCGGTAACGCCCACAATGCTGAGTACTTTAAAGGTTTCTGGATCACGGAAAGTGAGGTTATTGCTGCCATCACTCATAATTATTTGCTTGCCATTATTGGTCATTCCCCATCCTTCGCCATCATAAGTAAAGGTCTTTAGCTTAGCAAACGTCTTTGCATCATACACAAAACAAGTCTTTTCTTTCCAGGTCATCTGATAAATCTTGTTGTTGAGAATCGTAATCCCCTCACCAAAATATTTCTTGTCCAATGGAATTTTCTTGATGTCTTTCCCTGTGTTCAAATCAACTGCTACCAGCTTACTCGATCCGTATTGTCCGCCACTTTCATAAAGGGTGTGGTTGTAAAACTCCAACCCTTCGGTATAAGTAGAGGTGTCGTGCGGGTATTGGTTGGTAATAGTGAAGGTAAGCGCAGCAGGTTCGTTGCTAGGAGTGGTAGTATTGGTTTGCGTATTTGGCTTTATATCATGGTCGCCACATGCCATCAAAAATAGAAAGGGCAGAACGAATGCTATTTTATTAATCATATTTTTTATTTTTTATCGCCTCAAAGACGCTAAGGCTCAAAGTGTCACTAAGTAGAAAAAGAATACAAGTATAAATGCTTTTCGCTTCCTTTTCTTTCATTTCTTCTTTGTGCATCTTTCTGACTTTGCGCCTTTGTGGCAAAAGAAACCTTGTGGCAAAGGAAAGAGAAAAACAGTTTATATCTCCATCAACAAAGAATATTGTTAAATAATTTGCATTTTTCATACTAATATTATGTATCCACCGTTTTGTTTTGTAAGCAAATTTTCCTTATTCAGTTCAATAAGCTATGTTTGTCCCCACTTAGTATAAAAAAGTAACGAAATGAAATTTAGTAAGGTTAACAACATCACAGGTTGGATAGTGTGTGCGATTGCTTGCACCGTCTATATCATGACCGCAGAATTTGGTGGTAGCTTTTGGGATTGTGGCGAGTTTGTAAGTAGCTGCTACAAAGTGCAGATACCTCACCCTCCGGGAGCGCCTTTATTTATTTTGCTGGGACGTATCTTCATCATTCTCTTCGGCAATAACCCGCTTACGGCTGCAAAAGCAGTTAATACCTTGAGTGCTTTGGGTAGCGGTTTTAGTATTTTGTTCTTATTCTGGAGCATTACACACTTTGCCCGCAGAATTTTGAAAGTTGGAATCAACGACACCATCAGTGGTTACCAAATATGGAGCATCATGGGTGCTGGCGTTGTTGGTGCATTGGCCTACACTTTCAGCGATGCCTTCTGGTATAGTGCTGTGGAGGGTGAGGTTTATGCCATGAGTTCTTTCTTTACTGCCATTGCCTTCTGGGCCATCCTTAAATGGGAACAACATGCTGACGAACCTGGTGCCGACAGGTGGATTGTGGCTACTTTCTTCCTGATTGGGCTTTCAATAGGTGTTCACTTGTTGAGTTTGTTGACCATCCCTGCTGTGGTAATGGTTTATTTTTACAAAAGAAGAGACACCTTCGATTATAAAATAGTTCGCAAATGGTTCTTGAGAATCATTATTGGAGGTGGTATATTGGCTTTTATAATGGCATTGATTGGTGCCAATAGCGAAGCAAATGATGCGCACCTTCCATCTGCAGATACTACTGTTGCTGGCTTGATGATTCTGGGAACTATCATGGCTGTTGGTGCTTTGTATCTGATAGAATCTATCAATAAAGAAAAGAAAGAATACTACGGTGGTAGCTATATTTTCTTTTTGATTGGATGTGTATTGGTAGGTGTTGTACAGATTGGTGTAATCCAATACACCATTGGCTTCGCTGGTTATGTAGATAGACAATTTGTTAATCTCTTGGGGCTTCCATTCTTTACAGGTTTCACCTTTGCTTTCTTGTTGATGGCAGTTGGTATCTGGTTTGGATTGCGTTATGCCAACAAGAAAAACCTTGCTTATCTGCGCTTGGGTCTATGGAGCTTTGCCTTCATGCTGATTGGATATAGCTCATATCTTACTACCATGATTCGTAGTAATGCAGACCCTGCAATTGATATGTACAACGTGGACAATCCATTGAGTTTGGTGGGTTATCTGGGTCGTGACCAATATGGTGATTTCCCATTGTTATATGGTCAAAAGTTCACTGCACAGCCTATTGCCTACAGTAGTGGAAATATGAAGTACCAAAAAGGAAAAACCAAGTATGTAGAAGTTGGTAAAGATGGTCATTATATATATAACCCAGAAGACAAGATGGTTTTGCCGCGTGTTTGGGATGCAAGCAACGATCAGAACCATGCTGATTACTATGCTTATATGCTGGACATCAACAAAAACAAGGATGGCAGTTATGACAGGACGCCTACGCAGGGAGATAACATCAAATTCTTTGTGCAGTATCAGGTTTACTGGATGTATCTGCGTTATTTCTTCTGGAATTTTGTGGGTAAACAGAATGATATTGAAGGTATGTTTATTGGCAATGTACGTGATGGTAACTGGATTTCGGGTATTCCATTCGTAGATAATATGTTCTTTGGCGATCAGTCTGCTATGCCGGATAGCATGAAAACAAATAAGTCGCACAATACCCTCTTTGGTCTTCCATTTATATTGGGATTATTAGGGTTATATTATCAGTTTAAAAGAAGGGGCGATGATGGATTTGTAAACTTCCTGTTCTTCTTCTTTACAGGCCTCGCTATTATTCTTTACCTCAACCAGGCAGGCTATCAGCCTCGTGAGCGTGACTATGCCTTTGCGGGAAGCTTCTATGTATATGCCATCTGGATTGGTTTGGGCGTATTGCAGGTAAGCGACTGGATTTCGAAACTAAAAGTCTCGCAAACAGTTGCAGCCTCACTTGCAACATTGAGTTGTTTGTTGGCTGTGCCAGTAATAATGGGGCAACAAGAGTGGGATGACCACGACCGTAGCAAGAAAACATTGTCTAGGGATCTGGCAAAAGACTATCTGGAAAGCTGTGCACCAAATGCTATCCTGTTCACTTTTGGTGATAATGATACTTATCCATTGTGGTATGCACAGGAAGTAGAGGGTATCCGTCCAGACATCCGGGTAATTAATAATAGTTTATTGGGTATTGATTGGTACATCAATCAGCTTCGTTATAAAATTAACCAGAGCGATTCTATTGATGTTATCTATAATTCAGATCAGATAGAAGGCCGCAAGAGGGATTATATTCCTTTTCAGGCAAATGCTTCTTATCCAGACACCCGTTACTACGACCTGGATTCTATCATGAGAAACTATGTGGGTAGTGATGATGCAGATAAGGTTCAAAACCGCAATGAAGGAGAATTCATTAATACCTTCCCTGTACATAAAATCTCTGTTCCTGTAAACAAGGATGCAGTTCATGCCAATGGTACAGTTACTGCAAAGGACAGTGTGGTTAGTGCTTTGCAATTTGATATTCCAAAGAATAGCATCTTCAAAAATGATGTTGCTGTACTGAACATCATTGCAGCCAATCATTGGAAACGCCCAATCTATTTCACGTCCAATTTTGGCGAATTAGGTTTCGGCAAATACCTACGTAAAGATGGTCTTAGCTGGCGTTTGGTACCTGTGGAAGGTGACGAATGGAATGCAGACTGGGCAATGGATAAGATGATGAACAAGTTTGGATTTGGTAATGCAGACCTTCCAGGTGTGTATTATGATGAAGAAAACCGCCGTCACTTGTTAACAATCCGTGGTGCTTATGCCGAGTTTGCCAGTTATCTTTCTGTAAGAAACAGAAAAGAAGATGCCCGCAAGCTGTTGGAAAAAGCAGATAAGGGTATGAGTCAGGAAAACTTCCCTTATGGTTTGGTTAGTCGTGGCAATATGCACAACAGAACAAGTTTAATGTTCTTGGAAGCTTGTTACAGGGCCGACGATAAAGAATTGGCTGCCAAAGTATATGCGTCTGTAAAGAAAGATTTGGAACAACAAATTAAGTATTACAACACATTGGATGGCTGGAAGGCAGACAACCAAGGAGAAGAAAGAAGGATGGCTGAAAACTATCTAAAGACGATGGACGAAATGCAAAAGAGCTTTAATGTTACAAAAGTATCAAGTCCTGAAGCTGGCAAAGTGATAGACAGCAATGCCAAGAAATAACATTTAAAGGTTTTTATACTGATTAATAAACAGGCGGCTCCCAATTGGAGGCCGCCTGTTTTGTTTTAGTTGGATAATATACGTCTTGGATGCTAAAAACATTTATGCACACCCTTTCATTTCTATAATTCATAAAATACCTTTTCAGTATCTTGCAAGCCTGTTATGGATAATAAATTTATTGTTTCTGCCCGTAAGTACCGCCCCCAGAATTTTAATACTGTTGTGGGGCAAAGTCACATTACCACCACACTAAAAAATGCGATTAAAAACAATCAATTGGCACATGCCTTTTTGTTTTGTGGTCCTCGTGGAGTAGGTAAAACAACTTGCGCCCGGATATTGGCAAAAACAATAAACTGCCTGAACCAAACCCCCGAAGGTGAAGCCTGTAACACCTGTAGCAGTTGTGTTTCATTTGATGCCGGTGCCAGTATGAACATCCATGAACTGGATGCTGCCAGCAACAATTCGGTTGATGATATCCGTAGTTTGGTTGAACAGGTTCGCTTTGCGCCGCAAGCTGGAAAATATAAAGTTTATATTGTGGATGAGGTACACATGCTGAGTGCCAGTGCCTTCAATGCCTTTTTGAAAACCTTGGAGGAACCACCACCCTACGCTATTTTTATATTGGCGACTACGGAGAAACACAAAATATTGCCAACGATATTGAGTCGTTGTCAGATATTCGATTTCAAAAGGATTACTACGAATGATACTGTTGAACATCTGGAAGAAATCATTGGAAAAGAGGGTATCAAAGCTGATAAGGCATCACTACAAGTGATTGCCCAAAAGAGTGAAGGTTGCATGCGGGATGCACTGAGTATCCTCGATAAGATAGTAAGCTTTACCAGTGGGGAAGTAAACTATCAGAATACGTTGGAACACCTGAATATCCTTGATCACGACTATTATTTTAAACTGTTAGATTCTTTGCTGGCACAAGATATGGCTGGTGCGATTCTTTTATATGATGAGATAAACCGCAAAGGATTTGAAGGGGATATGGTATTGAACGGTTTTGCTGAATTTATCCGGAACATATTGGTTTGTAAAGATGCCCGTGCCATTCATTTGTTGGATGTGGTAGAAGGGATGCAAGAAAAATATAGAAGTGTTGCAGCCAGCGCTAGTGCCGGCTATTTGGTGAGTGCCTTGAATATCTTGAATGAGGCAGAAGTAAACTTCAAGATGGCGCGCAATAAACGCCTGCATGTTGAACTAGTTATTATTAAATTGAATTTCCTGCAACAAGCCATAGAATTATCTACCCAGGATGGCAATATTGTAAAAAAAAAACGAGTTGATGGCCCAGTAGCCATTAACTACAGACCCGTTTCTCCTGTACAGATTGTGACTACTTCAAATACGGTGGTTACGCCTGCTGGTAAGCTGTATGTAGAAGAAAAAAAGCCTGTTATTGCGCCTCAAACTTCAAAGCCAGCACCCTTGGAGCCTGCAACAAGAGTACAGCAAACACCTATTGTTCAGGAAACACAGCCAGTTGCGGCTAACGCTTATCAGCCTATAACATCTATTGCAGACACTTCTAGTGCAGGTGGTGCTAAAAGAAATATCCTAGATGCCCTGAGAAATAAATACGGCGACAGATACACGGTTGAAGCGGTGAAAGATCCAATACCCGTTACGCTGGAATCACTACAACCTCATTGGGAACACTTTATTGGCAAACTAAAAGAAGAAGGCAAGATTTCTCAGGCGAATGCATTTGCTACTTGTACCATAGAGATTGTGGACGAATCTACGTTTACCGTGAGGGTTGATAGTACGTTGCAACAGAAATTTATTGAACAAGAGAAGACGATAATACTAGATTATCTACAAAGACATCATCACAATAAGCTGATTGTCTTCAATTTCGTAGTCAACGAGGGTGAAAGGGAGGTTGTTGAAAAGCCACTGAACAGCAAGGAACGCTTCGAGAAAATGGCCAACCAATATCCACTCCTCAGAACCTTGAGAGATAACCTAAAAATGGATATTGACTATTAGATTTTAACCACAATAAACACTAAGAAAGCAAACTAAGAACACCATAAATGCCTTGATGAACCCTTGTGTACTTTGTGTAATCCTTTGTGCGCTTTGTGGTTAAATGAACTTGACTTTTTCCAACAATACCGTTGCGTAAGCCACTAATCCTTCTTCTCTACCAACAAAACCCATTGTCTCGGTAGTGGTTGCTTTGATGGAAATATCTTTGATGGTAATGTTCAGAATGTCTGCAATAGCTTGTTGCATAGCGGGAACATACGGTTTTATCTTAGGTGCTTGTAAGCAAAGTGTTGTATCAATATTAACGACACTATACCCTTCTTTGGTAATCAGATCGTAAGTTCTTTTTAATAATATTTTACTGTCAATATTCTTAAACTCACCAGAAGTATCCGGAAAATGTACGCCAATATCCCCCAAACAAAGTGCTCCTAACAAGGCATCGCAGATGGCATGAAGCAATACATCGGCATCACTATGCCCTAGTGCCCCTTTTGAGTGTGGTATTTTGATGCCTCCAATCCACAAATCCCTACCTTCAACCAATTGGTGAAAATCTACACCTGAGCCTATTCTCATCGTTTTACTTTTTAATTTCTACTAAAAGAGGAACCTCACTTGTAGCAAGGTTCCTCTTTTTATTAATTTACTATTTTCAATTGTATTAGTTAGGATCTGCCAAACCAGTAGGGCTTGTATTTGAAGAACTGTTCTTATCCAAATCAAACGCCAACCCAAAGCGGATGGTATTGGACAATGGATTTCTTGTAACACCATTACCAGAAGGAACCAAATATGAAAGGTTAATATCAGCCACATTGTATTTTAAACCCAAGCCAAAAGTGAGGTATTTAACACCACCCTGACTAGCATCTTCATAGTGATAACCACCTCTTACAAAAAACTGGTCGGCATAACCGTATTCAATACCTGCAGAAGCTTGAAATAGTTGCAACTGATTGCCCCCACTAAAAGATTTGAACCAGCTACTTACCACACTTTGTGTTTTGTAGGCAGTTAAAGCAGCAGAATCTGTTGAACCAACACCTGTTGATACTGGAGCAGCAGGAACTAATAATTTATTTATATCCAATGAGTACGAAATACGGCTGCTCTCATTAGGAACTGATGTATAGGAAATACCTAAGCCCATATTTGCAGGAATATAATCTTTATTCAAGGCATCATTGGTATACCCAATTTTACCACCCAAATTTGTTAAGGCAATACCCCAACTCAAACCTTCGCCATTTTCATTTGGCGCATTTTTAAACAAGGATATATCACCAGCAACAGTAGTACCTGTTTTATACACTTCATCACCTATTGCTCCATTAGCAAGTTTACTAGCTACATAGCGTAAACTTACACCCAATCCCAAATGATCGCCAAGTTTACGAGTATATCCAAAGTCAAAAGCATACTCCTTGGGTGAGAATGTATTTAAATCATTACCGTTATTATCTGTAAACTGAATGTTTCCCAAACTAAAATAACGAACAGATGCCGAAACTGTATTAAGGTCATCTATTTTATGATAACCAGATGCACAAAGCAAGTACACATCATTTAATCCTAAGTCTTGCAACCAAGGGGTATATGTTAAGCCAATTGAATTGTCTTGTTTTGTAAACGGAAGCTTTGCCAGATTCCAAAAGTTGGAACTAACATCTGGCGTAGTAGCAATACCTACATCGCCCATACCACCCGCTCTTGCATCGGGAGAAATTCGTAAAAAAGGAACAGCAGTGGTTACTATGTTTACTTGTGCATTGGCACAAAAGACACTCCCTACTACCAATAACAACAACGACACACGCCTAACTGATGATTTTTTCATCTAAATACTAAATTTAAAGTTTGCAAATAAAAGAAAGAAAACTACAAAAAATCAAAAACGAACATTCCAAATTGTAGTTAAGCGTAGAAATCTGCCAAATAGTGTGTATGTTATAAGAGGAATTTACCTAGAAATATTTTTCACTAGACTGCAATAATACAGTAAATGTTGCTTACCAACGCTAATAATTATTTTTTTCTTATTGATTTACAGGTCCTGTAACATCTTTATTAATCACAAAAAGCCCGTCTAAATAATTTAGACAGGCTTTTTTTATATTCCTACTATCTTTAAATTTATTACTTCCCTACTACAATCACCTGAAAAGTGCCGGAAATTGCTTTGGGTCTTCCTTTGCCAGCAGAAGCTTCCAAGTCGGCAGTTGGGGCATAGATTAAATGTGTTTTTTCATCCAATGCGATGGTTCTTGCACCTCTTTTTGTTTCGGCATTTTCCAACACTTTATACTTTTCTGCACTTTCTTCGTGTATTACAGTGATGGTGCCATCAGAACCATTGGTAGTGTAGATGTTTTTTGTTGATGCATCAAAAGCATCGCCATCACAGCCGCCACCTATTGGCAAATTGGCTACTACTGCGCCAGTTTCTGCATTTACAACAATCAACAATTTGTTATCGCCGCAGGCAGCAAACAATCTTTTTGTCTTTGTATCGATCGCCAAACCTGTTGGGGCTTCTCCAGGTGCAATTGACCAATGTGCCAAAACGGTATAACTCTTAGAGTCGATGGCAACTATTTCGCTTTTATCTTCCAGGTTCACAAATATTTTTCCCGCTCCATCACTCACTGCTGTTTCTGGTGCGCCA
>Ga0208741_10001203_pt1 | contig 10544 bp, 7 predicted proteins | sample CryBogCBE03Jun09_FD_184576 | JGI IMG/M metagenome (GOLD analysis project Ga0208741, IMG submission 184576) | Freshwater microbial communities from Crystal Bog, Wisconsin, USA - CBE03Jun09 (SPAdes) | ecosystem: Environmental > Aquatic > Freshwater > Lake | place: Crystal Bog, Wisconsin, USA...
AGCGCACTGAAACAGACATCCTTTACATTTTTGAAGCCGCTGACCGTTACAAAGACACACATGTTGATTTTTATGCCGATTTAATAGCCTTGTGTGACCGCCCAGAGGAGGAAGAAAAAACGCCTACAACCTTAACTGTTAAAATAACAGATAGCAACACAGGATTACCGCTAAAAAATGTGGCAGGGACCTTAGACAAATCAGAAGAGACCCCAATCAGCAATAGCGATGGTAAGTTGATTTATAAAAAGACAAAAGCCGGAAGAGGAATAGCCTCCTTTTCAAAAGCTGGTTACGAAGAGAATGTGACTATTATAAAAATAAAGGCTTCAACAGCCAATATTTTCGAGATTACTATGAATAAATTATAGCTCCCCTACCCTCTGTAAACAATCTGTAAAGTATCTGTTGTCTTTTGCTCCAGCAGAATCTGTTTCCCATCGGTGAGTCTAGCTATAATGTCTGAATTATAATGCCTGATGCTCAACAACGACAGTCCCTTTTTCTAGCTGAACATCAAATACAGCAGCAGCTGTGGCTGCAAGCTGTTCAACTTTTTCTGGGCGATCATCCACACACAACTGTACGCTGATGGCACCAGTCTGTATAAGATTGGGTTTAATCTTTATGTCTTTGAATATCTGATATAAGGCAATGATGGGTTCATCTCCCACAAAGGAAAAGTCCTGACTATGCAAGTGTACCAACACCTGTTTGTCTTTCACCACGTAAATAGGTGGCAGGCTCTTCGGGTGTTTTTTTGTAATGATAGTCCCCGGCAAACTACTGTCCAGAAAGCATTTAACATATAGAGGGATGCCTTTATTCTCTAGTGGTTTTATTGTTTTGGGGTGAATAACCTGTGCGCCATAATACGCCATTTCTATCACTTCATCAAAGCTTAGTTCTGAAAGTATCTGCGCTTCCGGAAACGCTTTTGGATCAGCATTCATCACCCCTTCCACGTCTTTCCATATGGTCTGACTTTCAGCATCGAATATGTTGGCAAATATTGCTGCCGAGAAGTCGCTTCCCTCTCTTCCCAAGGTAGTGCTTTCATTATCATCGGTGGCCCCAATAAATCCTTGTGTGATGTAGATGTCAGATTTAGTGAAATCTATCAAGCTCTTAGCAGATTCAGCAGTTCGTTTCCAGTCTATGGTGGCGTCACGGAAGTTATTGTCTGTCCGTACAATGTCGCGCACATCATTCCAGGTGTTTATGAGGCCTATTTCGTTTAAATAAAAGCTAACAATAGAAGTACTCAGCAACTCGCCTACACATACAATCTGATCGTAGTAATAGTCATATTCACGCACAGGCTTATCGTGCAACAACCATTCAACTTCTGTAAAAAAGTCATTCAACTGATCATAGCAAGGGTTGTAATTGGTCACCAATAAATATTTAGCCATCGTGAGGTGTTGGTTCTTCACCACATGAAATAACTGCAATGCCTGCTCTTTGTTTCCAGCAAAAAAGGCTTCAGCTACTTTCTCCAAGGCATTGGTAGTTTTTCCCATTGCCGATATAATTATCATCAATTGCTCACCCGCATACTCCCCTATTATCTTTCCTACATTCTTTATCTTGTCTACATCCTGCACACTTGCACCTCCAAACTTAAATACTTTCATTGCTACTCTATTTCAATCCTTTAATTAACCAATACTCGCTTATTCAGGCCGTAAAATTAGTGTTAACTAATACTTCTTTACTTTTTAAAATATCAATACCAATGTCCCGGCGATGATTAACAAGGCTCCAATTGCTGTTTTGATGGTCAACGCTTCTTTCAAGAAAACGGCAGATAGTATGATTACCAACGCCACACTCAATTTATCAACAGGTGCTACTTGCGATACTTTTCCTAGTTGCAATGCCTTGAAGTAAAATACCCACGACAGACCAGTTGCCACCCCCGACAAAATAATGAATATCCAATTGATTTTACTCAGAGAGCCAATCGTTTCAGCCCCTCCCCTCACCAACACAATCATCCAGGCGATGATAAGTATGATGACAGTACGGATGGCTGTTGCCACATCAGGGTTTACCCCTTTAATGCCCACTTTAGCAAAGATGGCAGTGAGCGCAGCAAATAAGGCTGAGAGTAAAGCAAAAATGTACCACATAATTCTTCTTATTCAAGATGAAAAGTGAAGATAAGGGTAGTGGAGAACTTTCTTGAGTAAGTATGAATAATAGAAGCAGATAATTACCCTTCTAACATTTTTTTGACTTGATTGAAAAAAAGACGAAATTGATAGTAGTTGAAAAAAAATTACACTCCTATTTGCCATCTTTTTTGATAACAAGATGAATTAGTGCACTGATCATCACTACCGCCAATGCGCCGAAAACGTTGAGCCAGAGGAAGCCGAGGCCGATGATGTTGTATTTGTCGAGGGTGAAGAGGGTGATGACGAACAATTCGCTGATGATGGCGGCATAGAAAACGGCGTTGGCACCGATGGATTTGAGGTAGAACCCGACGAGGAAAATGCCGAGGATGACCCCATAAAACAAAGAGCCTAATATGTTTACTGCTTCGATGAGGCTGCCAATACCTGAGGAGAATTCGGCAGTGATGATGCTGAAAATGCCCCACGCTAGGGTGTAGTATTTGGCGGTTTTATACTCGTATTGGGCGATGTGTGTGTCGGACTCGAAGCGGGAATAATCCTTTTTGATGGTACGATGGAAGTCGATCATGGTACAGGAGGCGAGGGCATTGAGGGCTGCTGCTATAGACCCCCACGCACTCATGAATATGATGGCAATGAGAAGACCGACCAAGCCCTTCGGCAAGAAATCTATCACAAAACGTAGAAAGATGTAGTTGGTGTCGTTGGTGTCGGCATCGGGGAGGGCTTGCTTGAGGGTGGTTTTATATTGCTGTTGAATAGTTGCCAATTTGGTAGCACCTTGCTTGATGTTGTGGGTAAAAGTGGTGTCGGTAGTATGTGATAGGTACAATTTACTATTGGCTTGCTGCTGTAATTGCTGGTTGTAATAAGCATTTTCGAGGGAAGATAACTGCGGGGCATAAGCAGTTTGCTTGCCTTTATCGACAAGTGCTTTATTGAAGAAAACGGGTGCGGCATTGAACTGATAAAAGGCAAACAACATAGCCCCCAACAATAGGATAAAGAACTGCATGGGCACTTTTACCAATCCATTCATGAGCAAACCAATCCTACTTTGTGTATTGTTTTTGGCAGTGAGGTAACGTCCAACTTGTGACTGATCGGTGCCGAAATAAGAGAGGGCCAAGAAGAATCCTCCAATGATGCCACTAATGATGTTGTACTTGTCCTTCCAATCGAACCCCTTTGAGGTGAAGCCAGTGGTTATCACATTCATCTTCCCTCCTACCCCACTAAGTTGCAATGCCTGCTTGAATCCTACACCTTGAGGGAGGTAATGTATCATGCAATATCCGGCAGCTACCATCCCAAATAAGATGATAACCATTTGTATCTTCTGCGTATAAGCAACGGCTTTTGCGCCACCACTTACGGTGTAGATGATAAGAAAGCCTCCCATTACGATGTTGGTCCAGAAGATATCCCAACCTAATAAAGAAGATAATATGATAGACGGGGCATAGATGCTAACGCCAGTGGAAAGTCCGCGAGATACGAGGAAAAGTAAGGAGGTGAAGGTGCGGGTCTTGGAATCGAAACGCTTTTCGAGATACTCGTAAGCAGTGAAAACTTTTAGTTTACTGTATAACGGAACGAAGGTGATGCAGAGGATAATCATTGCCAATGGCAGTCCGAAATAGTATTGTACAAAGCGCATTCCATCGGTGAAAGCTTGTCCCGGTGCGGAGAGAAAGGTGATGGCACTCGCTTGTGTTCCCATGATACTGAGTAACACTAAGTACCAAGGGAGACTGCGATTACTGAGGAAATAACCTTCTAGGTTCTTGGAAGTACGGCTTTTGTACAGCCCATACGCAACGATGCAGGCGAGTGTACAAATCAGAACTATCCAATCGAGGTGACTCATGTGAGTAGTGAGTTGTCAGTGGTGAGTAATAAGTTATCCATTTCTTCTTAGCATTCCACTTGCTAATAATCCGAGAGCTAAACCGATGATTAACCCAATCTTTACATTCTTTAGGAACTCACCAATGATGAGTGCTATTAATACGATACCAAATACGCTGATGCCTCTTCGTGTGTTCATGTGTTATTAGTTGCAGGATTCAGGTTGCAAGTTACTGGTTTCAAGTACTAGAAACTAGTAACCTGAAACCAGTAACCTTCTCTTAATGCGCTATTAAGTTTGCCATTAATCGGTATGCACCGGGCACACCAGCAGGTAGCTGCCTGAAGAGAACCAAGCTTAAATAAGTAAAGCGTCCTTTGCCATATTGTGTGGTAATCAAACTACCATTACCATCTGTTTTGTCGCCACTATCTTTCATTCCAAGTACACATTCGTAGTGAGGATCGATTTGCTCTGCTTGATAAGTGCTACGTTCTTGCGTCCACCCTTCAAAGTCCTTATCAGTTATCTTGTTGGGGAAATTAAGCAAAGAATTGTTGGGTAATAAGAAATGCACTGGGGCATCTTCCTCGGTAACTCGGGATAAACTATTGACTATAAACGGATAAGGTCCCATCTTGATATTCTTGCTACCAACAGTATTGCTTTTGGCATATTGAACGATGAGGTTGCCTCCATTCTTTACATAATCCATCAGAATATCGTTCTTATTTGTTAACCATTCTAACAAGTTATACGCCCTGATGCCCGTGATAATGGCATCGTATTGTTTTAATGTAGTAGCATTGATGTCGGCTTCTGTAAGAAACTTTACTTCATAGCCCATATTCAACAAAGCATCGGGTATTTTATCGCCAGCGCCCACTATATAGCCAATCTTTTTACCTATTATCTTACAATCTACATTTACCAAGTTTGCTTTTGCCTTCGGAAAATAAGTAATGGTCGGGATATGATCGTAAGCGATGGTCTTGGTATAGCTATCATATAAACCATCATTAGCAGTGAGGCTTGTCACCTCTGTAGAATTAGCGTTCTTGCTTTGTGGAGTGAAGATGCCATTCCAATTATTCTCTGTATTATTGAAAGTGCCATATTTGATTATCTTATCGCTATACGTCCAGTTGTCAGTGTATTGCTGCTTAACAATGTATAGAACGCTATCTTTTACATTGGATTTAAAATGAACATCAGCCTTAACAGGTGTACCATTTATTGAAACATAATTGTCTTTGGTATAATTCAATTCCATCTTAGGAAGGATAGCAATGGGCTGATAGATTTCTCCTTTTGCAGGATCAACAACCTTGTATTGCACAGGTCTTTTGATGGTAAAGGGTTCACCATTGATTAGTACCGAATAAGTAACTTGATAGGCTGGCTCATTTTCAGCTTTACCAATCAAGTTCTGGTCACGCACATCGAAGCTGCCGCCATCCAACGGATACTCCAACCAGTAAGGCTGAGATATCTTTTTATTGCTAGCCACAGCAATTGTGTGATTGACAGGAACATTTTTGTTAATGCCCAAAGGAATATTCAAAGCACTATCCCACCCATCTACAGTGATGTGTTGAAGGATTGCATTGGAAAAAGAACGATTGTTCAAGAAGAAATTCACTTTCAAGTTGTCACCTTGAGCGACCATTTGTTGGGTAGTAGTAGCTTCTGTAAATAAACTAGAGCAAGCTTCTATAATATCCTGTACTTCTTGTAGTTTTTTATTGCGCCAGTTACTTTCAGGCAAGGCTTTGATAGCCTTGTATAGCTCCACCAAAGCAGGCACACTTAAAGAAGGATTCTCAATATTGTACTCACTAATGATACCATTTATTTTGGATTGTATTGCTTCTCCACCGGCAATTCTTTTCCAGCTAATTTCTATACCATCCATCAAATCTCCAGTAGGGGCATCGCCACCTGTGGTTTTAAAGTATTCTATATTCTCCCCACGTCTTCTAGGTCTTCCTTCACCCTGACTTTTATGCATACTCCTCGCCTCCCCTCCTATTTCGCCATAGCTTTCACCTAGCAAAGGATTATAACCACCAACATCTATTTTCAATTGGTCTTCGGCGGTTGTATTGTTACCACCAAAGTTGAAAGTATTCCATAGTATTCTTTTCGCCTGCCAAGGTGCAACACCATATTTAAACTGCTCGGGAAACTTTGTGGGGTCGGCAGCAGCATTAAAAGCTTCGTTAGCCAACAACGAAGAGGCAGCATGATGACCGTGCCCCGCCCTCGCATCTCCTGGAAAGCGTGTAATTATTATGTCGGGTTGATATTTACGGATTATCCAAACAACATCACTCAATATCTTATCCTTACCCCAAATTCTCAACGCCTCTTGTGCATTCTTGCAGAAACCAAATTCAAAAGCTCGACTAAAATATTGCTCACTACCATCAATCCTCCGTGCAGCTAATAATTCTTGTGTACGAATCATCCCTAATTCTACCCCTTGTTCACTACCCAAAAGGTTCTGTCCACCATCTCCACGAGTAAGACTCAAGTATGCAGTTCGATATAGTTTCTCCTTAGCAAACCAAGGCAACAAGGTATTATTTTCATCATCGGGATGGGCAGCAATATATAACACGCTTCCTAGCACTTTCAGTTTTTTTAGCTGAGTAAAAATTTCTGTGCTGCTAGCAGAAGGGAGTTGAGAATAAGTAGTAAAAAGAAATATGGTAAGTAGAGAAATCAAAAATGTTCTTTTCATCATAAAATAGACTAGTAGTTAAAAATAGTGTTGGCTATTAAGAATCGATTGTAATTAATAACTCTGCAATATTAAGAAACAAGTAGGGGTTTCTCACAAAATGAAATTGAAAACAACATCAAACAGAACATTACTGGGCTATCAGAAAAGTTCTGTGATGTAAGCAAAGGGATAGACCTAATTAGAAGCTGTTTGAGTTAATTATCGAAAAATAGTAAATAGCAAATATGTTACTAGGAGTCTGTAATTCTACTATTTTAACTGAGGGAATACTAATAAATAGTCCCTATAAATATCTATTGTTCTTTATTGATAAAAAATGTTTGTTTGACTATCTCTGCCATCCTAACCTTAGGCTCTTTGTTCCTTCCCCATTGCCATGCGGCTATAGTGACGGCTACAGGGAACTTGGTTTTGGGAGGAATCTTTGTAAATATAATTTTTCCATCCTTAATAATTGCTGGACCCGCAACTACATAAAACTCGACAGGTAAGCCCGCATCCGATTTGGCGTAAAAGGATATTGATTTAGTTTCAACATTTACATCGGGTATTTTATCAAATGTAATCTTTTGTGTTAAACCAGTATTGTTCTTTGGAAGTGTTAGGCCGCATGGTTGAAATATAGCCCGTATGGTATCTGAGCCAATTTGCCTGACACCTAGATAGTTTGCGGTATTGGGCCATGTACGGTTTAATGCTATTCGGAATCTGTTGTTACCTAGTGGTTTGAATTGTCCGCAAACCCACTCTAGTTTTGGTTCAGCGTCTACTTTAGGTAATTTTTCGCCTGCACCAACAAAGTTCTCAGGTAATTTATCCAGCATTACGCCCTTTACGCTGAAGGTAATACCATCTTCTCCCATATCCGATGGTGTGTATTTGGAAATTCCATTAAAAATAAAGGGTGCAATCTTGCCACTATCAGTAAGAAATCCAGGTAGTTGGGTAGCTGCTTTCCAGTTGATATTTGCGATAGATTGTGACTCAATCGCCAATGCCTTGTCTAAAAACCATGGGGCAGATATGTTGCTTGTATCTGATGATTTATATGGCTTTACTGATTTGTTTTCATACCCGGGAACAGGCATTTCGGCAGAGTAACCTCTTTCTAAATCGATTACTTTCAGCTTTGCTGTACCATCATCGGAAAGGCGCGCCTTTGAAACTGCATCTATATAGTGAGCAAAGTAGTTTACCAACCTTTCCGAGCAATCAAAATGCCCACTTGTTCCATCAATTACATAACTAAAAGGCCATTGTGGGTTGAGTCTACGTTGATTTCGTACGCTTTTATACGCATCCGTTACGTCATTCCACCTTTTACGCATATCTACTTTGTCTTGCCCCCATTCTTGCGATGTTCCAAAAGCGGTCAGTGTGGGTACTTGCCTGTTGTGAGGTGGTAAGTGATTGTTTTTAATAAAGATTCCGGCAATACAACGTTCGGGGCTATACTCCATCAGTGCATCAACCATTATTAAATGTCCAGATTCTCCCATTGGCAACCAGGGAACAGTAGCAACTTCGGGATAACCAGAAGTTTCGGCTAGTCCATTTAACATCTGTTGCAAAAAGTTGACTTCAGTTTTGTATTCAAGCGCCATATTCAACTGCTTGTTGTCTTTAGTGACACTCTTTCTGTAGTTCATAAAACTAGGCGTACTCCAGATAATGCCCAGATTGTTGGCCTCACAAACTTTTCTTATAGCAGGATGTCCTACAAGCATGTGTTCGGGAACATTGGTTCCCATAATTAAAAGTCCACGTAATTGCTTACAAGTTTCTGGCACCCATAGATATAGAGTTGCATTTGTTTTGGAACTGTCTGCCCAAGCAGTGCAGGTGCCGCTCTGCATAAACTGAAATACCTGATTCTCTGGGGAACGTAAATACTCGGAAGTAGATTCCGCAATACTTGTTTTGGTATTCTGGGAATAAATATTTCCCATTAATAAGCAAGCTGTAGTGGCAATAAACAATCTATGTAGTCTCATCTTTTTTAAATGTTTGTAAAAGTAAAGCTCATCAGTCTCATATAATTAGTCTGTTGTGCAAAAACCTTTGCCCAATGAAGCAATTAGTAGATGCTGCCCCCGAATCCCTTTATTTTTCATGTTCTTACTCCAAAAACTAATCGGGAGAAGCGCACCATAAAAAGGAAAAGACCAGAAAATTTTGCAGTTGAACTATTCAATCGTTTGCGTAGTGTTTTTAAACTTCAATTATGTTGTACCCTATTTTTGGTGTCATTTAAAAAATAAACATGAAAAATAGTGTATTTCTTTTTGTTGCTCTCTCTTTGTTAGCGTCTAGCCATTTGTTTTCACAAAACAGAGGCATTCCTTATTACGTTGCCAATGCACCATTCAAGATGGAGCCAATAACGGCTCCAACTTTTCCTGATAAGAAGTTATCGATTGTAGATTTTGGGGCAAAGGCAAAAAATAATTTCTTAAATACAAAAGCTATCAATAGTGCAATTGAGGCCTGCTCGGCTGCGGGTGGTGGAACTGTAGTAATTCCGCAAGGAATCTGGTTGACGGGGCCAATTGAAATGAAAAGTGACGTTAACTTGTATGCTGCAAAGGGGGCTGAAATATTTTTTACCAAAGACCACTCACAATACCCGATGATACGCCCCGGCGACAAAGGCAATAAATTTGTTACTCAGTCGCCTATCTATGCGTATGAAGCCAAGAACTTTGCAATTACCGGTGAGGGTGTTTTTGATGGGGGTGGTGATAGTTGGAGGGAAGTAAAAAAGAGTAAGGTTGATAAAAACCAATGGGAAGCACTGAAAGCGAGCGGTGGTGTTGTTGCCAATGATGGAAAAATATGGTGGCCTAGCTTCGAAGCTTCTCAAGGGGATTCATACCTGAAAACACTAAAAAACAAATCGGATCTTACAGCAGCGGATTTTATTCCTGCCCGCGATTTTCTCAGGCCATATATGGTCTATTTTATCAGGTGCAAAAACATATTGCTGGAGGGTGTTACTTTTAAAAACTCTCCTAAGTTTGTTTTTTATCCTAATAATTGTACTGATCTTACGCTGAATAAAATAAATGTTTACAATGACTGGAATGCACAAAATGGCGACGGAATAGACATTAGTGCCTGTAAAAATGTGGTGATTTACCAGAGTACCGTGAGTGTTGGCGATGATGGTATCTGTATGAAATCTAGTGGAAAAACGGAGACGCCTACTTCAGCAAACCTAGAAAATATAATGATTGCTGAGTGTACAGTACTTCGTGCGCATGGTGGTTTTGTGATTGGAAGCAATACGGATGGTGGAATGAACAATATTTTTGTAACAAACTGCTTGTTCAATGGAAGTGACATTGGGGTGAGGGTTAAAAGTAATTCGGGAGTGGGTGGTTTGGTACACAACATCTATATCCAAGATATAAAAATGAAAGATATTGCTGGTGAGGCATTTTCTTTTACAACTGATTATTTAAATCTGGAATCGGGTAAGGATAAAAGTGCTGCTATGCCCACAGAATCTGATAAAGTGCCTGAGTTTACCAACTTCTTCTGCAAGAACATTACCTGTGATGGGGCTAGTAAAGCATTTGTTTTGTCCGGACTTCCAGAGAAAAAGATTAATCACCTTTATTTCGAAAATATATCCATCACTTCTGGCAGTGGCTTTGAGTGCAAGGAGTCGGAAGACATTTTTCTAAAGGATGTAAAAATCAATTCGGGGGAGGCAAATCCATTCAAAACCAATGGGTGCAAGGGAATCCACATCAATGAATAACCTTAGTTATGCGTCTAAATACTTTAAAAC
>Ga0208741_10001205_pt1 | contig 10531 bp, 10 predicted proteins | sample CryBogCBE03Jun09_FD_184576 | JGI IMG/M metagenome (GOLD analysis project Ga0208741, IMG submission 184576) | Freshwater microbial communities from Crystal Bog, Wisconsin, USA - CBE03Jun09 (SPAdes) | ecosystem: Environmental > Aquatic > Freshwater > Lake | place: Crystal Bog, Wisconsin, USA...
CTTCATCGGAAGCGTAACGGGTTCGTTCTTTCTTCCATCATAACTCAACTGCCATTCGGTGGTTTTGGCGTTGAAAGCAACGTCTAGTGCAAACTTGCTCAAGCGCGCTTCTATGTAACGGGGGGCAGCGGCAGAATCGCCTGTGCGGATATCGCCCCAGTTACCTTGTGTATCAATCAGTAAATCTTTTTGTCCTAAATTAACCAATGCATCGCCAATGCTTGCATCACCATGCGGGTGATATTGCATGGCTTGTCCAATGATATTGGCAACTTTGTTGAAACGACCATCATCCATCTCCTTCATTGCATGAAGAATACGACGTTGCACAGGCTTCAAGCCATCTTCAACGGCAGGAACGGCACGCTCAAGGATTACATAAGATGCGTAATCTAAAAACCAGTTTTTGTATTGCCCTTGCACCCCAGTTTCATTCTCAAATACCCTGTTTTCTATTTTCTCTTTTGCCATAATCTAACAATAACGCTTGGTTACCTAGCGAATTTCACGAATGTCCTTTATTGTAAGCTAATACAATATTTATTTTTATTAACATTCTGCATGATGATGGGAGGAACACAGCATTTCTATGCACATTAGCAGTTTTCGGTTGGAGGAAAGCGAATCTTTCGCTTTATAAAGCTACCGTAAGGGCTTCTCTTTCTATAAATATTTAGTTGATGATGAATACCACTCTATGAGTAAGATTTCAATTATAGCAAAGCATTCCATCAATAAATTAACTGATTCCCGCCCAAACCCATTCGCTATCCACCTCCTCGGGAGGAGGTGGGGCTAAAGCAAAAATGTAATTGTCACTAATCTGAGTGCTACCGATGCAGGTTTATTTAATCTATTTGTTAAGCAAGGCAGGAGTAGTTATGAGCGATTAGTGATGCGTTGTACGCAGTAAGAAAAAAAGCCCCATTCCGGGTTGCGAAATGGGGCTTTTTTTTGTTGGTTGTATAGATCCAAAAGGTATGTAGCAGTTATCATCAACTTATGCCTATACCCACATCAACTTGTGTTACAACTGTGGTTAACTTATGCCTATACCCCACATTTGGTGATGTTACCATTGGGGTAACCTTATGTATATACCCCACATCAACTTGTGCTACCATTGGGGTTAACTTGTGTATATACCCCACACCAACTTGTGTTACCATTGGGGTTAACTTATGTATGTACCCCACATCAACTTGTGTTACCACTGGGGTAAACTTATGCTATCGCTGCGGTTCACTTGTGTTACCATTGGGGTTCACTTATGTATATACCCCACATCAACTTGTACCCAACTAGTGATAACTTATGTATATACCCCACATCAACTTGTGCTACCATTGGGGTTCACTTGTGCATATACCCCACATCAACTTGTACCCAACTAGTGATAACTTATGCCTATACCCCACATCAACTTGTGTTACCACTGGGGTTCACTTGTGCATATACCCCATACCAAGATGTACCCAACTAATGGTAACCTACACCCCCTACCCCACATCAACTTATGCTACCACTGGGGTTCACTTGTGCATATACCCCATACCCTAGCGCACTACTAGCGTGGCAAAAAGAGCCTAAATTCTTCATCTGGTCAATTATCAACCAACGCAATTATTGTAATTATTGTGTGTCCTGTCCCCCCTTTATTCTTTTGGTTTCAGCTGTAAGTATTCCACGTAGTAAATCTTTAATAGAATCAGAAAGTAAGAGATAATGAGTGGCCCGAATATCAATCCTGTTATCCCAAAGAACCTTAAACCTATTATCACGCCCAAAACGGTAACGACAGGATGCACGTTTGCCATCTTTTTGGCTAAGGCAAAGCGAATGATATTGTCGCTCGATCCAATAACAATCAATCCCCATGCAATCAAGAATATGCCCTGCCAGATGTGTCCTTGTACCAGTAAGTATAACCCCATTGGCATCCAGATTAAAGAGGTGCCCACTAATGGAATGATTGAAGCGAAACCAGATATCACGCACCAGAAACTTGCATCTTGAACCCCAGCAATTAAGTACGCTATAAATAATAGGATTCCGTGTATGACAATAATAAGCGGCACCACAACAGAGTTACTGAATGTTTGCATCCTTAGTTCGGAAGTAAACATCTTTGTCTGACTTCTTTTGAATGGAAGATATAACATGAGTGAGGCCTCCATGCGATCTGTGCTGACTATCATGAAGTACAAGAAGAAATACATCATAGTGATAGTGGTAAAAAAGTTGAAACTTGTGTTCACTATCGAGGAAATAAACTGTGTGGCAAACGTTTGAATGTTGCCTATCAAACTTGTTACAATATTTATCTTATATCGAGACTGAATCATTGCTCCGAAATGTTCAATGGGCTTTATGAAGGTTGTGGGATTTTTTGTCACACTGATAATCTTTTCATAAAGCATGGTCGCTACTAATCCGATGGGCAGCAGAATGATGAAGAAAGAAATACAAATTACCAGTAATGCCGCTAAACTCTTCTTCCAGTTCCAGCGAACTGTAAGCCAGTCCACCAAAGGCTTGCTAAGCACGTAGAACATAACTGCCGCAAGGAAAGCCGTAAAGAAATCAAGTAAACTCCACAATAAACAACCTGCGATGACTATGATAATGGTTAAAAGAAAAAACCTATTGGGGGTGTATGCCGCGTTATTATTTCTCATAATGATGATGTCAAATTTATTAGTGTACTTTTACGAAAATTATTTAATCAAAAAACATTTGTTATGAATAGTAATCAAAAGTTCTGGACTGGTCTTTTTCTAGGTGCTGCAGCTGGTGCAGCTATTGCTTTATTCCTCAGTAGCGAAAAGGGCAAAGAGGTTCTTGCAGACGCTAAAGATACTGCCGAAAAGTTTGGCAATGATATTAAAGAAAAATTACAGTCCCTCGACAAAGAAATGGATGTTTTGGTAGAAAAAGGAAAAGTTGTTGCTACTGAGATTGAAAATAAGGTATTGGAATCAATTGTATAAATTATGGAACAAGAAGAATCTTCCTTTTTTGAGGAAAGCCGTCAACATCTTGAAGGCTACATACAAGACAGATTATTGCTACTGAAGTTGCAGACTGCCGAGAAGGCAGCTAGTGTTGCTGGATTGTTGTTTACAGGAATTGTATTGGCTTTACTCAGTTTCTTTGTACTACTATTCCTTAGTATCATGGGAGGCTACTTCTTCGCCAGTCTCACTGGAAGCCAATATATTGGTTTCGGAATCATTGCCGTTTTCTATTTGTTACTCCTTATACTAGTTGTTAGTTACAGAAAAGTATTGATTGAGAAGTGGGTAGGGAATACCATTGTTAAAATATTCTTTGAAAAAGAAAAAGAGGAAAATAATGAAACCAGCAACAATTAATACGAGCATAAACTCATTGGAAGATATTGCCGCAGCTAAACGAGAGGTGAGAAGCCGGATTAAGCTTAGGGAAAAGGAATTAAGCGCAAGATTGGATCAGTTGCCGGAAGAAACCTTCAAAGCGACAATTGGATTGGTTGTACCAGCTTTTATCAATAACAAGATAGCTGGCCGTTCCTGGAACCTCGTAAAAGATGCAGTCGGTCTGTTGTCTCCTTTTACAACGGATAAAGTCTCTCTTTGGAAAGATGTTGCCAAACAAGTCGGTTTAGTAGGATTGGCAAAAGTTGCCTTGGGATTCTTTAAAAAGTAAAAAATAAACTACACACAAGGATCCATCCTACAATATCGCCTGTAGATATTTTCATAATGAGGTACTATATTGCTGATATCAAATTTGAGTGCGTGCTTATAGGCTTCTTCCTTCATTAATTCCAACCGCTCTTCATTGTTTAGAATCGATACCGCAAACTCACTCATAGCACTCACATCCCCCACATTTGCCATAAAGCCTGTTTTCCCCTGAATAATTACTTCCGGAAGTCCGCCCGCATTGGTACTGATAACGACACATCTTGCTGCCATTGCTTCAAGAGCCGCCAATCCGAAGCTTTCATATTCGCTCGGCAATAAAAACAAATCGCTCACCAACAATATTTCTTCTATCTGCTCTTGCTTTCCTACAAAACGGATATCATCCATCACACCTAGTTCTCTCGCCAGTTCTTCTGTTGCTGATCTTTCGGGACCATCACCTACCATTAATAGTTTAGCTGGCATATAGCGGCGAACTTCACTAAAAATCTTGATGACATCATTCACGCGTTTTACCTTTCTGAAATTACTGGCGTGTACCAATATCTTTTCTCCGTTGGGTGCAATTACCTTCTTGAATGGGTCTATCGGCTTTTTATTGAATCGGCTTACATCAACAAAGTTGGTAACAACTTCTATTGGCTTAACAATTGGGAAGTTCTTAAATGTTTCCTCTCGCAAATTCTCCGAAACAGCCGTGATGGCATCGCACTCATTGATGGAGAAAGTAACCACTGGTTCGTAGGTTTTATCCCTTCCAACAAGGGTTATATCCGTACCGTGCAGGGTGCAGATTATCGGAATATTTCTTCCTGTTTTCTGTTTTACAATCTGCTTTGCCATATATGCCGCCGACGCATGTGGTATGGCATAATGTACGTGCAACAAATCGAGGTCGTAATTGATAATTACATCTACCATAGTGCTGGCAAGCGCAATCTCATAAGGAGGATAATCGAATAGTGGGTAGGTGGGAACTCTTACCTCATGGTAGTAGATGTTGGTATTAAAAACATTCAACCTTACTGGTTGTTGATAGGTGATAAAATGAACGAAATGACCTTTATCTGCCAATGCCTTTCCCAATTCCGTAGCCAAAACACCACTACCGCCGAAGGTAGGATAGCAAACAATTCCAATATGCATAAAATGTGGTTGATTAAGTGAGCCAATCAGAAATATTTACTCTCGAGCCTATACAATTAAACAGCAAAAAGAACGAATTGTTATCCCCTTCTTGTTATTCTGGATTTTACCAGATCCAACTTCAGGGATACTATATTTGAATAAAGGGCGTTTGATTGATTGGCTAAGCTCGTGAACGCATAGTCTATGGCAACGGTTCCTGTTTTGAAACCTGCGCCCAGACTAGGTTGAAAAATCCATACTTTCTTTTGATTAGTAAGATCACCATCGCTCAATGCCCGTTGAAAATTGGATACCCCTGCCCTAAAGAATAGGGTACGGTTGTAACCAAATTCTACGCCTACATTCGGGTCAATATTCAATAGGTTAGAACTAACTAAAGTGTTACTCCTGCCATCGAAGCTAAGGTGCAAATTAGCTTCTGCCAACAACGCCAACTTCTTGTTCAGGTTAAAATTATAACCTCCCGCCACTACCACACTAGGCGCTGTCATTTCGGTATTCTTGGTGGGGATGTCATTCTGAGTTAAATACAATACTTGTTTCTCTTGGTCTGTAAACGTGAAACTCCATGCTGTAAAAGTGGACGTTACATCTTTCACCACTGCCGCCAATCTGAGGTTTCCTTTAGACAATTGAATACCGCCATCAAAACCAAAGCCCCATGCTTGTGCAAACGTACCAACCGTTCTGTAGATGATTTTTGCTGTCCCTCCCAGGTTTACTTTGAATCCTTTGAAATCGTTTACTTTTTGTCCATAACTAAGCAATAAGGCATTGTCGCCCGAAGTGAAAGTGGTGATATTGTTGTAATTGATGCTTCCATCTGGCTGCACCAGATACAAGGTATTAGGAATATCATCTACTTGAAAACGAAGGAAAGAAACTCCAAAAGTACCTTTCCCATTCTTTGCAGGAATAGCCAACCCCGCATAATAATACTTGGCAATGCCCGAAAAATATTCCGCATCCATGGCACTCAACTGCGGATTGTCTTTCACATACGCTAGTCCCGCAGGGTTCCAATAGCCCGCAGTCGCATCTTTTGCACTTGCTATTTGTGCGCCTCCCATCCCTAAGCCTCTTGCTCCTGCACCCACATTCAGGAAGTCATTGGCATATTTTACAAACTGTGCCGGAACTGAGATAGTCAGAAGCAGCAATCCAATTGATGCAAGAAATAGTTTAAGAAGCTTCATTTTATGAATTAATAAGTACGAAAGTAAATGAAAGTGCGATTGGTTTAGTTGGGAGAAAAGTTAATTTAGGTTTATCTACTTATCAAAGACTTAAAAGCACGCCCCAAACAGTCAATCACGTCTGTTATCAGCATACTTTCCAGAACGTTTCTTTGTAAGTGTTCGCATGAAAAGAGGAAGTAAATGATTAATCCGCTATCAACGACTTTAACCTGTCTGCTGCCCATTCGGGGGTGATGTCACGCTGCGGACTTGCCAGCATTTCATAACCAACCATAAACTTCTTTACAGTGGCAGAGCGCAACAAGGGTGGATAAAAGTGCATGTGCCAGTGCCATTCGGGGTGTTCGCCATCATTTACCGGAGCCTGGTGAATGCCTGCTGAATAAGGGAATGAAGTTTGGAAAAGAGCGTCATAACCATTGGACAATTTCTTGAGTGCATCCGCATAAGCCACCTTTTCCTCTACGGTAAACTGCGTGATAACTTGCACTTGGCGCTTACTGATAATCATTGTTTCAAAAGGCCAGGTAGCCCAATAAGGCACCAATACCACAAAGTGTTCGTTGCTGTATACAATGCGGATGTTGTTTGTTATTTCGGCAGCAAGATAATCACCCAAAATGCTTCTCTGGTGCTTTTGATAATAGGCTAACTGGTGTTTGGTTTCCTTTTCCAGCTCCACAGGCACATCTTCACTGCTCCATATCTGCCCGTGTGGATGCGGGTTACTGCACCCCATTATCTCGCCCTTGTTCTCGAATATCTGTATGTATTTAATCCATTCATTTTGGGATAATTCCTTAAACTCCTCCTGCCACAAGTCAATCACAGCCTTTATTTCGGTCACTGATAATTCTGATAGTGTCTCATTGTGTTTGGGCGAAAAGCAGATGACTTTACAGATTCCCCGCTGACTCTTTGCCTGAAATAAATTATCGATGTTTATGCTACCATTGGGTGTATTTGGGATTAAAGCCGCATGGTCATTGGTGAAGGAATAGGGTCCCTTGTAATCGGGATTAACCGAACCATCCACCCTCGTATTGGTAGGACATAAATAACACGCAGGGTCATAGACGGGTCTGTTATTTGTTGGAACAGCTTCCACTTTCCCCAACCAAGGACGCTTACTTCTGTGTGGAGAGACTAAAACCCATTCTCCGGTGAGGATATTTAATCTTCTGTGCGGATGCTCTATGATGTTGAAACTTTCTGTCATTTAATACATTTTCTGGAATGATAAGTTCTTGTTGAATTTAAGATTCAGGTGCTGATTAAGTAATACAAATCTTACAGATACCGCACTTGAGGTTACAAATGTAAGTATTACACTTAATATGGAGGGAACATGGATTTTAATTCGTTTTCGATTCGTTTAGGATGCTTTCTAATAATACTTCTTTAATTTAAAGGTGTCAGCCTGAGCTTGTCGAAGGCGGTTATTAAATGAAAGTAGCTCTATTATACCCGGTTTCGACAAGCTCAACCTGACAGTCGACAAGCTCAACCTGACAGTCGACAAGCTCAACCTGACAGTCGACAAGCTCAACCTGACAGTCGACAAGCTCAACCTGACAGTCGTTGAACTCAACCTGAAAGGCGTTGAACTCAACCTGAAAGGCCCTTTCTTATCAAATAAAAGACGGATTGTAATCCGTCTCTACAGGCAGCCCTCGATAATAATAGCAGCCCCTTGCCCCACGCCCACACACATGGTTGCCAAGCCATAATTGGTTTTAGTTCGGTTCATCTCGTGTACCAGCGAACCAATAATACGGCTTCCGGTACTGCCCAAAGGGTTGCCCATGGCAATACTTCCGCCATTGGGGTTGATTGTTTTTTCATCCAGTCCCAAATCCTTTATACATGCCAGACATTGCACAGCAAAGGCTTCGCAAAGCTCCGTAATACCAATATCGTTAATGGAAAGCCCCGCCCGTTTCAAGGCTTTTTGGGTAGCAGGAACAGGGCCAATCCCCATAATATCGGGGTGGACACCAGCAATGGCCATGCTTTTTATTTTAGCCAAAGGCTTCAACTTAAAAAGCTTTACTGCCTCTTCACTAGCCAATAATAAGGCAGAAGCCCCATCATTGATGTGGCTACTATTGCCCGCCGTAACGCTTCCACCTGCCACAAATGCCGGACGTAAAGCAGCTAATCTTTCCAGGGAAGTCGTGCGTGGTTGCTCATCTTTAGAGAAATAAGTGGGTGAAGCATTGTCGGACAAAGGCACGGGAATAATTTCACTGTCCCATTTGCCTGCGGCGAGAGCGGCTGCATATTTTTGTTGTGAATGGAGGGCGAATCTATCTTGATCCTCCCTGCTGATACCCCATTGGTTGGCAATATTCTCAGCCGTTTCACCCATATTATAGGGGTGGTACTTAGCCGCCAATTTCTTATTAGTCAACCGCCACCCAATGGTACTATCCACCATCTCTACTTCCCGGGTATAAGCGCCTTTACTCTTTGGCAAGATAAAAGGGGCACGCGTCATACTCTCCACCCCACCTGCAACATAAAAAAGTCCTTCGCCACAACTGATGGCACGGGCCGCATCCATCACCGCTTGCATCCCGCTGGCACAAAGGCGGTTGACAGTATTGCCACCCACCGAAACAGGAAGTCCAGCCAATAACGCCCCCATCCGGGCCACATCCCTGCAATCTTCGCCCGCCTGGTTGCTGTCGCCAATAATTACATCTTCCAACAAGTTTACATCAACAGCAGGATTCCGATCAACCAATGCCTTGATAACCACCGCCAATAAATCGTCGGGACGAATGGTTGCGAGCTTGCCTCCATATTTTCCAATGGGGGTACGGACTGCATCTATGATATAAGCTGTTTGCATAAAATTTGTTTTTACTAACCAGTAGTTTTTGCCACCAAGGCACGAAGCCTCAAAGAGGCGCAAAGAAAAGTAAGAAGCAGATAATGAGTAAGAATTAATAATTAATGTTCATTTGAGTCTTAGCCGATAGGGGGAAATTTGATAAGCCGCTAAGGCAGAATGGGCTATCAAAAATAAATCGTAGAGATATAAAACATGTTCTACTTTGCAGGACAAATAACGAACAATATTGCCTGTGATACCGCATACGCTACCATATAAAACTAAAACGTACCAGTTATTAATTAGCTGTTTCTTCCTTTCTTTCATAAACTTCTTTTTAGTCAATACAACAACAATCTACTCGTTTGAAGCTACCTCGTTACCCCTTTCACGGACGTCCCTAAGTCTTTCCCGGACGTCCGGGAAGACACTAACTACCTCCCTGACTCTTTCCCGGACGTCCGAGAGAGCACTAACTACCTCCCTGACTCTTTCCCGGACGTCCGGGAAGGCACTAACTACCTCCCAAACTCTTTCCCGGACGTCCGGGAAGGCATTAACTACCTCCCTAACTCTTTCCCTGACGTCCGAGAAAGCTACACTTACCTCTTTTAAAATCAGTTTTACATCTATTTACACTCATTATTGGCAAAATATACGTTTGAAGGAGGCAAACAGCGTTTGAAAACAATGCAGAAAGCTCAACACTTAGCAGGTGGTAACCGTTGCGGCACTGGGGTACAGCCCAAAGAACAACCGACAAATACCATTATAGAAACGTAAGGGTATGGCTTTGAAAATTTTCTAATCTACTAAATTCTAAAGGAATGAGTAAGAAAAAAGATCAATTTTCGGTAGATTCAGTCACGTTGGCTACCAATCTAACCACCCTTGTTACCTATTCTGCTACAGCAGCAGTTGCAACAAGATTGGGTATTAGTGCGGCAGACAACACAGAACTGAGTGGAGTGGTAACACCTTTTGTGACTGCCCAAGCTGCCCTTAGCAACAAGAATGCTGTAACCAAAACGTTGACCCAAACAAGGGACACCGCCCAGGAAAAGGCAGTTGCAGTGGCAAGGAGGTTTTCGCTAAAGTGGTATTACAACAATCTGCCCGCTACAGCCACCGATGTGTTGAACGCCGCTTTGGAACCGCACTCCGATGTGCGTACAAAGCTAAAAGGGGGAACGATTGAATTGCCACGTATGGCAGTTGAATCGCAAACCGGGCACCAGTTCAACATACTTATGGCAGATTCATTGGGTAGCCGAGGCAGGCCGGTGAACGTAGTGTTTTTCAGGGTACGGTATTTTGTGGTGGTAGCGGGAACAACAGCACCTGTTGACCCAGCCGATTTCTGCAAGTTTATCGACAACAGTAGTTACCCCATTGTTCTCACGCTACCTGCGGCACAAGCAGGGCTACCAATAGCAATTGCCAGTTGCTATGTGGATGCGCAAGGGAATGAAGGGCCATATACCGCTGTGGTGAATACAAACATTACGTAAGTTACCGTCATCTCGACGAAGGAGAGAACTAACCGAAAATCAAGAGGATAACTTGAGTGTTTTAGTGACAGCCTGAGCATTTGGGTGTCAACTTGAGCGTTTTGGTGTCAGCTTGAGCGTTTGGGTGTCAGCTTGAACTTTTGG
>Ga0208741_10001206_pt1 | contig 10531 bp, 6 predicted proteins | sample CryBogCBE03Jun09_FD_184576 | JGI IMG/M metagenome (GOLD analysis project Ga0208741, IMG submission 184576) | Freshwater microbial communities from Crystal Bog, Wisconsin, USA - CBE03Jun09 (SPAdes) | ecosystem: Environmental > Aquatic > Freshwater > Lake | place: Crystal Bog, Wisconsin, USA...
TTTGCTATCAATGTCGTGCAATTGAGTAAATGATTTGCCGTCCTTAGATGGTGTATAAATAACGTCACCATTTCTAGGGCTTCTAGTTTTAATCAAAGATAACCCTTTATTGTCATAAACAACTTGCGCATCATGCCCATAACTTTTAATAACATTCTCTGCATTTTTGGCGGGCGATTCTAATTTTGATTTAGCAAATGGGATATCTTCATCTAAAGCGCCAGTAGATAAAGGAACGTTTAGTTTAGACGCCTCAGCAAGTCTATCCATCTCCGCTTGAATTGCAGCATCTTCTTGCAACTTTTTATTTTGAGGATTGGTTAACTCTTCTGCATGACGGGCATAGTCTTCTTTAGGAATGCTTTCTAACTGCTCAATACGGCTATCAATTTCTTCTAATTTAGAAATGTTTTCCATGTTATGTGCAGTAGGTGCTATATCTCCATCAATAGCAGCCTTTGCCATTTCACGGAAACCTTCTACTGCGTCAGGATAGCGCGCTAAATCTGCTTCGCTGATAATTCCATGTTCAATAGCATCATGCATTAATACATCTAATCCTTTAGCTTCCTTTCTAAATACATAAGGATAACTTTTGTTTCCCGACTCAATTCCCATGTCGGATTTTTCTTTAGTATTGATACCAACTTTTCTAAGGAAAATATTAAGATTGTCTTTGACAGTTGATAGTTGATTACGGTCTTTATAAAGCTGATTTAGCTCTGTTTGATAAGGATGCGGTATTTCTGCAGGAACTGCTTCAGGAGCTTTCTCAGTTACTTCTTTTGCAACTTCTACAGGAGCAGCTTGTTGTTTTGGCGCAACAGTTTCAGCAGGAACCTCTACAGGAGCAGCCTGAATAGGTAATGGTTTAGGCGGCTCTACTGTAGTTTCTGGTGGAGCTGGAGGAGTTATTTCTTTATATGGACGACCTTCTGCTTCAGCCATCATCATCTCTTTATCTTGAGACTGTGATGAAGGAACCATTGTAGGTTCAGTAGGGGCTTGTGGAGGAATAGGAGGCGCTGGATGTGCAGATTGCCCACGACCCTCTTGGTATGCTGATACACCACGGCTAACCCCACCGATACCAGCACCAGCGGCTGCAGCACCAAAGAACGCTTCTTTGTACTCTTTCATAGCGTCTTCACCAGTTAGGCTTAATCCTGCCTGATAACGCTCTGCAGCCTGTTCTAAGACCTCTACTGGGGCTTCTGCAATGATGCCTTCTGTAGCACCTACTGCGGCTCTTTTACCTACCTTAGCAGCGATTTGACGGGCTGTTAATTCTTTTAATATTTCTTCGCCAGCTTTCTTTTCTACCATGCCGCCAAGACCAGCAGTAAATCTGTCGGCATAGTATCCAAGTGGAGCGGTAATGGCTGCAGTAGTAGCCGCTTTTGCAACTTCTAATTCTTTAGGATTGTCTTTTTCTTGGGCTTGGCGAACCAAAAAGTTACCAAACTGCTGAATACCGTATACGCCCATACCAACCACAGCACCACCAACAGGTGATAGAAATGGCGTAGCAGCAGCACCGGCGGCTAAAGGAACCGCCATTTGTGGAGCTGACTGTAAAATGCTTTCACTAATGTATTTAGGAACTTGAGCGGCGGCAGCACCTAGTCCTTGCTCTTTATAAATACGTTCAATATCTGCAGCAGATAACTGTGGTGTTTCTGGCTTTTGTTGTTGGGCTGCTTTGATAGCCTGCATCTTACGAGCAGTCTCTGCTTCAGTACCAAGCGTTGCTTCTTTAGCAAGACTTAATCCTGAATAAACATCACCCAAAGACTCTATACCGCCTTTAAGCGCTGCAGCAGAACCGGGTATAAATCCTACTTCTTCTGCTTTAGATGGTTGTGGCTGCGCTTGAAATGCATTAATCATTGAGGCGATTTGGCGCGCATCTTCTACATTTCCAGCGGCATCTGCCTTTTCCAAAGCAGAAAACATTTGATTCAAATCAGCCATTGCTAGCCTTTATTTATATTTGTCTAGTAAAGCTTGTTGGTCAGCAGATATTGTAGGTGCTGTAGGAGCGGATGAGCCACCAAACATGCCCTCAAAGAATCCTTTTGGTTTTGGAGGTGGAGGAGTTTCAATTGGAGGCAATTTTACTGTGCTTGGCTTATATGGGACACCAAAATTACTATAAGTATTCTTAGTAATCATTTCCATGTTATTCAAATATCTTTGCTCTTTTTCAGGCGTCAATGTACCAGCTTCACGTTCTTTTTCTAAACCTTTAGATAAAGAAATATATTGTGGATTTCTATTTAATGCAGTATCAGCCTTAACTTGTAAATTCTCTATTAAAGTCGGTTTTTCACCAAGCGCTCTTTCGGTAAGTTCATTACGTTTTCTACCAATCTCAGCAGCGCTTTGATATTTGTACAGTCCAAGCTGTTGATTCATTAAATCGCTTTGTTCTTTTTGTGTTGCAGCATTTAGAGCGGCATATGTACCAACACCTTTTTCAGCGCCCTGACCAATATTAACAGCAGCGTATGGAGATGTACCACCCATCATGCCAAAGCCCGCTTGCATCAAAGCAAGATACTTGTTGGTCTCTGCGTTCTTTTTGGACTCAGCACGTTGATTTGCAATATCTGTCATATACTGTGCAACAATAGGGTCTGATGCCAAAGAATTAGCGGCAGGAGCTGAGTTGATTCCAGCATTTTCTACGGGTGAAGTTGGAGCGGAAGGAGGGGGATTGCTTAATGAGTATTGTGGTCCAACTTGGCTTGGGTCACTAATAGACATAGGAGAAGTTGGAGTTGCAGGGGCAGTAGGTTTACTATCATCCCAAGCGGTATTGGTTACGCCAAAATTAGTTGCATCTGGAATAACCTTGGGTGCTGAAGTATCTGTAAAACTAACATTTTTGCGGGCATTGCTTGCAGCATTAAATCTTGCAGCTTGCTCTTCTGGTGTTTCTTTTATAACACGGTTTACACCAGCGGCAAATGGTTGACCTATGTTACGTTGATATAAGTCATATATGTCATAATTTCTTGGAGTAGTTAATGCGGTACCAATATTTTTTACGCCCTGCACTAATCCACGACTACGTTGTAAATAAGCGTTGTCTGCACCAGAATCACCCATAGATTGGTCTTCTAGCTCACTAGATGTATCGTAATCTGCTTGAGATACTTTTCCTTCATTTTTAAAATGCGCAATACCGCCTTCTGCCATATTGACATATTTACGAGTCTCTTCAGGTAATCCTGCAATCCCCTTTTCAGAACGTAGGGCGCGGTCAACACGACCCGGACCAGCATTGTATGCCATTAACGCAAGGTTAGGGTCTTGGTATTTATCATACTGTTGTTTAAGATATCCAATGCCGCCTTGAATATTCTGAATAGGGTCCATTCTATCCACACCCATTTGTTTAGCAGTACCAGCCATCAGTTGCATAGGACCATAAGCGCCCGCTTTAGACATTGCAGTCTCTGGGTTAGGATGATTACCAGTCTCTTTATATAGGGCACGTACAGCAATCTCTGGGGGCAAACCTTGACGTTGAGCTTCTTTAATGACTAAGTCTTCGTATTTATGTTTACCTTTAGCACTCACTTCTTGAGACATAGGCTCCATTTGAACGGCGGCAGATGGGTGTATTGGGCGTCTACCACCGCCTGCAACAATAGCTTGGATAAGGTCATTATCGGTACCAGAACCATAGAGTTGTTCTAGTTCTCTATCTTCTTCATCATCGTCCATACCACCTACAGCAAAGCCAATAATGCCACCCTCTGCTATTTGAGTAGGAAGGTTACTTGGTGCCACATCAATTCCTTGTGGAGCTTGTTCTGGAGCTTGTGCGACTTGTTGTTCTATTTGCGATTCTGGTATAGCAGTATCAATTCCCTGTTTAGGAAGTTGTGCTTCTAGCATTTGAATCTTTTGTAATTGCTCTTTAATAAAGGGTATACCCTTATATGCCTCTATTTCACCAGACTGTACGCCCTGATGAACTTGTGCAACAACAGTCTTTAATTCATTAATTTTGTGTTCAATTTGTTCTGGAGCCATCATTTGGTCTGCTTGCTGCATGACTTCTTGAGCAATAGGAGGTTGTTGTAAACCCTGAATACCGGTTTGTGGCGCAGGAGTTTGTTGTGCGTTCTGAGCCATATCTGGAGTCAGTACATTATCTTTAACGGATTGTTGTAACTGTTGCGGTGTCATTTTTTGTGCCGTAGCCATTTTGCTAAAGTAGTCGCCAATCATACTTCCTCCATCTTGATTCCAAGCATAGAGTAATGAACTGTTTTATATCCATCGCTATCACGACCAACGGCTTGTGGCATAACTTGTTCAACTTCATCAGCCATAACGCCACGATAACGTCCATAGCCTGATTTATCTTTAAATTCTGGCTTGTAATCAAACTCATAGATGTTGACGCCATTCATAAGAATGTCCACAAATTCAATATTTTCTTTTACACGAATATCAGAAGATGAAGGCGTGGTATTCATAGCGTTATACAATCCTAATCCTGCAATACCAGCGGTTCCAAGACCAGCGGCTTGAGAGATGGCACTAGGAGCGGCTTGATATTGTTGTACAGTAGAAGACTGTAACGGTAAGCCACGTAACTGAGCATTCATAAATGCAAGCTGTTGTTGTGGGTACTGTTGTGCCACAGCGTAATTCTGAATACCTTGGTTGATAATCTGCTGTTGTTGTGCTTGTTGTTGTGCGCCCGCAGCATTTTGAGCAGACAGAATACCTTGTTGAGCTTGTAACTGTTGACCGCCCAAAGCGCCCAATTGTCCAGCACCTTGAATACCAGCTTGTGCGCCCTGTAATCCCATATTAGCCACATTAGCAGCTTGACCTTGAGCATTCTGATAGGCTTGACTATAAGCATTGCCAACCAATTGGTTCTGAGCCAACATTTGATTTTGCTGGTTTAAACCGCTCATCAATGCTTCACGGCTGCCACCAAAAGCACCAGCGTTTGTAGCTTGACCTTGTTCTTGAGCGGCTTGTTGACCATATTGTTGGTTCAATAACTGCATGGACGGCGCAAGCGTATTTTGAAGATACGGATTCATGTACTGCGCCATAGCATTAGGATTGGTCAATTGACTTTGTAGGTTTTGACCAGCACCTAAAGCCTGCATTGTTCCTGTAGCTGCTGCGCCAGTAGCTGCACCATATTGTCCCGGCAATTGTAAGTTAGCAGCGCCTTGTTGGGCTTGCTGTTGAAGCGGGCTAAATCCTGCTACATAGTCTGATGGATTTTGACTGTATGGTTGATATGGTTTAATACCAGTAATATTGACATTACCATTAGCATCGGTGTTAGTATTAAATAGCTGTTGCTGAGTAGCACCTAACATGGATTCAACATAGGGCTGAGCATAATCAGGAATATTGGTATTTTGTACAGTTGTCTGAGTGGGTGATGTAGATGCAGGAGGAGGAGAGGAACCGCCTCCGCCATAGATACGTCCACCGCCAACTTTATGCTGGGTTACAGAATCACCTAGGGTTTCCCCTAATGCGTATAGTTGGCGTTTTGAATAATACATATTTATCCTAACATCTTTGTAAAGACTTTATCTGTCCATTTATATCCTAAATACTCAAACAGTCTTGAATTATCTAAATGCACCTTAGTGTGCATGACAATTCGATTAACTCCAAACTGCTTTAATACTTTTTCAGCGTACTGAAATAACTTAATTCCTACTCTGCCTTTGCGGTAATCTTTTCTCACAAAGTACAAATCTTCAAATGCGGTAACACAAGAACGATAGTGCATATGGCGGCTAATCGTAAATACAATATAGCCAATCAATTCACCATCAAAGCGGCAAGTAATACACCGCAACATCCTAGCTTTTGCTAGTGCCTGATACGCTTCTATATCTGGCTCTAACGGGTACTCTTTTGTGACACATAACTCTTCATAATGCAAAGGAAATAACTTTTCAAACTCTGGGAGGAACTGTAGTGCGTCTACATCCTCGTAGATTAGTTGTGTCATGCTGGTAAATATTTCTCCGATTTAATCTGCTTACCTTGTGATTTACGCCCTGTTCGTGCATGGCGTACTTTATCCATCATTTTATACAAATGTTTAGCGCCAGCGTCAGTAGAGCCGTTGCCTAAACCTGATACCACATCAGCAGGAACCACAAATTCACCATCTGCAAGGCGCGCTTCTTGTTTTTTGCCAATCATTGCTGGAATAGAGTCACTCATACCATCGCCGGGACCTTTAAGTAAACGACCACCATCGGAATATGAGCCTAATGTACTAATTCCACCGCTAGCCATACCACCAGCAGCATAATTTACACCTTGAACATATCCATATTGCTGATTAAATGCTTGTGGATTTTGATAATATTGTTGACGCAATAAATTATCTTCATAATTATTCCCCATTTGGTTTGCCATTTTTGCGCCATATGAAGCGGCTGCCCCTCCAGCAGGACCTCCAAATGCGCTACCAACAGCACCAGCAACAATAGGAACAACCGAATCTGCTACATGACCAGCAGTCATATTTACCCCTTGTTGTTGACCTTTTGCATAATCTGCTTGTGTAGGTCCGCCATACATATTTGTAGTGGGCTGATATTGAGAACCTGTAGCACCATTCCAAACTCTTGCTTCTGCTGGAGTATTAATACCAGCTATAGCTTGCTCAGGGTGGTTTTCGTAAGTTTCTGCTGCTTGTTGCGCATGAAAAACTGGGGTCTCTACCAATGAATCTAAAAAACCACCAAATCCATATTTTTTAATTTTTCCGCCTTTTGCTAAAGCAGTAATACCACCTTGTGCATATTGAGCATGATATAAAGGGGTTGGAGGAGTTACTACATCTGGTTGATAGTTATTAGGGTCATACTTAAACTTCTGTAATGGACCGCCAGTATAAATAGCATTAGGGGGGGTATAAGCACCGGGTCTTGGAGCTTGATAACCATACGCATTGGTTAGACCAGCTACACCCATTTGTAAATTTGTTGCTGGACCTACACCAAGGAAATTTTTTCCTGCTGCGCCTGCAGTTGAGGATGCGGCATTTGGCATATAAGTATTTGCGTTAACGCCAGTTGCTGTTGGTACTCTACCAGCAGATGGGCCAGCAGCCATATCTGCTATATCTTGTGTATTACCCATAGTAGTAGGTGTTGCCTGTGGGTTTATTACAGCGCCTTGCGGTGTTAACATTTCACCAGAAGTATTAGTAGCAATATCACCAGTTTCGGAAGCGATTGGAGCGCCTTCAGTTACTGGAGCAACATCAGATACTGCGCCTAAATCTCCAGCATTGGATGCTGGTCCTAAAGCACCTGAAAGAGCGCCACCTAAAGCGCCAATACCAGCAGAACGAAGCACATTTTGACCAGTAGCAGCGGCAGCTAAACCACTTAATCCAGCACCAGTAGCGGCAGTTGCAGCCGTTTCACCAAGAGCTAAACCAGCGCCACCACCTTCCATAAGAATGGGAGCCAACTCAGGGGCAGCTACGCCTGCGGCTATCATTAGCCCCATATCTAATAGGTTACTGCCTCCGCCACCATTGCTACTCATATGTATTCCTTATAGAATTTTGCTCATTTTACCACTGTTTAAACTGCGCTACCACTAGAATTTACCCATTTAGAACCGTTATACCAAATAGGAATTCCAAGGGTTGTATCAAAATATTGTTGCCCAGTTACCAAATCTACGGCTGGTCTATTGGCTGTTGTGCCATAGCGAACGGTAGAAGTTGCTCTTGTAAAGTTATCTATTTGCACAAAATATAGGCGTAATGCGTTCAGTATTTGGTTTTCAAAGGATTGGTCATACATCATCCCAGCCACAGGCAAGTTGGGTGCTTTTGTGGGGATAATGGTAGGATTAATCATCTTCTACCGTCTTGTTTAACGTCATAACGATTTGTGCCTAATTGCCACGCTGTTCCTATGGTGTTGGAATAGCATTTAAACGCCATTTGGCGCCCTCTAAGGCGTGTATAGACCTCTCCAGTAAACTGCTGTACCGTATACTCTTGAGGCGTAGGATAAGCGTAAGATTGGCTACTAACAACTGGGTTCTGGTCTGTAGAGCCATACGCCGTTCCAGAGTTTTGGCGTGGATATAGCGCCATCGTAACTTGTGGATTAGCTACGGTTGAGCCATTAAAGTTCACATCAGGCAATAAACGCCATACAAAACCAAAATGTTGACCGCTATTGTTTTGGTCAGATGCCATAATGCCAAAGTCAGAAGACTGAATATAAGCATAAATAGGTTGTGTTTGAGATGTAGCAGAATCATCTACTCCGCTCTCATGGTATAAGAGTCTGCCGTTATAATCAGCCGCCACTGGATTAGATTGAATATTGTTCTGAATCCATGCGCTTCTACCGTTTAACGCCCAAGCTGTACCTGTACCAGAACCTACGCCCGTGGCTACAAAGTAGGTTCCTACGTTATTGTTTGCTGCACCAATAGCGGTAAAGTTTGTTGTTCCCGCACTGCTAATGACATATTGTTTTCCAACTACAAAAGAGCCAGCATTTACTTGAACGGTTTCAAATGTGCCATAAGCCCATGCATCGTCTAAATAGTTGTAAATGACGTATTTGTCAATTGAGTTGTCAATGCTTTCGTTGCTAACATAGAACCACCAAACTTCGTTATACCCTTCGTTTGCGCCAGAACATACTTGGAAAGCTTGATTGATGTTTAAATCATCAAATACATATTGACGCAAAGTTGATGGAAGGGTGTGAACTGTACCGTCATATTTGTAGAATTTAGACGTGCCCATCCAATAAGTAATATTATTAATCGTTACCATGCAGTTAGGCGACATAACAGATATGTTGTCCATTAAAAGCTGGAATGACCATACATATGGGTATCCTACATACTGCATTGTATATAGGGCGGTATTAGTCCAAATTAAAATCTCTTGACGGGTTGCCCTTGCGCCCATAATAAATGAGCCATTCGATAGAGCAAATTCACCAGATTGATTGGTTACTTGCGGAACCCATTGATAAGCATTCGCTTGGTCCGACCAGCGTACAAGCATAGGGTTAAACGTAGCACTGTAAGTGCCACCATTATACGAGTTAGAACCAAACGCAATAACGAACTCTTGAATAGCAGACGTGATAACTTGGAGAGTAGATACTGGTACATATTGACCTGCATAAGAAATAGTGTAGTTTCCGCTAGATGCGGCAGTCGATGGAATGGTAAGCGGTACAGAAGTAGAGCCTATTACATAGTTAGAAGATACTTGCGTACCAGTCGCTATTCCTGTGCCTGTAATATATGAATATGGATAAATTCCAGCGGGCGCAGAAGCTATCGCAGTCGAAGAACCGCTAGCAAAAGATAAAGAGGTAATCGTACTTGCGGTAGTATTAGCCAAAGAAGACAAGGCTACTGCTCTAGTGGTTACTCCGCCTGAATCTTGCCAATAATAAATTGGTCCGCCACGAGGAGCTAATACAAGGTCTTGACCAAAGTTATCATTTGTCCAAAGTCTTAATTGGCTATTAATTCCTGTAGCATTGTTATAGGCTGTTCCCCACCCACGTGTCCCAGATTGTTTTTCAGCAATCACAGAAGAACCACCGCCTGTTGTTGTAGAAGTTGCTACAAATGAACTAGGAAGCGTAATGCTGTAAGTGCTGGCTGTAAGAGAAGTAACCTGATAAGTACTATTGAGTATTCCTGCTGTAATGCCATCAAAAGCAGTTGCGCCCGAAAAGTCTACATAGTTTCCTGTAGGAATACCATGTGCTGCTTGAGAGACGATGACTGTTCCGCTACCAGAAGTTGTACTAAAAGGATTGGTTCCTAGCGTTGACGTGGCTGCAAGTGAAACACCGCCCCACGGTCCAGTACCCCAACCGTTACTAATTGATGCCGTGATTTGTCCTGTTGGAAGTTCATATTGTGCTACAACTCCTGTTCCTCCAGTGGCGGTTGAAGTTGCTGCAGAAGAAAGCGTAATTCCATAGCTACTAGAACTAATAACAGAAGTGACAATATATTCACCACTAATAACAGCACCACCTACAGTACAAGTACTTAAAATAACATAATCGCCTGTTGCTGGACTATAAGCAGTATCAGTGATAACTACACCAGTCGAACTGGCAGTCGATGCTATAGGGTTTGTACCTAGTGTGGTTGTCTGATAGATTGGGGTAATGTCATTATAGAATCCACCAGAATAAATATAATACTTGGAGGTGGTTCCTACACCAATAAAGACGTTTGAATTAAGGTCAACCCAAGTCCATAAAGAACGGCAAGTACCCAAAAACTGAGTAGGGCTTACTTGTGTCCAACCGCCTATTTTTTCAGGAAGTCCTGAGCGAAAACGAATCTTATCCCCGTCATACCAATATCCTTCAGCACTGTAAGCAGTGCCTTCCCGATATAGGCTGGGTTTAAAGACAAGCTTTTGTAATGGCATATTAGTTCAATACTTCCAAAGCTTTGTTAATCTTAGCAATACGGTCATCTAAACCTAATG
>Ga0208741_10001207_pt1 | contig 10530 bp, 28 predicted proteins | sample CryBogCBE03Jun09_FD_184576 | JGI IMG/M metagenome (GOLD analysis project Ga0208741, IMG submission 184576) | Freshwater microbial communities from Crystal Bog, Wisconsin, USA - CBE03Jun09 (SPAdes) | ecosystem: Environmental > Aquatic > Freshwater > Lake | place: Crystal Bog, Wisconsin, USA...
TTTGGATTAGGGTTTATCCCTATGTTGCAGTTTGCAGTATGTAGCTATCGTTTGCAGTAGAAGTAATTTTTTAATTGAGGGTCATGCTTATGAGAGGAGCAAGGAATGACACACGCAATTATTGAAGTGGTAGTGCTTGCTTGTTTGTATTTTTACATTAACAGAGGAGAGTAAAAATGCTTTATTTATTTAAAAAAGAAGTATTTATTTACACCACAATCGAAGCTGATTCTGAAGATGAAGCATGGGAAAACCTAGATAAAGTTTCCTATTCACTTTCGGATTTTATGGAGATTGACGAAGTATCTTGCGAAATAATTGATATTAAGGAGCATGAAGATGTCTATTGAAATGGTAAAGCTGGACAACATAGACGCGATGAGCGACTTATTGTATGACCTTCTTTCGGAAGCATTTAAGGAAGAATTAGTAAGACAGGGCAAAAACCCAAATGTATTTTGGGATTTTTGGTCGATTAGTGCAACCTACGAAACCGCAGAGGAGATTGAAAATGTCTGATTACAAAGAATATACCAGCACAGTAATACTTAGATTTGAAGGTAATTGGCATGAGGCTGATTCACCAGAAGACTATATTTTAAGATTAAAAGAATCGTTTTATGAGAATTTTAATATTGAACTGATTGATTCAGAAATTACAAATATTGAGGAGACGGAAAATGCCTAATTGGTGCGACAACACATTGGAATTAAATCATAAAGACCCCGCTATGATTGCGAGGGCTAAAAAGGCTTTTGAGGATATGAATTTTTTAAATGAGTTTATTCCTATCCCCGAAGAATTGCGGAAAACCACCGCGCCATGCGAACCCGTTGAGGAATTGCAAAAGAAGTATGGCTATTCTAATTGGTATGATTTTTGCGTAGGCGAGTGGGGAACTAAGTGGGATATTGGCGGGGGTGATGGATATATCAATTCAGAAGACCCTAATTATCTATCCCTATCCTTTCAATCCGCATGGAGTCCACCGATTGACGCATACAAAAAGCTGGAGGCTATGGGCTTTGATGTTTGGGCTATTTATTATGAATCTGGCATGATGTTTTGCGGAGCTTACGGACAAGGCGCGGACGAGTTTTACGATATCGACGCGGGTTCTGAATGGGTAAGAGAGAATATCCCTAGCTACTTAGATCATGCTTTCGGCATTTCTGACGGAATGGCAGAGTGGGAAGATGACAACGAAGAGGAGGAAGAAAATGCGTAAGATGATTATTAAGGCTTATGAAACTGTAATCCATAATGAATGGTATGAAGACGGGGCAAATGTTTTAATTGGCGTCGTGGAAGACGGACACCCTGACGAAGCCCATTGGGAGTCGTATGCAGATGATAAGATTTATTTTTACCTTACTCTCGATGAGATGGCTAATCTTAAAGTAGGTGATGTTTTGAATGATGGGGAAGACTTCACAATTATGGAGATTGACCCAGAGCCAAGAATTTATGAAGTCGAATACAACGAGGAGGATTACGAAAATGCTTAGATGGATTCTTATAGATATGCAGACCAACGAAACTATCGGAGAGTATGCAACCCTTATGCAAGCAGTATCAGAGGGTAATAAAAGGCGATTAGCTACAGGAGCTAATTATTTCGTGGAAGATCGTATGTATGATGAGGAGCTATCGTGGACAGACATAGTATGGTCGAAAGACTAATTGCAGACGATATTACAACGATTAAGATAGGCTTGGAGCAAGGGGACGCAGAGTATCTCTATGACATTCTTATGAGTGGGATAGGCTACGACAAGCAAACTTTGCGGGAAATCATTGATGAATACAATACAAGAACATGGGAGGAATCGTGATTGACATTGATAAGATGACTACAACCAAATGGCTAAACTATCGTGAGGATTTATTAGACGCCCATTTAGCAAAAGGATTACCGCTTATACCTAGTGTGGAATGTAAGCATTGTGATGTAGTAAACGATTATTTATGTTTTGATTGTGAGTGCTTTCAAATTGATAAAGCAAGGGAGGAATCATGAAGATTACAGGCATGACAATAATTTTTAATTTTGAAAATGGTGATAGCCAAGATGTAAGCAGTTATATACCTAATCATATATGGTCGAACTTGGAAAACTTTGCTGATGTTTGGCAAGAAGATGAAGAAGAGGTAGAAGAAGAAGATGAAGAAGATTGGGAGGAAGAATGAGCCATACTAGACACCTGAAACGAGCGGTCAAAATTCTGAGAGAAAATCTCGAAGATCAGATATTGGACGATCTCGATATTGAAGGTCAATTTACATGGAATTTAAAGAATTGGACGATTCAGTTTTATAAAGAATCCGATTATGAAAGTGTCGTGGCATACGCTTGCAAAGATGAAATCACAAATTGGAGTGATTACATTACTTTGGAATGCCGTAAATGCCAATGGATTGATTTATTAACCGAAGAATATACGACACCAAAATTTCAACCGGCAGAGGAGGAAGCATGAAAATTACATCAGAGATGTTAGCGTATGCTATTGGATATTGGGAAGGCAGACATTACGGGAGCGAAGAAACTGATTACGATCCAGCAGACCCATGCAAGCATTACTACAAAGCTGGATATGAATCAGGTGTAGGCGATTATTGTCGATTTGATTTGGAGGAAGCATGAAAAAGTATTATGTAAGCGGTTCATATTTACAACATTTTGAATGTTTTGTGATGGCTAATGATGCGGAAGAGGCAAGAGATATTGCTTTATCAGGGGACGCAGATTATATGATGCGAGATTGTGATGATTGGAGCATTGATGATATAGCGATTGTTAGAAAAAAGGAAATAGCATGAAAGTAGTCGTTGAGTTTGATTTACCGGAAGGACAGGCTATCCCTGATCCTAGAGAAATAGTAATGCTTACTAGCCCTGATTGGATAGCTAGCTGGTGGCATATAGATGATGTAAGAGAGCATTATGCTGGAGATGGGGAATATATCCAGCTTACAGACGAAGAGTGCAGAGAAGTATTAAGACTAGCAGAGAAATACCATGATTGTGATGTAGGTATCTGTTGGGATTCATTAAATGTATGGCAAACCCAAGTTTTTAGACAAAGAGAGAGAGAAACAGAATGATTAAGCTAACTAAAGAGCAACAAAACCGATTAAAAGCAGTAGGACGCAAAGCAGACCATCCTGATTGCGGTAAACCTAATCCAGCATTAGAGGATTTGCTAGACCATCTTAGAATGGAAACGCCCTCAGCATTTTTGAAAGAGGAAGAACTAAGATACAGAGTCTTTATGATTAAACCCAAGAGCGATAAAGTCCCTTGTCGTGGTTTTAACTTTAATTCTATTAAGGAAGTCCAATGAAACCCTTCTGCGTCAAACTATATTATTCTGGTGTTCAAACTTTTTATATCACCGCCCCTGATGATGGCGAGGCGGTAGATTGTGCTTATGATGAGCTTGCAAATCTGCACCAGCTAGATGACCTAGAGGTGACGGATAGCGAATCTTTTGAGGACGACGATCCTGAGGGGTTATATTGAGTTTTACCATCTATCAAGCTGATGGAATGAAGGTCATCCAATGGTTTCCGACTATTGGTGACCTTCTTAAATCCATGTTAGCGCACCCTAACGACGCATATCATAGGAATTGAAATGAGAGTATTAACAGACAGAACCGCGCTAATACAGGCGGTGGACGGGCTTTATAATCGCGGTGGTTTTGCAGTAAAATTGGGGGAAACGGCTTTATTGGCAGATCAAGCTAATCTGAAAAGGTTAGTGGACGCATTCCCAGAATATTTTATCCCTAACAGAACCATAAGGCTTATATGCTCAACGCCACAATTATCTATCTCAAAGACGCTGAGGACGGAGAAGTAGAAGTAAACATGGAGCTTGTGGGCTATCCCACTAAATCATTCGTATTGGGTAATGAGATCGTGGCTAGGGTTCATGAAGCCAAGAAAGTCTTATTCGCTGAGAATGAGTTTAGTCAGATGCCCCCATCAAACCGCTTGCAATAAATAACTTACCCGCTTCTTCTGTGCCTACGCGCAACTCAAAGTCGTTAAAGTCTTCACCGACAACGGGCGAACTCCAAAAGGGTTTGCCTGTCATCTTTGCGCTATTGATACCCACGACATCATTATCAGCAACAATCACGCAGTCAGGGATTCCTGATGCCAATAAAGCAACATTCGTTGCTGAAAAGGCAACATGAATTTTGTAATTGAGACCCATGCTTCTCAATACCCGACGAAGGCTCATAGCCGTAGCATAACCTTCGCAGATAATATCCTTGCCCTTGTTATCTATGACTAGCTCCGCGCCCTTAGTAACTTGTCCATATAAGAACTTCTTAGTCCCATTTTGGGATATGGTTTGGCAACCTACTAAATTCTGCCCGATTCTCATGGGCAATAACATCAAGCCGTTATATACCGGAACTTTAAAGTCATGAAATCCCTTCTTAACCATATAAGGGTGATGCATTTTGACCGCATGGTCGAGCATATCTTTGGCAACTTTGATGGCTTTATGATTTTTAGCTTTCTGCTTTGCCTTTGAGTCCTCAATACTTTTCTTGATTTTTTCCATTGAGACCCGTGCTTTTCCATTGGGAAGGAATGCTATTGGCTTCTCATGCACCGCCCAATTACGAACCGCTCCGGTAGTCCCATCAAAGATATATGCGCCATTTTTTTTGTTTGGCTTATCAGTAGTAGGCACACGCGCCCAACGATCATAAACAAGATGGTCAATAATCAATCCGTGCTGTTCTGCAAATGATTCAAAGTTCATGCTGCTTTCCTTTCGGCATACTTCTGTTTAGCTTTAACCCATGCAATAGTCCGGCTTTTGATCCAGCTCAGAGTCTTAGCATCAGGTGGGGCAGGGTTAGCACTGTATCCGTTTGGATACACGCCGTATTTGGCTTTAAATTGGACGGCTGCCCATCCTTCTTTGTAGTCTTTCATTTTGCCGTAGTAAACAAGCTGATTGTAAAAATCAGACTTCTCCTGATTCATATTGCGGGCGGTAAGCTGTAGCTCTTCCATCCTTCCAGCAATATTAGAGATTGAGGCTTGGGCTAGTCTTACATGACCGCAAGCAACACAAGTGTTAGTCTTGGAAGTCCAAAGTGCTGAACATTTAGGACACTTAGCTTCTTTCTTTTCCCGCTCTGTAGGCTCACGCTTAACTGTCTCACCGCCTGCCTTGAGTTCGGTAACGCCATCATGATACAAACCATCCCAGTCATCCCTGAACCGCAAAAAGTTTCCAGAATGATCTAGCAATACACCAAACTCTTTACCTTCGTGGGGTCGTAGAATCCGTCCTATCTGCTGGACATGGGAAGAAAATGATTTACTAAAAGGGCGAGCTGATACCCCAATGCAAACATCACTAACATCAAAGCCACGAGTAAGGATGTCAGTTGCGATAAGTCCGTGGATGGTGGTATCTGGACGCGCAAAATCTTCGATAGTAGCTGTCTTAAATTCATCATCTTCCTTATATGAAATGGATACAAAGTTATAACCGGCTTGCTTAAACTCTTCTACAAGTTTCTTGCCATGCTCTACGCCAGCACAAAATACAATAGTTTTCTTTGGCTGACCAAATATCTCATGAGTTTTCTGCACCCATTCTTTGACAACATCACCAACGATTTTCATACCACGCTCACTAACATCGTCAGCGCGCCATTCACCAGCGAGCTTCTTTGCGCCGGTCATATCAATTTCTTTGGCAATATAAACCTTTAGTGGCACAACCCAGCCATCTTCTACTAAATGGGTCATAGGTTGAGCGCCGATTACGTTGGTATAGATATCTCCTAAACCTTTTGTAAAAGGCGTAGCGGTCAATCCAACAACCTGCATATTAGGATTATCTTTAATGAAATCTACTGTAGATTTATAAAGCACATGGGCTTCATCCACAATCAATAGACCTACATCCAATGGAATTTTTCTACGGGCTAGAGTTTGAACTGAGCAAATCTGGATTGGCTCATACGGACGATTACGCCAATGACCTGCCTGCATTACGCCGTGTGGTATTTGATACTTAGATAGGCGACGACTGGTTTGATCTACCAACACAATCCTATCGAGAACCATCGCTACTTTTTTACCTTGTGCAGCGGCTTCTTGCATCACCGCCATCGCACATTCTGTCTTACCAAATCCGGTTACTGCACAAAGAATCTGACGCTTATGAGTTTCAAATCCTTCATTTAACTTCTGTATAACTTCCAACTGATGAGGGCGAAGCTGTAACATTCGACACTTTCTGCTGGGATACGCCCAGCTACGTTAAGGGTGGGGAGCAAACCCAAATCTAATGTATGTGAAGCATTAAATTATGCTCCCCGTTAATTAGTTAGGGATTACAAATGTCTCTAATTTCTTTTCTGCTTTTTCTGCACGACGCTTCCAATACTTGATTTGATCTAACTTATCAGACAATTCATTGGTTTTAATCGCGAGCTGTGATTCTAATGCGCGGTTAGTGGCTTCGAGAGTTTTAATATGAGACGCCATTTCTTCAAGCTTGTTGAGCGCAAGCGACTTCTCTTCATCTGTAGCCTCAAGCGTAGCCGCAGCAAGACGCCTTGTGAGAGCTTCATTTTCCTCCACGATTGCAGCCATCTCCGAGGCGATCTCATCTTCGTATGTCTCTTCTTTCGGCACTGCTGGAATGGGCGCATCATCATTCTTTTTAACCTTTACTTCGTATTCTTTATTATTTCTCTCGACCTTGATTACATCTGGTTTGATGCCAAGTGAGTCGCGAACTTTTGCTACAAATGGATGTGATACTTCAAGCCATTGTGCGATCTGGCGATTAGATGTCTCAGACCACTCTACATCATCTAAAAGCATCATCAATTTTTTGCGCTTGTCTTCAACAGATAAGCGTAGTCCGTGACCTTTATTGGCTCTGGTAATAGCATAAAACATCGCATCGCGATATGTTCCTTCTATGACTTCAACCTCAATGTCGGCTAAGCCAGCCTTTTTATGAGCAAAGTAGCGATGCCATCCATCAACGAGATAATTGCTAGATCCAACTCGGAATACTTTAATGGCTGGGAATTTGACGCCTTCTCGGAGTATCTCGGAATATTCATTTACGACTTCTTGATTGAGTTGAACACGACCTTGTAATGCACTATCAACTTTAATATCTGTGAGTTTCATTCTTTATTTAATCCTATCTAATGCTAGTTGTAATTCGTAATCGGACGTATTTTTATTGTTGGCAAGCCGTAATGCTTCATTGGCTCGCTCCTTCCATCTTACTACTTCTTGAACCGATCCTTGCATAACACGAGTAGGTATTTTCCCTACTTGCGTTTTAATCATTTCTCTGTAATTCATTTCCCGCACTCTTTTTCGTGCGCTGCAAGATCCTGTAAAAGATCCGCGTGTTGCGCAATAGTTTCGTTAATTGCTTCTGCAATTTTTGCTTTATTAAATATTCGATCCCATGCGTTATCAAACTGTTCCATCGGGATTCCTAGTGGGCGCTGTGTGTCCCCTTTTCCGCCGTCGCGCATATTATTATCCTTATATGATTGATATATATATTATTAATATTAATGTTACTCATTTGGTGGACGCACCCCGCCCTAGGAGTGCGCCTTCAACTGTTACTCATTCGGAGCCACAGCACCCGCCAGTCGTTCATGTCATCGGCACTAGCTTCGCCACCGATATTGCGCTATTACAGACATTTCCCCAGTAACGCTAGGAACCAATCCGCTGGTGTTTCTCTGCCGTCCAGAATGGTTCGCAGAAAAGAAAAAACCCCATACAGCTGGAGTCTACATTTGGACATTCGCTTATGTTTGTCACCGAACCCAACCAAGCATAAGAAAACTGTTTGTAGACCCCATGTGTATGGGGCTTTGGGTAGTGATTATACACAGTAGACCGTCCAAAGTCTAATCTGCAGTGTTAATTTACAACATAAAAAAGGAGCTGTCAAGAGACAGCCCCAAAGTTACTACGGGAAGTATCCTCACGAGATACGTGGGTAGTTTATCACATCTGGTAACGTTTCCAGATGCTAGGGTTTACCCTTATATTCCTCAATGGTAACCTGACATCCACCACCTTTAATTTTTTCGCCCCGTTCCACAGTAAGTTTCCATACCTGCTGGTCATCGTCATACATAAGACCATTCATAGAATCAAGGATAGCCTTACAGCAGTTATCAATATCTAAAAGTCTTTTGTCTCGCGGAAACAACACAATAGATATTTCTATAGGTTTATTACCAAAACTTGGCAATTTGTCACATATTTCATGGACAGCTCTTTTAAAATCTACTCCCCGTTTAGAAATATATCGGCGCTTACCGGATTGAAGCCAGTATGCGTTGACACTGGGAGGGTATGGAAATGTTAGGGTAATCACCTATGTTCAACCTTGTATCATGGGATTAGTATTAAGAGATTATATAGGGGATCTATGACTACGTTTACTACGGAAGACAGAATGGCGGCAGAAGGACCAACACCAAGGGTAGAAGGCATTTGTCCATGTGATAACTGCCAGCATACGCAAATATGTAAAGAGAACGAATGGGCTTGCAGGCCTTTTGGAACTTATGTTGCATATAACTATTACTTTACTGAGGCGGTAAGAATTCCGTCCCGCGGAACATATCAAAAGATATTTGATACCAAAGAGGATGCCAAAGAATTGCGTGAGTATTTAAGAAAGTTTATGGAGGAAGAAGATGGAGATCAAGCTAAGGATAACGCGGGAGAATGAGGACGGATCAGCCGATGCAGTGGTTGATTACGATGACGAAGGTTTAATTGTACTAATTCAGTACGGAACAGTAGCAATGCTTAAAGAAGCAATAGAACAGGAGAAACAAATGAAAAAGAAAAAAGTTGATAAAGATTTAATGTATCAGTTAGAAAACGATATTGAAAAGTTTTATTCAATCATTGATGACTTAGAGCTTTTATATAAAACGCATGGAGATCGCAAAACTCCAATGAGTGAAGATGAGGTTGGCAACAATCTTTTGGGAGTTATTAATAAAGCAAAAATGGTTCACTACTGGGCGCTTGATACATATTGCCGTTGCTTTGAGTTAAATGACTATGCAAGCGATGAAGTAAAAAAGCGCAGATTAGAAATTTTGCAAGGTTGGGATTTAGATGATGAAGACCCAGATGATATTGATGGACGTTGTTAATGAGTGCTTGGCTAATTATTGTTACGGGATTGATTTACGCTTATATCGCCGCAGAACAAGCATTTAAAGGAAATCCGTGGGTAGCTGTGATATATGCGGGCTACTCTTTTTCAAACATAGGTTTATACATGATGGCAACTAAATAGGAGGAGCTATGTATTGGACTACAGCTTGGGTTTTAATGGTATTTCATGGGTCGTTGACCTATTCACCACCTATAAAAACTTTAGATGATTGTCAGCGTATGCAGAAGTTTATAACAGATGAAACATTAGCAAAATCAAGATGTATTGAAGTTCAAATTCAAAGAAAGGTATCTATATGATTGATTACAGTGAAAATTACTTAACAATGGATAAGGCTTTGCGTGAGTCTTATGAACTTTTATTAAAAGGCAACCAAGAGCAAACCATTAAAGTTTTGCGAACTTTGGCGCATACCGCCACAATTTCAGCAGATTTTTTAGAAATGAATAATCCCAATGATCGTAACAAATAAATTTAATCTTCCCCAAACTTTTATGAATGTAGCCGAGCGTCCGGCTTACACAAAGGGGAAAGCTCATGTGTCGGCTACTGAGCTACTCAATAGTCCGCGCATTGTGCAATTGAAGAAAAAATATGACGACCAAATTGAAACTGATGTATCAGATATGGTCTGGTCAATTATTGGAACTGCGATTCACGGAGTATTGGAACATGGCAAAGATGCTAACCATATTGTGGAGCAAAGACTTCATGCAGATCTTGATGGTTGGCATATTTCTGGCGCTATTGACTTACAAATTATTCATGATGATGGCGTAGAGATTAACGACTACAAGAATGTAGGCGTATGGTCTGTAATGAATGAGAAGGCAGAATGGGAGCAACAGCTCAATATCTACGCATGGCTGGTAGAGACGGTTAAGAAGACTCCGGTAACAAAGCTGGCAATCATAGCCATTATTCGCGATTGGAACCGCAGAGACGCCAAGACTCGTCAGGGTTATCCCCAATGTCCGGTTGAAGTAATCCCTGTTACTTTATGGCCTATGGAGCAAAGGGAGCAGTTTATTAAAGACCGCATTCACTTGCATTCAGAAGGACTGTTTGCGATGGATGCGGGGGAGGAATTACCGCTATGCACTCCTGCCGAAATGTGGGAAAAGCCGACAACTTATGCAGTAAAAAAAGTTGATGCAGTTAGAGCAAAATCGGTGCATAATGATCTTGAGGAAGCAGAGGAGGCATTACTTAAAGCTGGTAAAGGATTTATTCTTGAAGTACGAGAAGGGGATCGTACCCGCTGCTCAAGCTTCTGTCCGGTATCTAAG
>Ga0208741_10001208_pt1 | contig 10525 bp, 2 predicted proteins | sample CryBogCBE03Jun09_FD_184576 | JGI IMG/M metagenome (GOLD analysis project Ga0208741, IMG submission 184576) | Freshwater microbial communities from Crystal Bog, Wisconsin, USA - CBE03Jun09 (SPAdes) | ecosystem: Environmental > Aquatic > Freshwater > Lake | place: Crystal Bog, Wisconsin, USA...
TGCACCTGTTGTGCTTACTGCCTTGATGCGGTAGTAACTTGTTGCAGTTACGCTGTTATCTGTGGTTGCATAGCTTGCAGTAGCCGTATTCTTGGCTGTTGACTGACCAATAGTAGCGAATGTCTTCACATCGGTAGATTTTTCTACTTCATAGCGGGCAACACCCTTCTCTCCTACTGTGTTCCAAGTAATTGTTGCTACCTTGTTGCTCAAACTTGCACTCGCAACAATACTGTTAACAGGTAATGCACCCGGTGCAAACAAGATAGTAAATCTGTTTTGATAAGTAGCAGCATTGGCAGCATCCACTGTAAAGTTTAGCGTTGTGACACCAGTACCAAGTTTGGTAGTCGTGTTCTTAAGTGCATCAAACAATACAGGTACAAAACCATTGCTTACATACTTGCTTGCATCTATTCCTAATTGATAATTAGTAGCGCTTGGACTAGCTATCTTCAATTCAATTACATCACTAGCAATTGCAGGCAAACGACCATCGATGCTTAAGTTCTTGCCCTTATCGCTGATGGATAAGTTATCTGTCGCACTAGCCAATTTCAATGCATCCTGAGGACCGTAAACTTTGTTGCCAAAGTCGGACCTGAAGGCTACTGCTGCACCGTCGACACTGCTATAAGTAGTTGCCCCACTTGCTTGTTTAAACAAGGTTACATAAAGCTTACTCAACGTTGAAGTACCAAATATATCTTTCAGGTTGGCAGCGGACACCTTACATGCTTCGGTAAATACGACCTTAGGGCTTAGGCTGTTTTTGTTTTGTACAAACAAGGCCTGACCTGGTTGTATGTAATCTGTACCTGTAACTACTCCTGTATTTGAGTAAGTACCGTTGCTGTAGTAAGCAGAATACAATGTTGGAGAACCAGTAAGTGCATTATAAGCAATGTACTTGCCTGCTGCACCAGAGGTAGGATCCAAGTACCAGTAGCTACCATTGATACCACTAGATGAAGTTCCACCAGAAGCAGCATAGACAGCTGTCCAACTTACTGGAGACACATACGGATTAGCTATTAAGCTGAAAGAAGTGTCTGTAGAGGTATTCAATGCAACAGAGGATAATTTAGCAACACTACCTCCATTTACAGTACCTGTTACACCAGAACTTGTTGTACTATTATAGGTTACGGTTCCATAAATCAGGTTACCTGTTGCCTTCAATGTGGTTGCATTAAACATTTCCAGCCCACTCTGTGTATTTGTAACATTGCTGGTATACAAATTCGGTGTCCTGTCGCCACGTATCAATAACCTATAACCTGTAAAGGCATCGAGACTAGTTGAATTAGTGTTACTCAAAGCAGTCCAAGCACCATTCACAAAAGTATTATCCTGAGTGGTAAGTGAGGTTGTGGCAGTCTTGTCAAAGCCATTGGCATCAATGGCATTGGATGAGCCAGCATAAGGGGTAGGCCCAGTAATGAAGATACCAGAACCAGCTGAATAACTACCCCCATTTTGCCAGTTATTATAGATGGTACCAGCATTGTAAACCTCAGGTGCCATATCTCTATAAGCTCGGAAACCCTTAGGGATATAACGTTCTACGGTAACAGTACCTTTTAGGGAAGCCGTACTGCCTAAACCGCCTTGTGCAACGATTGCACTATTGGCAATTGAAGTTGATTTTAAAGTCAACAATTTAGTACCACAATCCAATATACCATTATTTACAGTTAATATTCCTGTTATTGCCATCGCTGCAGAAATAGTAGTTGTACCGGTAGCATTAGTAACAGTCAAGTTATTGCAACCAGTGAGACCAGCACCTATTGCCGCTGCCCCGCTTGCATTATAAACATAAGAACCTGCAGAAAGGCTACGGCTAGCAATTGTGGTACGAATATTACCAGAACTAGTTGAAGAAGCTATACCTGCTAAATCTCCCACAGTTATTACACCAGTACTACCTACTGTAAATGAACCAGCTCCAGTAATGTAATTCTTAGTGCTGTTAGCTGGGAATACATAGTTACCATTAATAATGGCCGCACCACTTACAGAAATGTAAGTATTTATGCTAGTTCCAGTAATAGCTGTCAATGTTGCACCGGCTGTGACAGTTAAATTCGTAACGAATATAGTTGTATTGGCAGAAGTTGATGCCCCACCACCAGCTGTGTATGTATTACTAACAGTCAGATTGCCATATTGTACAGGATCAATAGTCTGTGCAGCAGCTGTACTACCATAAATCACCGTACTAGTAGTAGGTAATATACTTTCTAATGATGGCACCGTAGTATTTAAAATATTCAGGGTACTTGCACCAACCAAATCAACTGTTCCAACAGTGCTAATTGCGTGAGAACCATCAATTGTAAGGGTAACTCCAGTACCATTAACAGTAAGGATATTGCCTGTACCAATTGACCAAGAGCTAGAACTGTTATTTGCAGTTGTTGCTGTGTTCTGAACAACAAATGTCAATCCTGTTTGTGCGGTAAAAATAGCAGATGTAGGTGCATTGAAACCTTGCCCATTTGGAGAACTCCACCAACTAGCATAATTATCAAGTGCACTTGTGCCTGTACTATTGTAATAGTAGTACGTAGTAACAGGGTTGACCGTTATGGTATAAGTAGTAATCGCATACGCTCCTCCATAAGAAGCCTGAATCTGGAAAGAAGCTGGTGTACTATAACCAGTAGGGATACCAGAAATTAATCCACTTGAATTCATAGTAAGACCTGCAGGTAGCGTGGTACTATTATAAAGCGAATAAGTACAACCTGACTGATTTGTTGTGACTTGATATCTGTAAGCAGTACCTTGTGTAGCTACGCCTGGTGTACCCGAAAATAGAATATTTGATATCGAAATTTCAGATTTTAATGGATTTGTAACATTGTATAGATAGCTACTGCTACTATTTGTATTGAAAGAATAAACATCAATATCATAATCCCCAGCAGATGTTGCATCAACTGAAGCTATACTGGTACCTGTACCATTATATACTACATATCCATTTCCAATAGCCCCTCCACTAGCATACGTAGTACTCGCAGAATATGATGTATTGTTAGTAGGGTCTGTATGGGTAGCTCCATGTGGATACATCACCACCAAAGAATTACTACCAGCATCAACGACATTATTATTCCAAGATACTGAGAAGTGGCTTGCATCAATACTTGTCAAAACAAGATTTGTTGGTTGTGCACTTGGAGCAACTGCAGCAGAAGTAGTACCACCGATTGTTAAGCCAGATACATAAAAAGAAGCTCCAGAATTACTGCCTATTGGATAATTACGCCAAACAATTACTCGCACATACAATACACTCGTACCTTGAATATTGCTTACCCCTGTAAGAGTACCAACAACACTGCTATTGAAAGATTCGGTTGTTGCAGCCATAGAAGTTCCTGCTCCAGCAAGCCCATCAGTTCCATTTGCATTATAAAAAGTTGTTGGTGCAGTGGTTGCAGTGCCTACACCATAATAAACACCGAATGTATTTACGGTGGCAGTACCGCTTTGGTGAACTTGCCCTGAGATATTAGAAATATTCAAGCTATTGCCAGCAGTAGCGGAAATCTTGAAATCCATATACATACCTAAGGCATTTGCGTTGGCAATATTTGTACCTGAGCCAATAGCCAATACACCAACAGATGAGCCAGAGGTAACTGTACCCAAAGCATAACCGGTTGTTCCTGCTGCCCCTGACACATAAGCCTCACCTAATATACCACTTCCATAATCTTGTGTCACATTGATAATACTACTTGTTACGATTGTACTTGAGAAAAAGTTAGCAGTAGAACCTGTAAAGTCTGTATTAACTAAATAGCTATGGTTTGTTGACTGACTGATAGCAAAGCCTGTTGAATAATTAAAACTACCATCATAAGAGAATGCTTTATAATAATAAGTAGTACCTCCCGTTAACCCCGTATTTGGATTGCTTGCCAAACCACTTGCAGGTCCATAGTACAACAATGTGCCACCAGCAAATGCATTACCCAGTCCAACCGTAGAAGGGTTACCACTAGGGGTAGTGAACGAACTTGTTGTACTAGTAACAACAGCGATGTTATCTGTAAACCCATCTGCAGTAGCTGTTAAATCAATCTGGGTCAAAGAACCCGTATGAGGTGTTGCAGTAAATGTAGCAGGATTTCCTACGGTAATTGACAATGTTTGTGTATTTGAAGCAGTAGAAACACCTGTATTAGTTACCCCAATGGTTGCAGAGGCAGAGGAGCCAATGGTTGCAGCAGTAACAGATGCAGTTAACTGTGTAGCACTTACATAAGTAGTCGTTACACCTGTTGTTGAGCCATTTACAGTTACAGACGAGCCTCCACTCACAAAATTGGTTCCATTAACAGTTACAGAATAATTTCCAGAGCTGATAATAGGCGTTGATGTAGGAGATATACTAGTTGTAGTAGGAACATCCAAAATGGTAATAACTAAATTTTTAGATAATCCCGCACCTGCACTATTTGTTGCAGAGATTGCAACGGTATAAGTTCCAGAAGCTGTTGGTGTACCAGAAATGGTGCTTGTAGTCCCAGACTGAGTAACACCTGGAGGGAAACTACCAGTTGCAGTATAACTTGTTGGAGTAAAAGAAGCTGCAATTGTATAAGTAAATGCTGTACCCACAACACCGCTAGCAGTTAAGGCACTACTAATAACAGGCGTATTAGCTGTAGTCACAGAATTTGTAAGAGGGCTGGTTGTTAAGTATATATTATAGCCATTGTAGCTATATACATATATATCATAAGTAGTAGCACCACTCATTCCTGTTATAGCTACAGAATTGCTTGATCCAGCATATACCACATAACCTAGTCCCAAAGCACTACCACTACCATACGCTGCATTTGCACTATAAGTTGTACCAGTAGAAGGCACAGTAACAGCAGCTCCTGAAGGATAAGCCACAACCAAACTATTGTCGCCAGTACCTGCCCCTTTTGTCCAAGTAGCAGTTGTACCAGCACCATTTGTACCTGTGAAAACAAGGCTAGTTGGTTGCGCAGTTGGTGTTACACCATAAGTAATTTGTATTTGACCAGATGCGCCAGCACCACCTGCTTTAGAAGAGTGTGAAGACGTTCCACCACTACCACCACCACCGGGTATACTACCCGCTGCTCCTGCTGTAGAACTTCCTGAATTGACTACTGCCGCACCACCGGCACCGCCACCAGCACTTCCGCTTGCACCAGCACCAGCGCCACCAGCACCAGTATATCCAGCACTACCTGCTGTTCCATTACTTGTTCCACCTGTACTTGCTACTCCAGCTGTTCCAGCATAAGTAACGGCACCAGTGCTTGGTATGTTGCCACTAGTAGAGCTAGTACCGCCTGCAGCCCCACCTATGAAAATATTGCCAGCAGCATTTACTGTACTTACATAAGTACCATTACCACTACCTGCTGTTCCACCCGTACCACCTGTTGCTATGAGCAATGTTGTACTAGCTGCTTGTAATGTGCTTAGACTAGAAGATCCAACTGCTACCGTTCCAAAATAAGAGAAAGTACCATTGCCACCATTTGCAGCAGCGGTACCAGCACCACCGGCACCCACATAATAATAATAAGTAGTTCCAGGTGTAACTGAGATGGTATATTGTACATAAGAGCCGCCGCCACCGCCACCACCAGCATTACACTGAATAGGAGTTGTGTAGTTACCACCACCACCAGCACCGCCACCGCCCCATGCTTCCACTGTAACAGATGTTACACCTGTAGGGCATACCCAAGTTAAATCGGTATTTGTAGTGCTGTTAAAAGTACTTACAACTGTACCACTAACCGTATAGTTGGATGAACCAGAAGTATTGGTTGTGCCACTATAACTATTAGAAACGGTTACTGGATAGCTACCTGTAGTCGTTACATCACCAGCAAGAATGCTAGCAGTAAGTTGTGTGGCACTTACATAAGTAGTAGTTCTTGCAAAACCATTCCACTTAACTGTAGAAACACCAGATATAAAATTTGTACCATTTACCGTTAATGTAAACGCCCCTCCACTAACTATAGAAGATGTTGGTGAAAGCGTAGTTATTGTTGGTGCAGGGACTGTGATTGTTAATGATTGTGTATTTGACGTAGTACTAACACCCGTATTGGTAACCCCTATCGTAGCAGAAGTTCCAGTAACAGTTGCAGCAGTAATGGTTGCAGTTAACTGGGTAGCACTCACATACGTTGTGGTAACACCCGTGGTAGAACCACCAACTGTTACATTTGAGTAACCACTTACAAAGTTGGTTCCATTAACTGTAATGGAATAGTTACCGGAAGCAATCACAGCTGTTGAGGTAGGTGATATACTTGTTGTAGTAGGCACATCCAATACATAGATTGGTAATGTTGCAGTACCTGCACTACCGTTTGATGCCGAAATAGTAACAGGATAATAGCCAGAAGTACCCCCAGAAGGTGTACCTGTAATTTGACCATTGCTGGTATTGACACTCAACCCTGTAGGCAAGCCAGTAGCGTTGTAACTAGTGGGCGAATTGGTTGCCGTAATGGTATAAGTAGATATTGCAGTACCCACATAAGCCACTAAATTAGAAAGTAAACTATTGATAACCGGTGCCGCGCCACCACTTGTAGCCTGACTTCCAGTAGCACCAGTAGCAGATGTGTTATAGCCCTGCTCGGTTGTTGGTCCATTGTATTCAAAAGCCTGAACATAGTAGGTTGTACTTGCAGAAAGTCCTGTAACAGCTACCGATGGTGTAGCAGAACTTCCATTGTAAATACAATAATAACCAGAAGTACCCAATTGGGTACCACTACCCAAAGTAGTACTGGCAGTATAAGCCGTTCCATTAGTAGGATTGGTTATTGCCCCAGAACTAGCACTCATAAAAATTGCCACATTGCTTCCATTCCCTCTTGTAGCACCCACCGTCATACCTGTGCTACCTACGCCACTAAAGGCAATGGCAGATGCTTGTGTTGACGGTGCTGTAGCAGTACAACTACCTGTTACAGTAAAAGCAGTTTCAGTAAAATTAGTTGTTGTACTTGCGCTAGCGTTCTTACGTAAAAGATAAACCCTAATATATAATGTTTGTGAACTTGATATATTTATTGTAAGTCCAGATACAGATTGGGCAACTGATGTCGTAGTTAATGCAGTTGTAGGGGCATTGCCGCCAGCATTGATATAGGTTGCTGAAGCAGGAAAACTTGAAGTACTTGTTGCATAGGATACTGCTTGGTAGTTTGCAGTTCCAGTACCACTTTGTTTACCAGAAACTGAAATACCAGAAATTGACAAAGCGTACCCAGACGCTGGTGAAATTGCATAAGTAATGTAGTGACCATTAGCATCTGCATTTGTAATGGTAGCACTAGTAGACCCGTCCGCACCAAACCCGCCAGAAGAATTTCCTGTACCAAAATTTAAACCACCAGAGCCACTACTGTAATTTTCGGTTTGAGTTATCCCCGATCCATCGGTTATACTAGCAGTAACATTGGCAATCGGGTTCACAGTTGCTCCAGATGTAGCTCCTGTTACAATACTTTGTGAGTATTGTGCATAGCTACCAAGCATGGTAACCATAAACATAAACAGCAACACTAGATGTTTCCATCCGTTGCTACGACCGGGCTTATTGGCCACTTTAAAACTTTGTGTGTTTGAAGCCTTGTTTGAGAGGCTTTGCGACAAGCTTTCGAAAAGTAAGTACTTTTTCATACAAGCAATGATTAAATTAATGATTAAAAAACTAAAAATGTTAAGCAAAATCCATTAGATATTACCACACCCCATCTCTAAGGGCTGTAGTTAGCAGTTATGTTTGTTGAATCCTTGTTTCTAGTGTTAGATTTAAAAGCAGGGACAAATTTGTGTAGTTTATTCTTTTTCATGCAATCATTATTTTCTTTGGCAAATAACCGAAGCGCAATAGTAGAATCTTTTTACAACAACCTTCGTTTCGGAATGATTCGGAATTTTTACTAAAGAAAAAACGGTTTCGGAAACTAGTACAATCCTTTCCGAAATAATTTAAATTCAATTCAGAACACACCTTCTCCCTACTTTAAATTTACTTTAGTGGGACTATCAGGCCTACTTATTTAGAATCTAAAATAAGAAGAACGCAAACTTCAACTAAAAGTCATTAATTTTAACCGCTGAAAAACACACTCAAATTGCAAATACAACATATTGCCATTAGTTTCAAACAGCTTACCCCATACACAACATTATGATACAATTGAAAAAAGGTAGAGAAGAAATAATGTACCTTTTAGCTCGGGCTATAGAGAAATACAAGTCGGAAACAGGTCGGACTATCATTCAAAATACAAACAGGAAAAATTACGAGGGACTTGCAGAAGCGCTCAGTGAAATAAGTAACAGGCTCCCGGATACTTCCGATAAACTTCAACATGAAATTTATCCTCCAGACAAAAGTCAGACTGATTCTAAATATCCATTTAGAAAATATGACATTACTGGTGGTCAGATTAAAGATGCCATCTCGGGTATTGTTTCCAATCCACGCCACTTTTTAATTGATGCTTGTTACATATATTTATATGGAATAGGCCGAAAAGGTTTTGAATCAAATCCTGTTGATAAAAACTTAGTTTTAGACTCAGAAAATGAATCAGCAGGTGACGAAGTAGAGACTTCAACTACATTACCTACAAAAACCAATAGAAAAAGAAAAAAAACAACCTCTAAAACATTAATTGCGATCATTGGCATTCTTTCTATAGTTCTAATTATAATTGTCTCTTTTCTCGTTTATACTTCAAGACAATTTCAAACAGTTAAAACTGACATGAACATCATGTCATATCAGCCTACTAAAGCTGAAATAGATAGCTTGGAAGGTATATGGCTTTGCTACACAGGTTCACCTCAAGCAAGGATTTCAGATGACAATCGCTTTCATAAAGTTGTCTCAAACATTTTGGAAATTAAATATAAAGATGGCTATTTCACATTAACCCGATATGGCGCAAGCTTCAACCATGTAGGATACGCCCAATTTGAAGCACCAAGCATTGTATCTATTTATTCACATGTTAAAAGCAAAAATGATAGTACGGAATCACCCAGACACTCATTATTGACGCTAAACACAGGAAAAAAATACATTCCCGTAATCTCTTCCTCTTGGAACTTTGATGTAGGTGAGAGAAATAAAATAATTGGCATTCGCGAAGTATTAATCAAACAGGGTAAAGGGGGATCAATAGAAGAAGTGATGAACGAAATTGAAAACTCTAGTTGCCAGTGTAAGGTTATCCGCTGGCATCAGGATAATAATGAAGTTAAGACATTTCATCTGAAAAATGAATTGTTAGACTCCTTGGAAATGCCGGAAATAAGATCACTGATTGATGAACACAGCATTCTTTTGAAAGATCAGGAGGATAGCATGATGATATCAAAAGGAAAACACTAGGTATCAATATCTACTTTCCTCATTTCTCGCTTGGTCGATACCGTTCCACACTCGGTTATAACTGAACTCCCAGCCCTTACCTACATTCGCTGCAATAACACTGACAATTAATCACTAATCGTTAATCACTAGTTATTTGAGCACTTCTTTCATAAAACAAACGGCAAAGCAGCTAGGCTTCGACTATTGCGGCATCGCAAAAGCCGGACTCTTGAGTGATGATGCAAAGCGTTTGGAACAATGGCTATCGAAAGGCATGAATGGCTCGATGGGATACATGGAGAACCATTTCGACCTGCGTATAGATCCCACCAAACTACTACCCGGTGCCAAGAGTGTCATTACTTTATTAAAGAATTATTACCCCTCTGTTACCCAAGATAAATCAGTCCCGAAGATTTCCAAGTATGCCTACGGAAAAGACTATCACGAAGTAATTAGAAAGCAACTCAAAGAGTTTCTTTACCTGATAAACCAACAAATAGGTGCAGTAGAAGGAAGAGGATTTGTAGATTCAGCACCTGTATTAGAAAGAAGTTGGGCAGTTAAGAGCGGATTGGGATGGGTTGGCAAGAATGGTAACTTAATTCATAAACAACAAGGATCTTTCTTCTTTATTGCTACGCTGATAGTAGATATTCCCTTGGAGTATGACGATAACTTTGCCAAGGATTACTGCGGCACTTGTACAAAATGTGTTGATGCTTGTCCTACTGAGGCTATTCTACCCAACAAAGTCGTGGACGGAAGCAAGTGTATCAGCTATTTCACTATAGAACTAAAGGAGCAATTGATACCCGACACTATGAAAGGCAAGTTCGCCAATTGGATGTTTGGTTGCGATACCTGTCAGGACGTTTGTCCTTGGAATCGGTTCAGTAACCCACATCAGGAAAAGGCTTTTACACCACTCAATGAAGTATTGCACTACACCGTTTCCGATTGGGAGATGCTTACCGAAGAAAGTTTCAAGACTATTTTCATAAATTCGCCTATCAAACGCACTAAGTTTACAGGCGTAAAAAGAAATTTAAAGTTTATACAATAATATTAGTAAGTAATAAGTTGTAGGTAATAAGT
>Ga0208741_10001210_pt1 | contig 10507 bp, 13 predicted proteins | sample CryBogCBE03Jun09_FD_184576 | JGI IMG/M metagenome (GOLD analysis project Ga0208741, IMG submission 184576) | Freshwater microbial communities from Crystal Bog, Wisconsin, USA - CBE03Jun09 (SPAdes) | ecosystem: Environmental > Aquatic > Freshwater > Lake | place: Crystal Bog, Wisconsin, USA...
TCCTATTGGCAGTTAGCCCAGAGAGGGTAATATTTAAAGTGCCTTGGTTAATATTTACTAGAACAGTATTATCCTTAGACATATCCAAGACTACTGTGCTACTACCGGTTACAGTTACTGTACGGTATCTAGTATTATTTGCAGATATTTGTGTAGTACCATCAGAAAAAGTTATTGAGTTGGCGTTAAGACCAGAAGTTGTAACATAGCCAGATGCTACAAGGCTATTGGTAGTAATACCACTTGCTATAATCTGCGGTAGCTGAGCTTGAACAACACCGTTGATATTAAATATACCGCTATTGACGGTTAATGCAGCTTGGGTACCAAAAGCAACATCGGTAATAAAAATAGTACCGGAACCAACATATAAACTCTTCCAGCGATTGGAGGGTGAGCCTAGTGTAAAGGTATTATCACTATTGGGTATGAAATCGCCATTTGAAAGAATAGTTGGTGCATTTAACCCAATAGAATAATTTGAGACTAGTCCAACACCACCCGTCTGACTATTCAGATAAATATCTCCACCAGAGTATAAAGTGATGTAACCACCGGGATTTGATAACTCAATCCTGCCTTCCAAAGGAATCGATAATTGACTATTAGTAGAAGAATTATATATTGTGAGGTCATTTGAGTCAGAAATACTGGTACCAGAAGCTGAAAAAAGATTAGTGGTCTTTACATTTGAATAGATTGCATTTCCAATAAATGAAGTACTACCACTATTTTCATTTTGTATTACTACAGATGGTGCAGCTATATATGCAATATTATTTGATATAAGAGAAGTTTGGTTATTAACAAGGTCAACACTAAGAACTGGATTACCCGAACCGTCTAGTGCATAAAAACCACTTGCTACAGTTAGAGAACCACTAATGGTACCACCGGAGAGTGAAAGATAGTTCCCGCTAATAGTACCGCCGCTAATACTAATGGTTTGCGGTACCCATTGACTCTCACTATAGGCTAAAAATTGACCGTCGGTGGGAGCCGTTGTTGAAATTGGAATGGACTGTAGCTTTGTTGCATTTGTACCACTAGCTACGGGCAGTGGTGGGTAAAAAGTAATGGGGTTAGAGCCATTGGTCTGAATGTGTACACCATTACTGTCCATAAAAATGGCATTACTATGAGCATCAGTTATATGTACTTGCGAACCACCATGTATATCTAAAGGATCTTGAGAAGAGCCTGTTGATATATTGAGTCCAAAACTACCAGGACCGTTGGTTCCAGTATAAAACTGGTAACCATATTCGTAGTTTTGGTTGTAGTTGGCACCTAAGCCGGCCCAGTCTTGATTGGTAAAACCCGTAGAAAAGTATAGACCGGTTCCACCAAGGTCGTAGTATAGTGTACCACTGGCTACGGGAGTAACTCCAGCAGCTACTGGGTCCCCTGACCCGGTTTGAAACCAATTAGGCAAAGTTGAGTTAGAAATGATTTCTTGTAATAATCCAGCAGTAATATTTTGGGCAACTTGATAACCAACTGCAATTGCCTTATTTGTAGTATTTTCTTGTGCTCTTTCTACAGTAAAAGTATTGTTACTAATGCTAGTAACTCTCATAATCTCTGCATTACTAGAGAGGGGTTGTTCACCACTTGGCCATACCACAATATTAAAAGGAGCAGTAGGAAACTTACTTGTATCCCCAGCTTGGATAGTAAGGTTTGTACCAGTAGTTGGTGGGAAAGGTGCTAAGAATACTGTAGAATAGGCAAAATTAGCCAGTGAGTCTACAGTCATTGTGCACCACCAAACTCTCTGTATATAGGGTCGTTGAACTGACATACTGGGCATGGAATACCATGGCGGTCTACATCATCATGAATCAAGCTTCTGGCATGCTTTTCACTTGTTGCAAGACCAGTAAATTGGTCTAGTGGACTTTCTCCATGACCACCATTTTCACGTGAATTTATATTGTGGTTTTCTATTAGCTTTAAAAAAGAACTATGGTCAATCTTTACAGGCCTGCCATTTACCATATTTTGCTTAAACACGAATGACAAACTATCCCAAAAATTTTTATGAGATAGTTTTTCATTTGCATAGCGAATAGACCAGTTCATTATGCACCACCGGTATTTACAGAGGCGTAAGCGTAACCAGGACGTGCTGGGTTGGTAAACATACGTGGAATAAGTCCACCAGCAACCAGAAGGCTGCGCTTACTACCAACCATGTATTGACGTTTCATCTGACGAAGTTGTTTGTCAGCAATCTCTTTTTCAAACTCATAAAGTTGCCACCATCTCTGGTAGTAATCTCTTCTGTTCATCCAAGCGGCTGTCATACCTTCAGGTGTTGGTTGTTCAATATAGTTACGAGCAATGTGTTTCAATAAGTGTGCATATGTTTGAGTTGCTAATACACCATAATAAGTAGTTGGCCAAGGTGCCATAGCATTTAAACCAATTTGATAGGCAGGGGTAAAGATGGGTTGAAACTCATAATTGCAATAATCAATTGTTTCTGTACTCATCAAATAAGCAACTTCTTCATACAAGTTGAAACCACTCTGGCCTAATTCTTGTAAGTAAGGACCACCACTACTAGAGTCAAAACTTTTGTCAACTCTGTGGACAATACCAGCAGCAAGGTCTCTTTGTTCTTGTGTAAGGTTTTGCCAGTAAGGCATTTGGTCAGCAACCACAAAACTGTCTTGGTATTTTCTTTCACTACCACTAATTGTGTAAGACCAGTTAATTTGGTAATTCCCTTGGACAGAAGTTTGTGAAGAGTTAAGTTGGTACTGGTAGGTACCGGGACTTTCATAAGTAGCAAGTGTACTTGATGGGACTACAACTGTGTTGTTATCTGTGTTTATTACGTTAAGGAATACTTGTTGATTATCAGGGTCAGTTAAGACACCCTGAGTGTAAATCATAATACCAATAGGCTCTGTAGAGAATTGAGGTATAGGCCTTACTCTCATTTAGAAACCATATACAGTAGCACGAACAACAACAGATGTCCCAGAAGGGCGGGGTTGGAAATTTATTTCAGTTCCAGCTTGCCAACATTGCAAGGCAAATGAAAACTTAGAAATACTATCAGGTGATGCTATATAAATTTTAGGAGGATTATTATTATTATCAGTAATCATAGTGTATATACTTAGCACACCATTGGGGAACCCTCCATTGGGAAGATTCACATATATTCTACCGCCGTCATCTAGTATACCACTACCTGTAATAAACATAGTCAGTACAGGCTGCCCGGTATAAGGGATACTACCTATAGCAGCATTTGAAGTATAGGCGTAAGGCACTATACCACTAGAAACTGTAAGAGCACCACCAATACTAAGAGAACCACCACCGGTATTTATTGCACCAGTTGCTATTTCAGTTGCCCCTACTATGTAAGAAGTTATGCTACCACCAGCAGAAATATTACCATTAGGGGCACTAATAGCTGTGCCTGTACCACTAGCAACTATACTATTGTTAACTGTTAACTTACCGGTTGAAAGAGTATTAATATTATTTTGAGTAAATGTAGTTAGTACTCCATTAATATTTGCATTATGAAGTACACCAAAACCGCTGGATACAAGATTATTGCTTATAAAAGCATCATTATTTACACTCAAATAAGTGGTAGCAAGGCCATTATTTAATTTAAGTTGACCACTACTAGTTAAATTACTTACATCAAAGTCAAGAGTAGTGGGCCCGTGAGTATAGGTAGCACCAGTCCATGTACCACCGTTAGATGTACCTTCTTGGGCTCTTAATACATTAGCTGTACTATTATTGGCAGTATAACTAGTTACCCAAATAACTTCCGCCGGGGCAGATGAACTGTAGTTGGGAGGATTAATAGTTATTGGCAAGTATTGAGAACCATCAGTTACTGTAACATTACCTAAACCGTTAACATTGGAAAAGGTAATTACTCCACTAGCACCAGTTGTAGTTATGTTGGTTACAGAACCAGCAATAAAGTTATAGCGCAAACGCTGTAAGGTCATTTAAACCTACTTTGTGGGTGGATAGTGAACAGGTCTTGTTGTGCCTGTGTGGAAACGAAGGTAAGTAGGAGCACCAAGGCCGCGTAGAACTGAATCGTGGACAAAGTGAGGGTCGCCTTGCTGACCCATGCTTACGCAGAGAGGGTCACTCTTGTTAGTTGTGTCGTAGACAAGAACAGCGTGAACACCGGTACCGGCACCGTAAACAACAACGTCACCAGGCTGCACTTGAGCCAATGGGATGTGTGTACCATGGGCAAGTAATGTACCAGTGTAACCGGTGTGGTTGTACCCTTGACCATTGGGGTCGTCGGCTCCAGCCCAGTTGTAGCACAGTGTCACCCAAGCACTGCAGTCACAAGTGACAGGAAGTGAACCGGGGTGACCAATTTCAGCCATACGCTGCGCACCCTCTGTGTAGGTGAAGTGGGTGTTATTCTTAACTCCCCATGCCTCCCATGCTACAATGGCCGGTCTTGCATCAACAGGTGTTGTCATAATATCTCCTTACATCTATTAGCTGTTCTACAGGAAGAATTACATTTCAGTTGTTGTAGTTAGGGTCAGGAATAATGGCTTCACCCAACTCATTACTTGGTTCTGCGTAGTTTTCAGGACCATTATCAAAAGCTTGTGACTCTTCTGATGGCTCTAGGTTTTGAGGTATGTTCCAGTTATCTAAAGTTAATGCATTTCTATTTACTACATTTGCTTTTGCAATAATTGGGATTTTTGTCACAATATTGTTTTTTCTAGTAATTAATGCGTTTACTACTACTGGTATTGAAGTAAAGATGTATTGTTTTAAAGAAGTAAGTGAAAGTACACTAATCTTATAAATATTAGCTTTACGTCTAATATTGGAAGCACTTGAAACTGCAGTTGCTTTTATTTTCCTAAACAAAGTTTTGGTTTTAGAGTTTGCAATTGTATAAGTAACAGTTGCACTAATCCTTCTATTACGAGTAGTATTTCTAGTTACGGTTGCAGATACAACTTGAGTAACTTTAACATTTTTATTTTTTCTTGTATTTTTTGCAGACTTAACAAGTTGTGTCTGTAGTGCAAAAATAGATTTAACACGAAAAAGATCTTTACGAAGTTTAGAAATGTTTACTAAAGTTGACTTGATAGACTTACCAATAGATTTATTAGTTTTTATTAAACTGACCCTAACAGCCTGTGCGGTTTTTATAATTACCCGACCTTTGGGAACAGGTTTTGTATACCATATTTGTACTGTTTTAATTAATCGAATATAAGAGTGCGGCCTGCTTACACCTTTTATTACATTTGTTGCAGTTGCAAAAACTACCCTATTTAAAGACCTAAACTTCTTAGAGTAAGCAATTGATGTTTGTAATGCAAAAATACTAGATACTTTAGTCTTAGTCCTTACAACTTTAGATGCATTGGTAAGGTTTGAAAAAACATTTCGAACTTTAAAAGAATTTTTTAAAACTTTACTTGATTGAATTAATAATACAAGGGTCTTTTTAGAAATTAATTTTCTATCAAAAGAAGTTTTAATTAAAACAGCACTAACAGTCCTACCCCTTGGTATATTCCTTTTAATACTAGAGATAAAGGTTGAACTTGCTTGTAATTTTTTAATTTTAACAACTCTAAAAAAAGAAAGATTAATTAAGTTAGCAAATATTACCCTAACCCTAGTAATATTTCTAATTACAAAAGAAGAATTAACAAAGTTAGAATTTATTGCCCTAATATAAGATATGGGGTTCCTGTTGACCGGGTTATAGTAATAGGCTCCTTGACCACCATAAAAGGGTTTAGTAATATTTGTATTACTCTTGGGGAGTGCCATTAATTAACCAGCTCATTAGTAGCTGTACTTACATTTGTTGACGGGAATGTCCTAGTTGATCCAGGATATATAATACGAACTGCACCGTTTGCTCCGTTGCCCGCTTGACCACCGCCGTTAGTTCCGCCAGAGCCACCACCACCAACCTTCACGGTAAGCGATTGTCCCGGAGTGACTGCGATGTTGTTTGCATAAGCCAGCGCACCGCCACCTCCACCTCCACGAGCCGAGCCAGAGTTCCCTCCGCCTCCGCCTCCGCCGTAGACCCCACCGATAGCCGAGATTCCGCCGTCGAGACCGTTATCGTTTCCTCCGTTAGTACCACCCGAGCCACCACCACCACCATTGGCCGTCGTGCTTCCAGTGAGACCACCGGCACCATTCGCTCCGGCACCATAAACGCCGGTTCCGCCACCGCCACCTGCACCGGAAAACGGCGCACTATTTCCGCCCGCACCGCCACCTCCACCTCCACCCGTCGACGAACTGCCGTTTGCGCCACCGAAGGCACCCGCACCACCGGCCGCAGAGTACCCACCGGCACCACCACCACCACCGGTTCCATAAGTACCCGCGCCGCCACCGCCGCCACCGCCTGCGAACCCAGCGGTCAGTGTCGTTCCGCTCGCAGAACCACCATTCACGTTGACGTTTGACGAGTTGCTACCACCTGCGCCGCCGCCGCCTGAAAGTAAGGTCGTTCCGCTGAGGACGAGAGTCGACGCGCCACCCGCTACGCCATTACCAGTACCACCAGATTCTGCACCACCGCCACCCGCGCCAATACAAATAACGGAGATGGAAGTCACACCAGCTGGGACTGTAAAGGTGAATGTTGTTGCATTTGTATATAGATGAGAACCAGTAACAGGCCCAGAGTTACTAAATAACCCCAATGCTTGAGCACTATCACTGGCAAAAGTAGTAGCTAATGGCATTAGAACTTAGTCAACCCTGCTAGCAATGTATAAGAGTTTGGAGTACCAGTTGCTGTACAGATAACGGTAAAAGTGTAAGAGTCTAGTTCACTAGCATCTGCTGAACTCCACAGAGTACCACCTTGATAATATGTAGTAATACCACTGGTTGTACTCTTATGAGCTGGTAATGCAGCTGTTGCAGCAGCTCCTATACCATTAATGGTAAATTGCTGTGGTAAGTAAGCAGTAGCACCATTGTTTACAAGTAAAGCATATGTTGCACTTCTACCTGCCACTGTTGGGGCACCAGTAATAGCTACAGTATAACTACCACTTGGAGATAGAGTATTGTAGTAAAAAGAACCACTAGCAGTATTAAGGGTAGCTGGGTTTGTACCACTAAGTGCTGTAGTACTGTTTATTATTACAGTTTCATAAGAACCCTGAAGTATTGGGTTTATAATTGATCCGCTAACTGTAAGGGTACCACTTATTACTAATTGGCCTGCAGTTCCACCACCATATAGGGCATTAACAGCACGGTTTGCTTCTGAGATATCTGTTGCTGTAATAACAGGAACAGCAAGTGCACCATTTGTTTGTGCAGCGGCTGTAGTATTATCAACACCCCTAGTAACACCAGTGAATGTTACACCCGTGGCAGAGTAGGTCCAGCTACCGCTAGGTACAAAGATTTTTTCTTCACTAGCAGTGCCGTAACCAACTGAAAGGTACCAACCACCGGTAGAACCTAGTGGACTCCAACTACTGGATACACCACTAAGTGTAAGTGTAGTGTCACCGGAAAGTATATTACCACTAAGGGTTAAGGCAGTCGCAGCACCAGTATAGGAATTAAGAGAGTAAGCTACTCTAGCCATTAGTTAAAATATCAAGCTGGGTAAGGAGCGGACTGCCAGGTGGGTGTAATGGCCAATGAGTCACCAGATGCAAGAGTAACAGGCTGCTGGTCAGAGAAGGGTGCATACCAGAGAACGGTGTTGCTTGTACCATTACTAACAGAGTTCAACTGACCTGATGTAGTAATAAAGATACCGTAAACAGGTGACCAAGTACCACTTGTGCAAGTGAATGTTAAAGCACTGTTGTAAGTAGTCTGTTGAACGTTAATTGTATTAGCACCAATAACAGTTGTACCAGTTGTAGGGGCACCCCAGTTACCAGAAGTTAAGGCAATACGTGCATAACCACCACCACCTGTACCACTTACTTCAGCAACCGGGTAGGTGCCTGAGTTCAAAGTTACGTTGATGTTAGTGTAACCGTAACCTTCAATTGTACCCCAAGAGGTGGTGAAGAGTCCGAGGTAGGTTGTACTTGGGAAAGTTGAGGCCTTGGGGGCAACATTTAGAAGGTAGTTAAGGCCTTCCTGGGGGAATAAGTATAGTGATGAAGAAGCCATCTTCTAACCTTTCTATTGAAATTGAACGTTGATAGTAAACTGAACTTGGTCACCAGAGTTTAAACTTAAACCAGTAAAGTTTGTTTTAGCAAACATACTTGTGTCACTTTGAGTAATCCAAGTTTGTGCTGGGATACTTGTTAATGCAGTAGAGTTATTTTGTCCTCTACCTACATACAAAGTTTGGTAATTGTCTCCACCAGTAACTGTCATAACTTCTGTAGAAACTTGAATCTGGTAAGGGTAGTTGGTTGGCCAAGAGTTGTAATTGGTAGGAATAATATAACCCTGAGTACTAGAAGATACTTGTTGTGCTAACTGACCTTGAATTGGGTTGCCTTGGTCTTGAAATAACCCTAAGTTAGTCAAAGTTTGTGTACTAGGTGTTGTGTAAACACCTTGCCATGAATAAGTGTCACCACTAGTAACAGTAGTAGTTTGAGCTAAACTAGAGCCTTCGATTCTGTTACCAGATTCTTCAAACAAGGCAACATCCGTAGCACTTGTCTCACCGGGCCCAATACCCACAGCTAGGTAGGGATAAAACCCTGCTTGTTGACTGAGTGAGATAAGGATACTTACTATTTGACTTCTAGATGTAGCTGTAATAGTCGAAGCCATTTTAATCCCCATCAATAACTGAAGATTGGTCCAAGAGAAGATCTAACTCTTCCCTTGAACCATCTCCACGAGTTATAACAGCATGAACGGTTATCTTTGCAGAAACTGGGTTCATACCGTCCATACTAGCACTGCTGTTGCTTGGTGTTCTTCTGCTTTGTCTGGTTCAAGTTAACCTGGTAGGCAGCGTAGTAACCAGCAAGTTGCTGAGTCTCAAGACCACCATCAGGACCGTTACCAGTCAAGATTTGACGAACTTGCTTCTGTTCAATAATTGCTGTGTTTTGAACAACTGCACCAATACCAGAAAGTTGGTAAGCGTGAACAGTGGCATCGTCAATCCAGGTAGGAACTGAGTTGGGAGTACCGTAGTAGTTGGGGTAAGCAGTTGTACCACTGGCTGTAGCAATGTTGATGTTGGTTACTGTAGCAGTTGAACCACTAGCAGAAAGAACAGGCAGGGCAGCACCAGTTGAACTTGAGAAGACAATGTCTGTAGTTGTCTGACCAAGAAGGTTAGCACTGGTACCAATGACTGAGAAGGCAATTGTACTAGGGATAACTGCTTGGAGACCACTGACAAGGGCACCAACGGTTGAAGCACCAGTAAGACCTGCAGTATTGAACGTTGTACCACCAACACTACCGGAGATAGTGAAAGCAGCAGTTGTGTCAGTAACTACAAGCTTGTACAAACCACTGGGGGTTGTTGCAGCGTTGATAATCTGCAACGGATTGGGCATGTAGGCAGTAGCAGCTGAATTCTGACGAATAGTCTGCTTTACAAGCTGTTCAGATGGGATGTTTGGTGTGGTAGCCATTAGGATGCACTTCCTTCTCTACGTGAGTTGTATTGACCATTTTGAAAAACAGAACCGTTGTTGTTCTGACCCAAGTAGCCATTGCCTGAAACTGTAGGTGTGGCAAAACCATTACTTACGGCACCTGCAAAGGTCTGAGGAAGGAATGGGTAGAACCATGCCTGGCTTGACCAAGTCTGGGTGTTAAGTGCTCCACTGGGGACAATGATTGTCAGTGGTGCTTTTTCAACGGGGGCATCCAGTCCCGCCTTAGGGGAAGAAATTTCTTCGCTCATTTAAGCTCCTTATAGACGGGAGCTGGACTCCCGTGTTACTTTAAGTTTTTTGGTTTGTTAGCACCACCCCAGATTTGCTCTGGAGTCATAGATGGTCCTGATGGTTCTGCTTCGTCAGGCAAGTCAACTTTGTACATGCCATTATTCTCTGAAGCTTTACTACCGAGACTTTCCATTAAGTGGCTCAAGTGGTCATCGTGTTCGTGAGCCTCTTCAACCAACTCATTAATTCTTGCAACGGCTTCGTCATCTGTAAGAAAACGGACTCGACCTCTTTGTACAGCTCTTAGAACAAAAGGGTCCCTTCTCAAGTCTTCAACTAAGGATTGAACACTTCCGTGCAATCCATTAGCCTTAAGCTTAAACGAACCCTTAGGACTTGAAAAGTTAGTAGCCGAAGGCATTAAGTTTTCAATCCAAGAACTTATGTCAATGTTCTCAAGGCCCTTGGTAGAGACTGAGGGAGTTACACGAGCAGCAGAAACATCAACTGGATCTGCCTTGTGCTCTACGTAAACACCTTCATCAAAAGGAACATTTACAGGGGTACTATTACCGTTATCTCCAGAACGTGATACTGTTCTAGCCATTTTATTTCTCCTTGTTTCAAGGCAGTTCACATAC
>Ga0208741_10001213_pt1 | contig 10487 bp, 8 predicted proteins | sample CryBogCBE03Jun09_FD_184576 | JGI IMG/M metagenome (GOLD analysis project Ga0208741, IMG submission 184576) | Freshwater microbial communities from Crystal Bog, Wisconsin, USA - CBE03Jun09 (SPAdes) | ecosystem: Environmental > Aquatic > Freshwater > Lake | place: Crystal Bog, Wisconsin, USA...
GGTGAAATTCAAATATGCATTCTATAATGGTATAGTCTTTCTACTCATCTCTTCGCCTATGATGTACAAACTGACGAGTCAAAGTATCGGCAGATGGATTGCAAGCCCAGCAGGATTGCCAACAACAGAAGGGTTGATCCTACATACAGTAGTATATATTCTCATTGTATTTCTGTTGATGAAAATAAGAACATAGTTTTTTTCTGTGTGTACAGTAAATGTCTTCAGTAGCTCTGCCCCAGCTTCAGGATCTATTCACTCTGGACGCCTTCCTACTGGCCGCGCTTGTAGTACTCTTCACGCACCATGCAGATGTTTGTGCATGGCCTCGTTATTTTCTATTTCTACATTTGGCTTCTGGCATTTATTCCAGGACGCAAGTTTGGTATGTTCAGAAGTCCAGCAGAGATAAATAACACTGGGGGTCAGTTTGCAACTCTCTAAAAATATTCTAAGGTAATATAAATGGCATCACCACTACTACCTGGCGTACCAAATCCTAGTAATCCACTTCCCCCACTTAGCAACTTTTTCTCAGTCAGGGCCGCAGCGACTGCTCTGCTTTTCATCCTCCTAAGTTCTCGTAGAGCATACGTGCTTACAGGCAACTATGTTGATGGTCTCCTGCAGATGATACTGCACGGTATGCTCCTTTACTATCTGCTCGTGTGGATTCAGCCGTTCCTGCCTCAGCCTCCACCAGCAAAGTTTGGTCCACTCTACAGATAATCAAAATTCCACATCAAATCTGACACCATCGTGAACCATATGCTTTGAGTACTCACCGACGCGTCGCTCAAAGAAATTCGTCTTGCCCTCAAGCGAGATGTTCTCCATCCAGTCAAATGGACATGGAACATTGTACAATTTATCAAGTCCAAACTGATTCATCAGGCGATCAGCAACATACTTGATATATTGTGTCATGTCATCTGCATTCATTCCAACAAGATTCACCTTCAGGGCACCAGCAACAAACTGAATCTCGCACTCAACCGCTTCACGTACTATAGCCGATACATTCTCAGACTTGTTCCCTAGGAGCTTGTATAGTTCAACCGCAAACGTCTGATGAAGTCCTTCGTCACGACTAATCAATTCATTCGAGAAACACAACCCAGGCATCAGGCCGCGTTTCTTGAGCCAAAAGATGGCGCAGAATGATCCACTGAAGAATATGCCTTCGACACAGGCAAAAGCCACCAGGCGATCTGCGAAAGGCAGAGACTTGTCGAGCCACTTCAGAGCCCATTCAGCCTTGGCCTTAATCTCTGGAAAGTGCTGAATGCTTGTGAGCAACAGACTCTCCTCTTCAGGATCACGAATCAGTGTATTAATCATCAATGAGTAAGTCTCTGAGTGAATAGACTCGTTGAATGCCTGATATGAATAGAATGAACGCGCCTCTGGAATCTGAACCTCAGAGCCAAAGTTCAAGTCTATATTCTCCATGATGATTCCATCACTTGCTGCAAAGAATGCCAGAACAGTCTTGATAAAGTTTTTCTCGAAAAACGTAAGTTTGTCCCAATCTTTCAAATCACCTGAGAGATCAATCTCCTCAACTGTCCAGAAACTAGCCACTGCTTTCTTGTACAAGTCCCATAGACCTGTATATCTGATGGGAAATGTAGTGTACCGATTCGGGTTCGGTGTCAACGGATCCATTGTTATATTAGAGCCTAAGAACTTTAAACAAAGAATGGGGGACCGAGTCGTAGAACGTTTCTGCCTCCGTCTGAAGCTTCACAAAGTGAAAGGAACTGTTGTGCAACATAACGCACTTCTTGCACGTGAAGTCAAAGGGAAGCTGGTCCAAGGCTATGTTCTCTGCGAAAAACAAGCTTGCTGGCACTGCTGGGTTGAAAAGGATGGAGAGCGACTGGATGTGACCCATGGGATGAGTCTTCCGGTTGAATATGTACAGGAAATACCAGATGGATACACTGAGATGAAACATGCAAACATCATTCTAAATAAGCTCCAGTACGAACTATACGAGAATGACCCGAAAGAGTTTTGGAAAGAGTGTCCAAAATTTTAATAGTGTTGATTAGTAAATGAGTTACTTTGTAGTTACTAGTTCTCCTCAGTGGGATTCTGAATGGACTGCAACAACCGATATAAAAGATACAAATAGTATTGCATCCCAAACTAATTCAGTCCAATGGGGTCAGAATACGGATGGTTCTGTATCTGTTTTACTCAATGCCACAATAGACTATGACAATACAAAGTTTTTTGTGGTTGGGGACTGGCTTCGTCAGGTTGGTATCTATACGATGCTTCCTAATGGATTCACACCTACGGGCTTTTCAATGTATCTTTATCCAATGGATGGACAATCCAGTATATATGTGTCTGATAAGCCAACTGAGACTCCATATGTCAGTGTGAATGCGCCAGCTTCAAATCCAAATCAACTCAATATTGTATTCAAAGATTCATTTGGGCCAGTCCTTCTGGATACGGTTCATTCAAGTGTGCAATATCCCGCAGTCACTACGGCGCTCCAGAATAATATCAACACTGGCCAGCCCTATAAAGTATCAATGTATTTTACAATTCCTCGTGCAAGCATCGTAACTTTGAATCTGAATCCATCCGTTTCTGAAAAATACATGAGACATCACAATGAATCATCAGGCTTCATGATGCTACTTGTCATCATTGCATTGATTTTTTTGTTGCGTAAAAAGAGGAGATGAGTAAGATTTGGACAGATAAAGAGGAGGACTTTCTGGAAAAGTTGGAGAAACAAGCAGATTTATTACACAAACACTATGCGAAAGAGTATACATACTATCAAGGACTTGCCAAGAAATTCAATGTGCCTATTCTTATAATCAGTGCCATCAATGCTCTTACAGCCATTGCACTGAATGACTTTTTGGAACAGAGGTATGTATCTATTATGAATGCTGTATTGTCAGCTGGGACTGGGGTCATGGGATCTATACAACTTTATCTGAAACTAAATGAAAAGATGGCAAATGCTCTCAAGGCTCAGTTGACATTTCACAAGTTGGCTATGAAGATTTCAAAAGAGATTTCACTTGATCGAGACTCGAGAACATCTGATGGTCAACTCTTTCTCAATGAGTGCTTTGCCGAGTTTACAACAACTGTAGAACAAGGCAATCCCATTGAGAGAAAGTTGCTGAATCATCTTCGACTGAATGAGTCCGAAGATACATCTAGTAAGAGTAGTCTTGGAGCTATTGCGCAGCGCCTATTGGACTTTAGTAAAGGAAGTGGGTCCGCAACTCCAGTAGATGACGGAACGCCAGATAATATTGTTGTAGTATAGAAAACATGGCTCTCTCATATTTTAGTAATGTTAATTATTCTATTCTAGACCAAAATTCATTTACAATTACGTGGAATTTTTATTTAGCCCCTGGTGAAAGTATAAATGTGGGGATTTCTCGTTCTAAACTGGATGTTAAGGATACAAATAACAACAATTACTATACAGATGTTAATAATAACATCAGTGCTCTACCAACTGATGGTACAATTACTATAGTTCAAATCTTAGATCCTTCAGGTCAAAATTATTCAATTATGCCAGGAACAATATATAACTTATATTTAAGCATTTATGTACTTGTTGGTAATTCGCAATATGAAATTACTAGTCCCGTTCTTAGTATTAGAACGGATCCGTATTTTATAAATGTCCAAGCACAACCATACTCGACATCTATAGATCTGTCCTGGCAAGTTGTCATTCCCAACGGGATCAATAGTTTTTTTCCCCCTGCAATATCTATCAGTGAAACTTTTAATGCTGATGAGGTGGGTTCAACTATAGTACCTATTTTTTACATGAATGGAAATACTACTGCTTCGCTGTTATCTATAGGAACGACATCATTTACAATCACAGGTACATCTGATGGAAGTAGCTTGTTGCCATCTACAACATACCCTATATACTTGCATTTGTATTATGATTATAATCCCGATGTCAATCATGACATCACTGGAAAATTAGATTACGCCTTATCTGTTACGACATCTGCAAATACATCACACCCACAACCTACACCCAGAATGGACATATTATGTACCAATTACGGTACACCAATATCAGTTATCACACCTGCACCTTATTCCTACCAAACATTTGCTATAGGAAATGACAATTATGCTTACTACACTTCCAATAATCTATTGGCGAAAAGTTCATTATCAAACCCTTCAGTAATAACTCCAGTACCAATGCCTGCTGGATTAAATGTGTGTTATTTTGTTACAAGAGATATTGCGACCGGTATAATTTATGCTGCAGATGCAGTTGGTAACGTATGGCAAGCTGGTCAAGTATCCACAACCTTTAGTTATTCTTCCAATTATCCATTTTTAATGTCATATTTTCAGGGAATTTCACCAACTTTTATTAGTTTTGCTGTATACGATGGATATATTTATGCTTTATATAATTCTACAACAACCGGTTATGTTGTGGCTGATCTTACCAATTTAAATATATTATACACTGTTTCAACGACGACTGCATATTACATTCTTGCAACAGGAATAAATCAATTATATATTACTGATAATCAAGGCGCTATTACATATTATAATAATGGACTAACTAGTTCTATCACAAATCATGGTGATTATATGAACATCACGGATCAGGGTGTCCCCTTTTTCATAAATTCAAATCAACTTATAAATCAAAATGGAATTGTTTTTGTAACCATGCCTTCAATCAATCTACCTAGGACATCTCCTAATTATACAACAGTGTCAACGAAATTAATTTGGGCAGTAATGGACCCAAATGGCCCAGGTGATATTTATTGTAATGTAGATGAAACGTATACTTACAATTCTCAGCTTTATAGCCGAACTTCAATATATAAAATACCTTGCGTACCTTCAGGACCTTCTACAGGACCTATATACCCAGGTTTATATCAGACAGGTCCAAAGACATTGGTTCTAGTCCCGTTTGACTGTCAAGGTTTAAGCTCAAATATAGCCAGTGTGAATGGTTCGGGTAATGATTCGTACACTGCGAATCTCGATACATCTACTCAGCCCCCTTCATATACATTTAATAGTCTTGTACCAGGAACAACTTATCAGGTGGCAGATGAAAATATTACATATGCGACACAATTTCCAATGCTTTCAGGACCAGTTTATCCATCAGTATCTATAATTGATTCTTCGCACATCGGGGTTGTTGTTCCCACACAGGATCAAAGCTCGACACTCTCAGTCCTTAATAATTCATATGGAGTTACTAACAACACAGGTACTATGACAGTTCTGTCCGGATTAAGTCCAGGGTTATACTCTGTTGCAAGTAGTTTAGGATATCAATACTGGAACATGATTTCTGGCAGCACACTTTGTTGGCAAAACTTGCAGCCTTCACCCTACATGAGACAACCTAGACAAGGTAACCTTATGATGCTCATCATCATATTGATCATATTGTACTTTATTATGAAGCGCATGTAAAGTACTTGAGCTGAGTTGCGCTTGGATCTGTTGCATCAGTCCACTTTGGCATCCACATATAAGGAATCAGATGGTGCTGATCTCCAAACTTTTCCTCAAATATGCGCTTGTAGTTGTGCTCGCCAAACGTCTGCAGCGCCTTACGCCACTCATAACCCACAGCATCACTCATCCCATTCTTTTGACGCCACGCGATATCCCTCGGCAAGATGTGCTCGAACGTCTTTCTCAGAAGATGTTTCTCGTACCCATCCTTGGGCATCTTCAGCTCTGGGTCAAACCCTCCCATGACATAATCCACAAGTGTCGTGTCAAAGAATGGCACACGAAGCTCAATACCATGAGCACTCGTCGTCCGATCAGCCCTGAGAACATCAAACATGTAAACATCATTCACGAGGCGCTCAGTCTCCTTGGCAAACACCTTGACATCTGGAGCCCCGTGAAAGTATAGATAGCCGCCAAATATCTCATCCGATCCCTCGCCGCTGAGAACAACCCTGATGTCAGTCTGCTCCTTGATATACTTGCTGAGCAGAAACATGGGAATAGATGCCCGGACAGTTGTCGTATCATACGACTCTAGATGCCATATAACATCTTCAATGACTGCAAGGCCATCCTCAGGGCTGAAGATGATTTCGGTATGATCAGAGTCCAGAAACGTCGCCATCTGACGGGCCGCAATCAGATCCGGAGCACCCTTCAGTCCAATTGAAAAGGTTCGGATACGAGTCTTTGTCAGATGCTTTGCAATCGCGGCAACAATAGACGAGTCGAGACCGCCGCTCAGAAAGAAACCGATGGGGACCTCAGAGTTGCTGATGCGCCGCTGAACAGCCTGGACCATGAGCGGAAAGAGCTGTCTGGTATTCAGGCTCTTGTTTGGTGCGTCCCAGTAGTTTCGCTCCCACGAGACAAACCGACCCGAGTCCCAGAGATGTCCCGGCGGAAAGTGCTGCACCTTGCCAACAAGCACCTTGGCCTCTGATGCAAAAGCCAAAGGTGACCGGGTGTAGAAGAGTGGCCGAACGCCGAACCGGTCTCGCGCAGCCCAAAGATTGGTCCCGTCAGTGATGATGAATGCAAAATCACCGACAATCATCTGACAGGTTGCCAATAGACCGTGCTTCTGGATGAGCGGCAAGAGAACCTCGCAGTCTGATCGGCCCTTGATGCCGCCAAGTTCCTCGTGGTTGTAAATCTCAGCATTCGCAATGAGAAACTTTTCATCGAGCTGAAAGGGTTGCATACCACCTGAAAGACCATTGATGGCGAGACGCCAAAAGGCGAGACGGACGGAACCTACGCGCAGCTCTGAGTAAGCATCTGGACCGCGGTGCCCGAGACTCTCTGTCGATTGACCGGCTAAAATACCACACATTAATAGAAAAGGTTACTAAAGTTTTAAATTACATACTGATGAGTAGGCCGCCACTCTACAAAATACTCTCTTCTAGGCTCGTCGTCGTACAGCTGCTTCACCCGCCCGCTGAGATATAGACCCTCTTCGCAAATCAGGTACTCGATATCCTCTGGCAAGACTCCATCCATCTTCAGAACGTTAAAGGTGGTTTCAATCTCCTTCAGGTCCTCAAGCATTACGTGCTGATAGTACTCACACATGTCCTCATCTTCGAGAAAGTCACCAATCACCTCCTCAAAGATGCGGTTGAGTGTTTCGGTATACTCATCAGCCTCCTTTTCGTCACTCCAGCGCTTCAAATTCTCACGGCAACCCTTGTAGTACATTGGCTTTCGGCACATCGGGCACCCATCGTTGCACCCTTTGATGGTCCAGCTCTTGATGCAGCCCTTGCAGACATGGTGTCCGCAGACGAGCTTGGTGCACGCGCGAGTCTCGAGACACACTGGGCAATCCATTTGCCCTTGGCTCAACTTGGGACCTGTGTTTCAAAAGACACACTTTTTAATCTTGTATAATAGTATGAGTCAGTGGAATATAACTGATCAAGTATTACCAGATACAACAAGTGTTACAATTGGAATTGAGTTTACTCCACCCACTTCACCATTGCCAGCCAATACATATGTTTGGTTCTATCTAGGTTTTCCTGATGGTTCTTTTCTTCAGAAAGATGTAACTTCAAGTGTTGATATTAGTACGTCTGGAGGAAATGGGCTCATTACATATCCTGAACCCGGAGACACCCATTCTCTTGTACCTAATACATCATACACTTTCATGATTGAGATTGAGGATCTGGATCCATATGGTCCGATATATTATCAAGTCGCAGATAGTTTCACGACACTTTTTTCTATTAATGCAAACGTTCAGCAATATAATGAAGGAGCCTTGATTACATGGAATAATGTCGTCCCGGTATTTCAATACAATATCAATACTTTATCTTTGTGCGACGCATCTGGATGTGGTCATTTCGAGTTACCAGTAGCTGTTGGAAAATTAAGTGGTTTAGCTAATTCATATCTATATTACCCCACAGCTTGTCCAGGTGAGTGGGGAACACTAGATATTTATACAGGTGTAGCTGGACAAATAATAGGTATTGATAATGTTGGTAATACATTGGGATATATTAACATCAATGGAAACCTAGCATATCCTGTACCACCTTTACCTCCTATACCATGTAATATAGTATGTAATTTGCCATCTGGTTATAACTACTCTTTACCTATAAGTTGGAACACTCCTTCAAACCCAGGAATTGTTCAGACTTTATTAACTATCGATTTTGGTTATTTGGTTTACATGCCACCCAATCAAACAACACTTGACTTAGATCTTACAAGTATTGATGCATGGCTTGAATGGCAATATGCGTTAAAAGCTGGCGATTTGAATCTTGATTGTAAAATAACAATATTCTTTTTAGATTCAGCTTATTTACCAATTTTTAGTACATGTAAAAAAGTGAATTTTACACTACAACAATTACCAACAGTCATAATTGACTCAATTACAACAAATACAATGAATAATCAACAAGGTATATTAACTTTGGTGTATACATATACAGGTTATTGTACTCCAAATTGTGAAACATATTTAGAGTTACATATTGATAATATGAATTTAGGTCAATCATTAATTATATTTCCTCCTCATTTTCAAAGAGGGGATAGTTTCACTGAAACGTTTACGCTGAATTATACGTATAATGTTACACCTTTTACTGTAGGTACACATATTGCACAAATTCACCTTCCAGAGTCTGGGGTTGATTCATATCCATTCACATTCGAGATAGATTTCAGTCCTCCTTTACATTGCCCAACATTATCACCTTTTAATGTTACTGAATATACTATTATATCACAACAAATTATTGTTCCATTGTTTAGTACTACAATAACAAATGTTGATTCAAGAATAACTATTGATCATATAATTTTAGAATTATCTGCACCATTTCAATATGATGCATATTGTATGTTACCTATTAGTAATAACATTAATGTTGATAGAAATTTCTGGGATAATAATTTACCTCGTATTGCGGGAGTATGTCAATTCAATAAATTATATATAACATTCAAATATCATAATAATCCTATAAATGAAACTTGTGAATTCGATGTAACTATACCATCTAACCTTATCCCAACGCCACAAAATGCAATTAGCATCCAAGGACAGCCTCAAACATCATATTTTCAGTATGATGATGATGGTCCAATCATTCAGGAGCCTATTGTATTAGTTAACTTTAGTTGGGATACAAGTATTTTACCAACACAATGTAATGTTTCGTTCGTGTATAATGAGGCCCAGATGACTTTTTATAATGTTAGCCCTCCTATAGTTTGGGATTCAAATTTTTGGGCAACTGGTTACTGTCTCGAATATATGAATCGTGGATATAACGATTTGAATATTATTGTGACAGATCCAAACAATATATATAATTATGCTTTACTAAATATACCATCACCTTTAACTCCTACAGGAATTTCAACAAATATTTCAATTCCTAGTATTCCTCCTCAGATTCAATTATTAACATTTAATTCTATAACACTTTTGGATACTAACAACGTAATTCATATAGTAATAGATTACAACCCAACAGGTAATTACTATTTGGGAATTGATATGAGTGATATTACAAGTATAACAATACAAGATTTAACTACTGGTTATCAATTCACTGATAATTGGGCAGGAGTTAATTTTATGGGAGCTCAGCCGGGACCAGGACCAATCTATGATACATATAATGTTTTTTCACTGTTACCTCAGCATAATTATTTGTGTACATTGAAATTACAATATTGTGTGGCAGATGATACCCCAATTAATTACGGTCTGGCATCATTTAATTTTAATACAAACATGTATAGTCTGAATTTTTAAATTTCATAATGTTAATGGCAACAGCGTCTATTGATTCTTCAGGTGATACAGTAACTTTTAATATCAATATTCCAGGTGCACTTATAAACATATTTACAACTTATAGTATTCAGGTTACGAATACGTCAACTGGTACAACATATACAACTCCTTATACAGATAGCACCCAGAATCAATACGTTTACCCTCAGTCGTCAGATCCACCTTTGGTCCTAGGTAATTCTTATTCGGCATCTGTTTGTTTTGGTAATATATGTACTAATATTGGAACTTGGGTTCCAAGCACTGGACCATCAGCACCTCCTACACCTTATACTTATCCAGGTGTATACCAAAATGATGCAACATCTTTGTGGGTAATTCCATACGACTGTGATACGAGCAATAAGTTGTACTATTGGGGTTCAAGCGGAGATTCTAGCTTTGTTACACTTGATACATCTTATTCTCCAAGTTTGTATACAATCACAGGACTTGTTCCAGGAACTACATATTTAATGTTTTCTTCACTTGATGGTATAACAACTGACACTAACTATACAACTTCATTCTTAATGCAGCAAATTACAACAGGAGTTCCAGCATCCGTATTTGTTATTAATAATTCATCAGTTGGTATTCAGATCCCAGATTATGATAGTGGACCGAATATACA
>Ga0208741_10001215_pt1 | contig 10482 bp, 9 predicted proteins | sample CryBogCBE03Jun09_FD_184576 | JGI IMG/M metagenome (GOLD analysis project Ga0208741, IMG submission 184576) | Freshwater microbial communities from Crystal Bog, Wisconsin, USA - CBE03Jun09 (SPAdes) | ecosystem: Environmental > Aquatic > Freshwater > Lake | place: Crystal Bog, Wisconsin, USA...
CATCATGGTCATATGACCCACATGAGCTGTTATTAAATAAACACGTTCCGTGAATTCGATAATACTCTGCCATCACCTGGCCTTGCGGCGCATCCCATGTAAGTACCAGGGACTTTTCATTTTCGATTAGCTGAAGATTCTTCGGGATTCCCAACGTTTGTTGACTTGAAGATGAAGTAGGCGATGGCGTTGAGGATGCGATGGGCGTTGGTGACATTGTTGAAGACGGTGATGGCGAAGGCGTCGGCGTTACCGAAGGTTTTGGCGTTGCAACCTTCACTCCCCTACTCCAGACCAACTTCTTGCCTGACTTGATGCAGGTATATGTGTAACCGCCAGATACTGCTGTTTGATTGAACTTTGTGCAAGAAGTGCCTGGCTTAGCTGCGGCAGCTTCGACTGCATAAGCAAGAAACGAAGAGAGAAATACCACAACTGCTATCAGTGTAGATTTAATTCTCATGCGATTGGTTCAACCTTGATGACATCGCCAAAGTCTCCTGCTTCAACAACAGAAATTTTCACTTTCCCTACGGTTACAGATTCACCTATCTTCAATGTTGCATCGCCTAATGGCATTCCATTAAAAAAGAGGCTTGATGGGCGATTGGTTGGTCTTTGGACTTCAATCCCATGGCTCAGACGCAAGTCCGCAGAGTTAATCGTATACACGAGAGCGCCGTTGGTGTTGGTTGGCAATTTCCAGTTGTAACCCGTTGATCGCTCAGATTCGACCATAATCGCGGTGGTGGCCGATGTTGGTATCACAAGTCCTTTTACTAAATTGCTCTTAGTAGATGATGGGGTCAACCAGATCGTGGATGTGAGACTTGGTGAGACACACTTGATCTGACTGTCATCTTCCCATCCAGCGAGCCACTTGTCCCACAATAAGAACTCGCCTTCTGCCCCAGACATCATGCCCCAGGCACCGGTACCGAGTTGGGCGGGAGTAGTTGCAGCAGACGGATTTTCATCACCCAAGTGATCATCCAGTCCCATTTGATGTCCGATGATTTCGTGAGCTGTTATCCAAGGGTCCACGGTCCAATTGCTGGGCTGTCTTGGGGAAGTGAAATCTTGAGAGCCTTCTAGGTAAATACTTCGGCCAGGTTTGTTGAAGTTACCAAATTGGAAATCTCCACCGAAATTCATCTGATTACTGAGAAGTTTCGCCGGAACATTCGGAGGCCCTACGATCCACACTTGATTTGCGCCGGAAAAATCAAATTGATTTCCTATCGCTTTATTCAAATCATTCATAAACTTTGTCATATCTCCCGAGTCACTATCGGTGCCAAGCAGATAAGTACTGGCGGGCGAACCAATTTGAATGTAACTCGAAGGAACTTTGATAACTGGCGTGATGGGAACGTCTGATCCATTTTTCATGTAATCACTGACGAATTGGAAGTACTTTCCATATTCACTTTGTGGTGAATTAACATCGGGGTAGTCACTAAATTGGACCGCCACCACCTGTATCACCGCAGATTTGGTGGGAGTGTATTTATTTCTCTCATTTATGAAGTCCCGCTGCCCTCCACCAGGTCCGGGATTGGATGGAGTACTTATCTTGCAACTTTGTATAGGTAAGAGACTGGAGTCTGGAGAGAGCAGTGTGAGTGGATTTCCAAAACTTGTGGGACCTTGAACATATCTATATGGACGCGCACATCCTATGTTCACAAATGACCAATCCTGGACCGCACTCCACTCTGTTGGCACCAGTGGATCTTTTTGGCAACGACCAGCGAGGATGGAATTTGGACTTGGCGTCGGGCTTGGCGTCGGGCTTGGCGTAGGGCTTGGCGTCATTGAAGGAGTTGGGCTTGGCGATGCTGTTGCAATCGGACTTGGCGTTGGCGCAGGTGTGGCAACAGGGATTGGCGAGGTCACTGGTGCTGGCGCTGCAACCTTTACGCCTTTACTCCAGACCAACTTCTTACCCGACTTGATACAGGTATAGGTGTAACCGCCCGAGACTTGGGCTTGATTGAGCTTGGTGCACGCGGTTCCTGCTTTAGGTGCGGCAGCCTCTACTTGAGCGACTGCTAAACCAGTTGCAATGAGCGATAGCCCAAGCAAGACGGTCAACTTCCTCATGCTGTAAGTCTGCCAGCATCAATAGATGATTAACAGTATTTATGTGGTCAGAACTGTTCGGGTGAATGGTCTAGGACAACTGCCCCGCTATCGCACTCCACAGCGGCTTTTCCAATTGGAGTGCGAAGGTCGCAGTGAGGTGTCCCCCGTCGCGATAGATGAGGGCGCCATTTGAAATTGGGCTACACGGATCGGTGTTGCAGATCCATTCCGTGGGATTCACCCACGTCACTTTTACTGATGCAGCAAGGTCGCGTTCAATGGTGAGCCAATTGGTATCGATCGCGGTTTTGGCTGGCGTGCCGCAGTAGGCGATGCTATCTGGAGAGAAATAGAGGCAATCGATAACGGGTGGTTCAGAAGTCGGCGTATCGCTGATCAAAATTGTGTTCTTTGATGCCTTCTTTATTGAAGTGAGAGTCATGGTCATACCGGTACGCCAAGCATTGGTCTTAGCGTCTCCGGCGAGAACATTTCCTGATGCATCAGTTGTAGCAAATCCTCGAGTACCCGTAACAAATGTGATGTAGGGCTTGGTCTTCGAAATTTGAGCGAGTGCGTTCTTGCGCCAGATCGCGCAGTTGGTCATCAGAAGATTTGTGGTGGAGTTCCATGCTGGGATTGTTGCGGGCCAACATGATGACATTGTGAGTGAGAGTAGGCGCCACTTCTTTGCGATCGCAAGTTTCTCAATCGCAGGGAACCAACTCAGCGCATGTGAATCTCCAAAGAGAACAATCGTGGTCTTTGATGAGAGATTTCCATAGAGGCAGCTCGCTGTTGTGCTGGTGAGATTCTGTTGGACATGGCAACGATCTTTATATGGTTTTGGCATATCTGCAGTGGCTGCATCAAGGTTGGCCTGAAGAGCATCTGGCACTGGTTCGTCAATCAGTGGTGGGAATTGATATGCGGGTATTGGGGTCGAGGTTGTGGTGGTGTCGGCATGCGCGGTCCCGCTGAGCAGGAGCGATCCAATGATGAGTGCCGCTGCCAGACGCTTAGTCACAATCCGATTCTCACATCCAAGGAAGTTATTTGGAAGGGGTTTGTCGGCATTCAGAAAGGATTCATCTTGGGGCACTATCCAGGGTCGTGCTGAAGGAGCACACTGTCGCCAGTGGTTTCGATGAGAGAGTCGGCCGATCGAGAGGGTAGAACGATGAGCGCAGAACTAGAGGGTATGGTCCAGGATTTTTTTAAGGCTGTGGATAGGTTGGATGTTCCAGCGGTTGTCGGCTTTGTTTCGGAAGATGCTCAAATGGTGGAAGAAATCACAAGAAATTGGATACGAGGCAAGTCCAATGTAGAAGTTGCTTTTGCAAATGTTGCGGCATTGGTTTCAAATGTGAATACAGAAGTCTCAGAATTTCACACCGTGGTCACGGGTGACTCTGCGATTGTCACCTGTATCGTGAATCAGACTTACACCTTTGAAGGTAATGAAGTCACAATCTTCGCGCCAACAACCGCTGGTTTTAGCAAGAGTGAAGGAGATTGGAAAATCTCACTTATTCACTCTGTTCCTCTGGCCTAAAAGCTCTAGCGGCAGGAAGTTCGTATCGGGTTAGACCATCTCGTTCAGTGATCGCACTGCTAGTTCACTCAACAAGGCTGATCCGCGATACATCACTGCGCTGTCGAACTGGGCACGTGGTGAGTGGTTCACTTCTGATTTCTCGAAGTCTGCATCGACTGATGCACCAAGGAAGACGTATGAACCGGGGACCTCTTCGAGCACGCGGGAGTAATCCTCTGCACCGGCGATTGGATGAGGCATCTCGATGAATGCTTCTTGGCCGAAGAGATCTGCAGCTACCTTGCCGACGAAGTGAGCGTGGGAATCGTTATTGGCAGTAACTGGATATTGTTCGACGATCTTTACATCTGCCTTGAGGCCATAACCTTCTGCGATCGCCTTGCAGAGACGCACTGCTTCAGCGTGGATACGGACTCGGTTCTCTGCTGAGAATGTGCGGATCGTTGCTTGGAACTCTGCGGTATCGGGAATGATGTTTGCTTTAGTGCCAGCATGGAACTGACCAACGGTAATGACGACTGGGTCGAATGCGCTAAATGATCGAGTGATCATGAGTTGAAGTGCGCCGACCATTTCGGCTGCGACTGGGATTGGATCCTTTGCGGTATGCGGTTGGGATCCATGTCCGCCCATACCGAGAACAGTCACATGCAACTCATCACTGGATGCCATCATCGTTCCTGGCTTTGTTGTAAATACTCCGTTTGGAACTGCAGATGACATGACGTGGATGCCATAGCTGGCATCCGCTTTGCGACCGCTTGCAGTCAAGACGCCTTCTTTGATCATGTGGCCTGCGCCGTCGAAACCTTCTTCACCTGGTTGGAACATGAAGACGACATCGCCATTGATCTTCTCTTTATTCCTTACGAGAAGTTTTGCTGCACCGACCAACATAGAGACGTGGAGGTCATGGCCACAGGCATGCATTGCGCCATCGATCTGACTCTTGAAAGGAAGGTTCGCTAATTCGGTGACAGGCAGGGCATCCATATCTGCACGCAATAGGACGGTCTTATCTGACTTATCAGACTTAGCGCCACGGAGCACTGCGGTTACTGAAGAGAGTGATTTTCCGGTTGTGATCTCAAGGCCGAGGCCATCGAGTGCGGCGATGATCTTCGCCTGAGTCTTAGGAAGGTCTAATCCGATCTCTGGTTCTTGGTGAATCGCTTGGCGAAGTGACGTTAATTCGCTCTGGATTTCGCTGGCTTGAGAGAGAAAATCAGACACGTGAGGCCTTTCGACGAAGGAGATCTGTTGGCGATCTTATAGAGGCGCTCGCCCACTGTCTATCAAAATCTTCCACGGGAAAAGTTTGCGCCTTCAGGATGGAGTACCCCAAGCCGCGGCTATTGGGCTATCGGTTGGTAGGTTCAAAGGGGATTAAGTATTAGCTCACTTTCGGTAATCATTGATTACTGAAATGGCCGTTGCGCAAATTATTGAAAGTGCTTTAATAAAGCCATGAGGGCCGGTTCTTAGGCCGACCCCCATGCAAGTCCCAAGGTGTTGGCCCAAGGACTCGTGGTCTTATGGCTCCTCGTTTTCACGAGGGGCCTTAGATTTTTCAATTACTAATTCACTTAAAACCTCTTGTTATTGGTGTGCTTCTCCAATAGATTTTCAAATCCGCGACTAGGAATTAGGGGAAGCACATGGCCGTAACTCAAGAGGTATGGATCGTCGAAGCTGTAGAAGGCAAGACTCGCCGCGACCGCCGGCGCAACCCGTCCAAGCATTAATAACCCAGGTCGTGGATTTGGTGGCGGCAACTTCAATATTGATATGACAACGATTGAAGGTTGTTGCTCTCAATAAAGATAAGGGCATTACGGTCATTCTCGTAACGCACGATTCTGGCGTTGCAGCTAAGGCGAGCAAGCGACTTCATATCGCCAAGGGCGGAGTTCAGACAGTCGGGGCCTAGTCCAAAATTCTCTGAACATGCGTCTACAGAAGTGGGAGGTCGGCGCTCTTAGGAATTCACTAACGTTGAGATAAGAGAGTAGAGATCACTCTTAGTTATCCCAAACGTAATGGGCAGTTGAGTTGACCAATCAGTTCCAGACTTCGCTATATCGGTAATAAACCCAAGAGCTTTCGACAGGCCTGCTCGGCTTAGAAGAATTTCATCAGCGAGCGACCCAGGAGCTTTATAGCTCTCGTATCCTGCCGTGTATGTATTGGGATCTTCATAAATCGTCATATCGAATGGCTTTGGCAGCTCTTTTAGATTGTCTAGCCACATCTGATGGGTCTGGCTATAGGACGCTTGAGAAGTTATCTGGGTGTAAGCCGCGGAAATTGGATAAGCAAATGAGCGAGCAAACCAATCCGGGATTTTCACTCCCAGACTTCCATCCGCGTAACCGATTGGCTTTAAGAGCTGCGTAATAAATCGAAGCTGCCAATCTGTATTAAACCAATTATTTGCTGGCGAGACAAAGAAGGAGGCATCCCATCCTCCGTCTGACGTGCCATGCGAATGCACACTGCCCATCAGTTGCTCCGCAGTGTTGTTTGCGAACATATCCTTATAGTGCTGAGACTCCAAACTTAAATCCCAATTCTTTAAGAACCAGTCCATCGTAGAAGGGAATACCAAGTTCCATTTGGCACCTTTGGTTGGCGGGGAAAGATAGCTAATAAATTGCAAGGCATTATTGATCCACTGACGCTGGCTGGCGGTTAGTGCTCCGTCTTGGACATTTAAGGTAATCAAAGGCGAGGTTGGGACTGCCTGTGAGGCTGCGATCGCATCGCCCACTTGCTTGAGAATGGTCGCTTGCATTTCAGAAGCATTTGGCTCGGTCACTTTTGTTGACGAAGAAGAAATGGAAGTTCCTGACCCGTTGCTGAGGCCAAGCAGGTCCCCCACCGTGCTTGAGATATGAGGAGCAAGTACCCCATAGAACTCGTCAAGGTTCATGTTGTAGATATTGTGGAACGAGGTCGCAAAGTTTTTACTCACATTCAGATCTTTGAGAAATGCGATAACTCCCGCGGTCCCGTGAAGTGCGACCATCTTCTCCATGGCAAGCTGGCCAAACCAAGCGCTACTGTTATTTGCGCAATCGCCGGTCTCACTGTTTCGCAAATCAGCAACCCACTGCGGATCGGTTTTTTGGGCGGAGAAGGGATACTTACCGAACTCTGTATCAAGGAGCATTGTGCGTCGATTCGCGAGGTAAGTAGTTGGGTCTGAATAAGTGAGCGTGGCGCCATAGAACTGAGCCATGCCTTCATTGAACCAACATGGCGATTGCCCGAATACGTTGAGGTCGAGCTCTTGCATCACATTCATTGTGTATTCGTGCGTTGGGGTTGTGTATGCACCGGGGCGACTAATGACATCTGGTCCAGAAACGATAATGATGATCTTTGGAATCACTCCATTTACCGCGGTGCCTGCATGTGAACCTGAACCCGAGACGCTTGGCCAGTCAGCCACGGGGTGACCACTCACCCAGCCCGCCAGACTGCCGTATCCCCCCGGAGTATCTCCAGCCTTTTGATCCTCTGCTTGCAACCAATCACCATCTGACCAATAACCCATGATCACATCTGCAGGCTTGACGGGCGCATATACCGATTGCCAGAACTTCACTGCTGTCGGAAGGACTTTATTAGCCACATCAACCAGAGCTTGGCTGACATTTGGTGATTGATGAATGAGGTACGTGGACTTTGGCGTTGGCGCAGTTTTAAGAATCTGCTGAACATCGTTATTCGCAATGGTTGCAATGCCATCGGAATCGAGCGCTGGTTGCCCGGAAGTAGATGGAGTTGTTGAAGGCGTTTGAACGGGGGTCGGTGTTGGGGTACCGGCACCTTGCTTAAATACTTGACCTGGGTCAGTGACCCAGATTCCTTTTACGCAGGTCATTGCTCCCCCGAAAACAATGGCCTTATCGCCGTCATGCGGGCAGGTCCGACCAGGTGCAGGGCTGTTTGGAGGGAAGACAATCCCAGCATTCTCTGTCGGTGAAGGAGTCGGAGTCGGTGAAGGAGTCGGAGTCGGTGAAGGAGTCGGAGTCGGTGAAGGAGTCGGAGTCGGTGAAGGAGTCGGAGTCGGAGTAGATGTCTGACCAGCTGAAGGAGTTGGGACCTTTACTCCTCTATCCCAAAGAAGCTTCTTTCCGACCTTGATGCACGTGTATTTAACGCCATTGACGACTGCTGTTGAATTGATTTTGGTGCAAGGCGTGCCCACTTTGGGAGCAGGCGAAGCCATTCTCATCTGGGCAGAGGCGACTCCTGAGGGCAAGGTTGCTAAAAGAAACCCGATTAATACGAGACCAAGGAAGTTTCTTGCCGGAGTTACACGAAGATTTTGCCTCACGAAAGCAGTACCGTTTTAAAACGTTGATTTTATGCAGGGCTGAAAGGAAATTATCCTAATTTCCAAGCAGGAAGCCAGCACGGACCTGGCCGTAATAGTTCAGATTAGTAAAGTCGTAAACGAAGTCGTAAAGACCATCGGCAGAGATATTTCCGAATTCGTTACTGCCTGTGCCGCCTCCGATCTGAAAGGTTCCAAGGCATGATGCAGGATCGGAGAACCCGTGGGGGTAAACCCTCAGGACTCCGACGTCACCAGATGCATTTCGCGGCTCAGTAAATACCTCAAGAAACCTGCCTGGGTGAAGGTGGAAGGTGAAGGTAACGTGCCTAGATGCCGGATCATTACTCTTCACTTCAATTCGAGCAAACTGTGGGAGTGCTAGCGCCGTACTCTTGCCATCAACGGTAATACCAGGATCTGTATACGAATTACTTTGAACTATGGATGTAGAAGGAGCAGAACCTTTACTAGTGAAAATTGCATAAGAAGAGAAAGTGAGCAACGCGAGAGCGAGCAATGCGGCGCCAGCGATCAAATACTTTCGGATCCGACGCTTACGTACTTTTTCAATCACGATATCTGCAAGTAGATCATTGCCGACGATATTCATCCCTAGAGCTTCAAATTCGCGTCGGATTAGTGGATCAAGATTCTCAAAACTCATTTTTCTTCCCCCTTCTCTAATTCTTTTGCTTCCCTAGCTTTTGCCTTTATTGACCGCTTTGTTCCACTTGGGATCTCTGCAGCAAATTGCATATATTCGCCAACAGCTGCTCGGCCTCGCGCTAAATGCGATGCCAATGTGCCGGCCGGGATTTCTAACTGTGCAGCTGCATCCTTGATCGACATCCCGTTTTCGTAGACCAACAAGAGGACAGCCCTTTGCATCGCCGTAAGAGATCTAAGTGCCGATTGGACAAGAAGGCGCTCAGCGATTGAATCTGCGTCATCTGCTGTTTCAAGAAGGTGACCAACAACTTCGATAGAGATTTCTCGCTCGGCCTTCTTTCTTGCATATTTTCTGCGAATATCTGCGTGCTTGCTTACCATTACACGGACTGCATAAGCCTCAAGATTTTCATGGTCTTTTATCTTCGTCCAGCGGCGAAAAATGTCAGCGAGAGCTTCCTGAAGGACATCTTCGGCGATCTGGATATCAAAACATACAGCGCGCGCGGCTTTGGTCAGGCGAGATTCGTTCGCGCTCACCCAAGCTGCGAACTCCTCTTTGGACGCGGCGCTCATGTCCTCAGAGTAGCAAAGGGCTGCTCTCCGGTAACAAGGCCCTGGCAGAGGAAGTTTCCAACCTCTGCCAGACCTCTTGTCTTTCCCTCTTAAGGAAGCGTGACGCTGAAGAACTGTGACCAAGCACCTTGACCAACAGAGTTAACTGCCGCAACTCGCGCCAAGTAGGTCCCACCACTTACCACTCCTGTGAGCTCGAACGTGACTGGTTTTGTGTACCCATTATCAACGATGGTTCCAGTCGATGTAATCGGTGTGGATGAAGCCGAGCCCACGTACCACTCGATGACATAACTCGTGACACCCAATGCCTGTGCACTAAATGATGAGTTATCGCCGAGCGTCGCGTAAAGCGATCCAGGAACTGTCGTAGCAGTGGTGAATGAGATCGTTGGGGCTGAAACCGGTGCCTTCAAATTAGCTACACCAAAGTCAATAGCGTATTGGGCTGTCCAAGAATTTCCTTCCGGTCCAAGCGCATTTGCTTTCTTGGTCAGAAGAGAAGTCTCCGCACTTGTAACCTTTGTTTTGAGATTGCTAACTGTAATTGCCGCGATAAAGCTCTTGTAATCGTTCAGATACTTACGTAGCAAGGGATCAGATTTTGAATATGAGGGTCCGGCGGTCAATGCAAGTAACTTGGGTATGAAGGAACCAACCTTTGCGTAAGCATCATTGACTTGCTTGGCCCAGGTCTTGTACTTTGTGGAAGTGCGTGGTTGACTCCCCGCAGGGAGTGCAGCAAGTTTAACCACAGTGCTGCTAGCCGGCACAAAGCCGTTGTCGTAAATCGTATTGATACTGTCGCTATAGGCAGTGTCGGCAGGCAAATTGTCAGCATGTGCCCCTTGTGGGACAAAAAGTACAACTGAGGTTAGGGCGATTGTTAGCAGCGATCGAATATTGAGTACTTTTCGCACGGAACTCCTTAGGGTCATGGTGGTTGGAAAGAGATTCCACCCCTCATAGCCCTAACCGCTAAAGATGTTCGGATTTATGCAGCTCTGCAAAGAAATTTCATCTCGAAAGCTTGCATAAATCGGCTAACGAATCACGGTTGGAGGAGTTTCTGAGTGCAACGCTGATCTTCGGCTGATTCCCTTTCTGACATCTAAAAGGGTAATTCCTCAATCTGGCTTCTTATGTGACTCGCATCCTCTTCTGAGAGGCCATCGAGCTCCTTCAGTGCTTGTGCTTTGAACTCCTTGGCGAGTTCGAGATTTCCGAGCACGTAATGAGCGAA
>Ga0208741_10001216_pt1 | contig 10470 bp, 18 predicted proteins | sample CryBogCBE03Jun09_FD_184576 | JGI IMG/M metagenome (GOLD analysis project Ga0208741, IMG submission 184576) | Freshwater microbial communities from Crystal Bog, Wisconsin, USA - CBE03Jun09 (SPAdes) | ecosystem: Environmental > Aquatic > Freshwater > Lake | place: Crystal Bog, Wisconsin, USA...
TCTAATGACCATCACACAATTAGATCATTCTTTGAACAAGAACTTGAAAGAGAAATTAAAAAGACAGGTTTTTACAAAAGGCTAATGTATCTCTCACCATTGCTAGTTGTTATCTGTATGATGCTTGCAGGTTCTGCTTATATCTATTTTAAAGATGTACTGACCATTCGCGATGCTAATGCAGAAGCATATGCGATTGAAGCGATTGGTAAGGCAACAGCATCAGCAGTCACCCAGGTTGGAACCGCTCTCAAACTAAACCCAGAATATACAGTTCTTACAACAGCTCAGAAATGGAATGGTATATTACCAAATACAATGGTTTCAGGTCAAAATCCGCCATTTATTAACACAAAACCATAAAAAATCCTGTAATTTCAACGGTGTATTTTTGTTGCCTTTTTTGTCATTCTATCCTATTATTAATTATAGACAGAAGAAAGAGAGGACCAGATGAAAAAGACATTAGCCACTTTCACTTTTGAATATGATACAGTATTTGGTGATTTTTGGGAATTGCTTTCCACATTTCAGGCTCAAGTTGTCGAATATTCTCCTGTAAATGGTGAGGAATGGAACCTCACTATCCAGTTCAAAAACGCAGAGAATTTAGCGCTTTTTGCTAAGGAATTAGGAAGAGATCCTGTATAAAAAACCCTGTAATATCAAGGCTACTTTTTAGTAGCCTTTTTATCGTTCTTATGCTAATATAATAATATGAGCAATGGAGATAAAATGATGTCGATGGTCACCAAAGAATCCCTTATCAAGATGATTGAAACTGCAGATGAGGCTAAGCGTGCTCAGATCGTTGGGCGAGCTTGCTTGGTGTTGTTTAATCGTCAGCTCGATGATGAGAAGCAATTTAACACGACGACAACGACTAATAATCGTGGGTTTACTCAGGCTGATGCACGCACAGGTTCTATTACTGCTAAGTCTTTTATTAAAAACAAGATGCTATATCCTTGGCAGGTTAATCAATGGCTCAAGACTGACGTTCGTGGTACGCCTCGTATTGTAAAATATTGGAAGCAGTTGGATGAAGCTGCTAAGCAGAAAGTTGCAGCCTAATGGATAATTCAAAAGTACCATACGAGTTTCGTGGTGAACTTGCCTATGCCATCCAAAAGATGCGTACTATGCAACGTACTGGATACAAGTTTATTAAGCAGAAGATCCATTCAGATCGTACTGTAACAATTACAATGGAAAAGAAGTTGTACTGACATGGAAAACATTCGAGTAGAACATAAAGAGTTTATGTTGGATGGTGCTAAGTGTGAGCGTACAGATGCAACATATACTGTAGATGGAAAGCCTATGAGAGCGAGATTGCCTTGGTTGGCATCTGCTCAAGAAGTTAGATTTTTTATTATTAAACAGCGTCAGGGATATGCAAAAAAATGAGTGTGGTTGTATTTGATATTGATGGAACGATTGCTGATAATAAGCATCGTCGGATCCATCTGATGGGTAACAATAAGGATTGGAAGTCTTACAACGCTACTATGTTGGATGATGGTAAGATCTTTGATGTTGCTCTGTTGCTGATGGAGCTATCAGAGAAGCACCTGATCATCCTTTGTACTGGTCGTGAAGAAATATATCGCCCAGTAACATGGACGTGGTTGGAGAAGAATGGCTTGAGCAACTACGTCCACGATCTCTATATGCGACCCGAAAAAGATTATCGTTCAGATGCTATTGTTAAGGTTGAGCTCCTCTACCGTATCAAGGAAGATTATGGAACTCCGTTCCTGTGGTTTGACGATCGTCAGCAGGTTGTTGATGCTATTCGTGCACAGGGCATTCGTGTAATGCAGGTCGCTCCTGGAGATTTTTGATGAATATTGCATTAGACTTTGATGATACGTATACTCGTGATACCGTTCTATGGGATGCTTTTATTAAGCAATCTTTAGATAGGAAGCATGACATTCGTATTGTTACCATGCGTAAAAAGGAAATGGAAGATCCTGCTCTTAATTATCTTGCCTTAAATATTCCAGTGGTGTATACTGGAGGTAATAGTAAGAGATCTTATTGTGACAGGATGGGTTGGTTTGTTAACGTATGGATTGATGATAGTCCAGAGTTTATTGTTGATCTTCCTATTAAGTTAATTGGAATGCCTAATGATTAAGTTCTACAGCACAAAGCATGTTGAAGAAGAAAATTATGTAATGCTGAAAAGCCTTGCAGCATTTGTTATTAATAAATTCTTTACAAAGCCAAAACAAAACAAGCTAAATATTGTAGTGACTTTTAAGAAGGGACTTTTTGACGAGACCAATCAGTATGCTAATTGTATATGGGAAGATGAGCATTATCGACCTTTTGATTTTACCATCCAGATCGATCCAGATCAAAAAATCCAGTTACTTTTAAACAGTTTAGCTCACGAGCTTGTTCATGTCAAGCAGTGGGCTAAAGGCGAGTTCTACCAGTTGCAACGTGAACGAAATGTCTATAAATTTAATGGGCAACGTTGGGACACAGATAAGGTAGATTATTGGGATACGCCATGGGAAATTGAAGCTCATGGACGTGCAATCGGGTTAGTCGTGCAGTGGGCAAGAAAAAACGAGCTCACTCACAAACAATTGGTTGTAGAAGGCTAACCTATTTTTAAAAAACTAAGGAGACTAAAATATGAAGAAGCTACTTATTACTGTTGCCGCTGTTATGCTTGCAACTTCCGCATATGCTACTGATCTTCCAAACAAGAAGAAGGCACCAGTTGTACCTGCACCTGTTGCTGCTACAGAAGCTTCATCAAGCACTGATAGCTTGACTGTTGCTTATGGACAGGACCTAGGTAATAACTTTGGTGCAAAAGTTGATGATCTTTATCAGCTTACTTACTCTCATGACCTTGGCAAGGGACTTAGCGTAGGTGGTATGGCTCAGACAACTCAAGCTCCAAGCTCGTTGTTGAATCAAAGTGTTGAAGGCCAGGTTGGTTATGCCCTTCCTGCAATGAACAACATCACGTTGTCTGGCAAGTTGGGTGTTGGTGAGCGTTTTGCAACTACCAACTTTCCTTATGTTGCAGTTTATGGCAACGTAGATTATAAGATCAACGACAAGGTAACGTTGAATGCAGTTCAGTACACCTATACTACTGCAATTGATGCCGACAAGTATGATTACAAGAGCAATCAGCTTGGAACTGGTATCACTTACAACATTACAAAGAAGTATGCTGTAAATGCTAGTGTCACTCGTACTTTTGATACTTCATCGAAGTTTAATGCAACCGGTGATCAGTTCATGGTTGGTTTGACTACTAACTTCTAATATAGCTGATAAGGGGGATCCTTATAAGGATCCCCCTTTTTTTTAAAAAGGTGCATTATGATCAGCGAACAGATTAAAAATACAAACTACGATACTAAATTGCCATTCATTATTGATATTTTTAATGAAATTTATAACTCTAATGGCAATAATTTTATGAGAGGATGCGGCAGCTATCTTTTCAATGGCCAGAACTACGTGTATGACGAAACTATGAAAGACAAGGCTGTGCTTCTTTACGAAGCAGCCAAGAATGCCACGAATGTGTTTGAGATTGGTGTCTATATGGGACACTCTTTGCTAGTTATGCTAGCAGCTAATAGCAAACTTAATGTTACGTGTGTCGATATTGATAATACATATTCTCCATTTGCCATTGACATTTTAAAGACTCATTTTCCTGAAGCTAATATTAATTTTATTAATGATAATAGTTTTTCTGTAATCGAAAAACTAACAAATGACAATATTAAATTTGATTTTTTTCATATTGATGGAGATCATAGTTCAGATGTTGTTAAGGATGAATTATTGAAAATCATTCCATTATCATCAGAACAATCAACCAAAATAGTGTTTGATGATTGGGAAGTCATGTCTCCTGTTAGCAGTTTAATTGAAGACCAATTTAACGTGATTGATATGCATGTTCCCCAGTGTTTTTGCTACAATTCTTACTATGAATTACAACCAAAATAACTGTTGACTTAATTGGGCCTCTATGCTATTATTATAATATCAGCAATGGAGGCTTTTTTATGTCAAATCAACGTGCAGGCAAGACTCACTCAGCAGCTTTGGTAGATGGTGACAAGATTTCTTTGGCATCTTTAATTAAGTTCTGTAAGGAAGCAAAAGTTGATCTTGAGAAAGAAGGCGAAGAAGATGCGGCTCTTCGTTTTGAAATTTTATCAGATTATCTCTTAAATGATTTTCGTGGATCATTCAAGTATCAATCTAAGATGATTGGGTTATAAATAGTTTATTATATAATATGAATCAATTATCAAGGAAGTTTTTATGAACGATAATGTGAACCAATATGCTCAATTTATTTCAAAGCAATCTGGGGATAGTAATTTTCAACCTGAACAACCCGTACCACAGCCTGTTGATGTACAATCTCCCGTTGAACAAAATAAAGATACTCCAACCGATCCAATTGCAGCCTTAGCTAATTTCATTACTAAACAAATTTCTGATGGAAAAGCTAACTAATATTAATTGTGTTGCATATTCAAAAAGAGGGCTTTGGGGCCCTCTTTTTTTTGTTTGGATAAATATCTTTAAATGGAGAAATTTTATGGATAATGAAGAATTTAAAAAGATAGGACAGGTTTTAAATTCCTCGTTATTAAAATATAATTATCAAGTGGCTCCTCTTGCTCCTGCAGGCAAACCAGGCAAGGTACTAAAAAACACTCGTGAATACAGACTTCAATTAATTAATAAGCAAAAAGATACATCCGATACTTTAATTAATAATTTTAGATCTATTTTAAAAAGTCTTTCGAAAGATATTAAATCTATCACTTTTAATAAAATATCTCCAAATAGTTCAAAATTTCCAAGTTATAGTTTTGAGCTAAAAAGTCAAAAATTTGATTTGGTAGTTGGTAGGGGTGCCAATAAAGGAGAGAATTTTGAGACAAATACCGTTGCTAATTTAGCAGCAGCCTTTGGTACTAGTAAAAATAACTCACAATTTGCTGATTTAATTAAACAGCTTAACAAATCCAACAAAGATTTTGCTTCTCGTGAGATTAGATCTGTTAATCAAAGAAAAGGTTCCACTAAAAAAGAAGGTGTTGCAATTGAGAAATTAGGTGCGATCATTGGTGATATTATACTTCTCGATTCGACTGGACACCCGTGGTACATTTCATTAAAGGATGTCAATGGCAACACGTTTAGTTCATATTCTGGTGCTGCTTCATTATTTAATGCTGATGGTGATCTACAACCAAAATCTCCTGGTGCAGAGTTTCTCAACTCGTTTGGTGTTGATTTAAATAAAGTGCAAGAAGGTTTTGATAAAAGAAATAACAAAAACAAAGTCAGGATTAATATACCTGTACAAAAACCTAAACAATCAGAGCTTAAAGCTATATTTGAACGTGCATGGGGAATGAATTATTTTTATGTACGTAGGCTAACTAATGGATGGAAAGTATTTTGGGTTGATAGAGAAAAACTAAATAAACTTACAGACAACATTATGATTGACGAAATTAAATATCCTTCACCTTCTTCTAAGCAAATATCTATAATGTGTAGCAATGGGGAACAAAAGTATTTAATAGAAATGCGAAATTCAAAAGCCGGCGAGTATCCTAACGACACCAAATTTAAGGTAAGATGATGTTAACATTTTTAAATTATATCACTGAAGCAGTAGCACCTTCAGGTGTTGCCTCTGCAAAGCACCAAGAACATCCTGAAGATAATGCTGTCAAGAGCCATCAAGGTTTTGAGCATGCAATTTCTACTCTTAAGGCTGTACATCATGGCCTTAAGACTGGTAGTGCTGGTGAAACACATATTTCTACAAAGCTTGATGGAGCTCCTGCAATCGTATTTGGTCATCATCCAAAGACTGGTAAGTTCTTCGTCGCTACCAAACATGCAGCATTTGGAAAGACTCCTAAGCTAGCAATTTCTCATGAAGAGGTTGACAAGCATTTTGGTCATTCTGCAGGTCTTGCTCAAAAACTTCACCATGCTCTCGAACATCTTCCAAAGGTTACACCTAAGAAGGGTATCTTCCAGGGCGATTATATGCATGATCAATCAGAACTTCATCATTCCAATGACGAGATTCATTTTAAGCCAAATACAATCCGATATCATATTAAGAAGGATTCTGTAGAAGGCAAAAAAGCAATAAGATCAAAGATGGGCATTGCAGTTCACACGAAGATTGAAGGTGATCCGGATCATCCTGAAACGTTGCACGCATCTCCTCTCACAGATCATTCGAAGTTCAAGCATCATCCTGATGTACATTTAATTTCACCAGAGGCTAAATTGAAATGAGTCATTTATCACCAGAAGAAAATAAAGCGGTAGAACAACACATTGCAAAGGCTCAAGAGATCCATAGCAAGTTGCCTGAAGGTCATCATGATATTGTTAACAAACATGACGAACATTTTTCTACATATATTAACAAGACTGTTCGTACAGGTGAAAAACCTTCAACTGCTGGTCTTAGAGCACACATTGCTTCTCGTATGGGCAACGAAATAGATAAGGTCAAGACTGATAAAGCCAAAGCTAGTAAAACTGCAAATATGAATGCTGCTTTAGAATATCACGACAATAATGAACCTCACTTTAAGAAAGCCCTTGAAATTCATCATCATGTACAGGCTGCCAAGGATATCCTTACGAAGGGACTACATAAGGCACAGCAAACAACAAATCCTATGCATCAGTCAATTGAAGGCAAGAAGACAGATCCAGAGGGTTATGTAGTTCAGCATAAAGGCCAGATTACCAAGATGGTCAATCGTAAAGAATTTTCACAAGCTAACTTTAACAAACCTAAAGATTGGGTAAAATAATGAAAACGTTTGCAGCTTTTATTATAGAAGAAAAAGAAAAATCTGCAACGTTTGCTTATGGCCGTTTCAATCCTCCAACTATTGGTCATGAGAAGTTAATTCATAAAGTTGAAAGTCAAGCAAAAAAAACTGGTGGGGAAGCTCATATTATTGCAAGCCATTCAGAAGGTTCAGGTAAGAATCCAGTTCCTGTTAAGGATAAAGTGGGGTATATCAAGAAAATTGTTGCTCACGAAACACATGTAGGATCTTCTGATAAGGAACATCCTACATTGCTACACAAACTATCTGATCTTCATAAGTCTGGTGTGCATCATCTTACTATGGTTGCTGGCTCAGATCGTGTCAAAGAATATCATGATTTAATCCACAAGTATAATGGTAAAGAAGGTCCTCATGGCCATTTCAATTTTAAATCAATTAAGGTAGTTTCTGCAGGTCAAAGAGATCCGGATGCTGAAGGTGCAGAAGGTATGTCGGGTACTAAACTAAGAGCAAAAGCTAGAGCAGGTGAAGATATTAAACCAGCCCTACCAAAAGCTTTACATCCACATGCTGAAGAAATTGCTGGTCACATAAGAACATTTAAAGAAGAACTTGAAGGCGATGAATAATGCCTGCGGTAGCTAGAAAAGGCGATCCATCGGATCATGGTGGTTATATAATAAGTGTAACTACTACTAAGACTAAGGTTAATGATATACTTGTTGCCCGTGTAGGTGACTCACATTCATGTCCAATTCCAGGTCATGGTATTACTATCATTAATACTGGATCTAGTCATTATATTTGTGAAGGAGCGGTTGTAGCGGTTGTTGGAAGTGTTTGTGGGTGTGGAGCTCGTATTTCTGCTGGAAGTGGTGATACCTTTGCTCCTCTAGGATAATCTGCATTATTTTTATTATGATATAACGATACGCATAAATAATAATAAAATAATGAAGTATTTAAATGGCCATTCGTAGTAATCAATCACTTGCTGACTTAGCAACAATCGTTTATAAGGATCCAGATACAGGTGGGATCCTTATTAATACAGATGTTTACCTCGAAGTAGGTAATAGCACAGCTGTATCCACTATTAATTCAACATTTTTTGATGCGACCGCAAACAACGCCAACTATTTGGGTGGTGTGGCTGCCAACAACTATGTCACCTTAACTACAGACTCAGTCATAAGTGCCAATGTTACCTTTCAATCGAATGTTTATTTTGCTAATTCTTCTACATTAGTAGTCAATGGTGTTAGTTTCTTTGATGGAAACGTATCCTTTTCAAACACGGCAACATTTACTAGCAATATAGTATTAGCTGACACAGCCACTATTATTGCAAATGGTCAATTTGGTAGCACTGGTCAATCTTTAATATCCAATGGCTCTTCTGTTTATTGGGGAATTGCAACACCTGCCAACCCTTCTCCTTTGGTGTTTACGCCTTCTGGAGCTACAAGAAGTCTAACTGGTTATCAAGAGAGTGGAACAACGTATGTTGTTAGAACTACTGCAATTACTGGTGGATCTTTGCAACTGACACTTGCTACATTTACCCCAGGATTATTTTCAACTGTAAATCCTTCTTCTTCATTGAACTGGGATGTTCCTTCAACTGGATTCACAGTCAACGTAACAAATCCTTCAGATTTTACATCAGAATTTATTAGTAATGTTTATAGTGTTTATGCCACATCAGGTGTTGTTAGTAATTTAAATTTATTTACTGCGGGATCAAAATCCACAACACCAGCTGGTGGTGTCAATTGGAGCCAATCATTTACATTAGGTAGTGGATACATTTATAGCACAAGCAATACATTAGCTGGTGGCTCTGCTTCTGCAAATGTTGATTTTGTTGCCAATAATAATGGAACAGAATCTCATTTTATATCCGGATTAGCCACATTTAGTGTCAATTGGAATACTCCATCACTAAGCATTTCTACTGCAGGTTTGAGTGGCGACACGTTCCTACAATCTTATTCTTCTACGACATACAGCATAAATGTGAGTGGTATTACTAACTCTTCTAATTATTCTCATTTAGTCACAGGATTGAACGGTACTGTATCTAATACATCAGGCTCAGGTGCCTTGAATTTTGCCAATAATATCCATAAAGATAATACAGGCACTACAAGAACAGCCAATGTCGTTACTACGTTTACTAGACCTGCTGGAGTAACTGGTACGAGTTATTCAACTACATTGAGTGGATATTCTTCAGTCAGTGCTTCGTTTACATATCCTTCTTTGTGGTTGTTTACATCTAGTGCTTCAAATCCACCAGCTAGATCAGATATTGTTAGTGGGACCGGATTTCAAGGAAGTGTAAATATACTAGGTAATCAACAAAAAACGTTTGCAGGTTTTGTGACTAATTCACAAGGTACACCACAAGAATTCTGGTTAGCAGTAAGAGCTTCTGCATCGCAACCTACCACTTTCCAAACAGGAGCAAGTGCTGGGTTGCTTAGTGGCGTTTCTTATGTTACAGGTACTGTTGCACTACAACCAGATTCACCACTACCAGGATATAATGCAGAGACATATAATCTTTATGGTATTACCCTACAACCAGGTTCAACCTATGTGAGTATCTCATAATGGCAACTGACTATAGTGGTTTAACCCGAAATCAATGGCCTGGTACTTGGAGTGCCGCCTCTAATACGATTCCTATTGTTCTAGACACTGAAATACGTGGTGGTCTAAGACAAGTATCGGGAGATGTAAATGATAAACTAACAGATATACCAGGTCAGCGCCTTCAAGAAGGTATGTTGGCATACTTAAAAACTGGCTATTCTGCTAATGGATCAACAAGAACATCGGGTTCCTACTATAAGTATTCATTACTTTCAGGCCAATCTAGAAATATATCAACTGGGGCCATGCCTAATGCGGAGGCTAACTGGTCCGATTTTTCTGCTAGTTTGGGTTCTTTCAATTCTAATACTACATTCTCATCTACAACAAACTTTAATGCTAATGTAGTAATAGCTTCTACTGCAACTATAGTGGCCAATGGTTCCGGTGGAACTGCTGGCCAAATTTTACTTTCTAACGGTAGTACAGTTTTTTGGTCAACAAACAAACTTTCTAGTTTACAAGATGTTGATGCAAATAATGTTACGGGTATCCCTGGTCTTTCATCACAACCAGCTAATGGTTCTGTGCTGACTTACGTTTCTGATTATGATAAATACTTCGTATTACCGATAAATGTTCAAGATACGACACTTTCTAACACAGTCATGGATGGGGGAAATTTCTAATGGCAACTATTTCTAATCTAATTCAAATTAAGCGATCTAATACTACCGCTGTGCCTTCTTCACTACAAAATGGTGAAATGGCATGGTCGAATACATCTGGTGTTCTATACATTGGTGCATATGGTTCTGTAACCGCCATTGGTGGTGTTAGAAATCCTGGTGTACTAACAGCTAATCAAGCGCTTGTTGCTAATAGCACAGGTGGTATTAATTATGTAATTACCAGTAATTTAATTACAACTTCTATCACTACAGGTGATGGTTATTATAATCCAAATACACAAATTGCTGCTTCTAATAAAGGCTATATTTTAAGTGTTAATGGA
>Ga0208741_10001218_pt1 | contig 10468 bp, 4 predicted proteins | sample CryBogCBE03Jun09_FD_184576 | JGI IMG/M metagenome (GOLD analysis project Ga0208741, IMG submission 184576) | Freshwater microbial communities from Crystal Bog, Wisconsin, USA - CBE03Jun09 (SPAdes) | ecosystem: Environmental > Aquatic > Freshwater > Lake | place: Crystal Bog, Wisconsin, USA...
CTATCAGCAAGCAATTGTTGGTGAGTCGGAAGTAAAAGCGGCTGCGTTGCAACATCGTGCAGAAGAACAAAAGGCGCGTGCTAAAGCGGATGAATGGGAAAAGAAGGCAAATGATTTGTTGGATTTGGTGGAAGAAGGCAAATTGGATGCTGAAAAAGGAAATTCCCTTGCAAGCACTGCTGCCGAAAGTCATGATCAAGCTGCCAAACAAGCCAATGAATATGCTGCGATGGCGCAAAAAGAAGAACAAGCTTTGGCGGTGATGGAGACAGCTATACAGCAACTAAAAGATAAGATTGCAGAAGCGGAAAACAGAACAAACCTATTGAAATCACGCGCTAAAACTGCCGATGTAAGTGAGAAAATAAACAAAACCTTGTCATCTGTTGATACCGATGGCTTGATGGGTACTTTAGACAGGATGGATGCAAAGGTGACGGCACAAGAATTCCGCTCGCAGGCTTATGCAGAAGTGAGGGATACAACGCTTTCTTCTGAGCAAGAAATAAACAAAATTCTTGGTACGTCTTCTTCCTCTGCATTGGATGCTATAAAGGCAAAACGTAACGCAAATAAACCTTCATAAGCTATGTATGTAACTGAGAGTAACAAAAAGGATTTCGCTTGTATCATCCTTTTAGATGAGATTATTAATAAAGAACGTGTATTTACTACCGTACTTGGGCAAGATGATAAAGTATTGGAGCCTTTACTGATTTCATTATTGGCAAAAGAATACCTGACTGTTAATGGAACAAAGTATCAGGCTACTGCAAAAGGAGAAGAGGCTTTTGAAGTTTTCATGAAGCGTTATACGGAGTTTCTCAAGATGTATGATATCTATTCTTTTGTAGATTTAGAGAAGGGAGAATTTGCATTCAGCAGCTATTTTGCCTTTGATACCGATGAGGCTTGGAATAGTTACAAAACTAATGACCGTTTTGATGATTTGCGTATAGCAGTGGCTTTGTTTAAAAAGTTGAATCCTGCAGAGATTGTTTTTATGTCTTTTATAGATGAGAATGTATTTAATACACAAGCAACAGGCTGGCAAATAGATCTGGTATCGAACACCATCTGGGATGAAATAGAAAAGATTTGTGCCTCAGCTATCAAACCGGAAGATATTGGTGATGATGCGATGGAGGACATGATTGGCCAAGGAGCGTTATTGCTTACTGACTTATTAAAAGAAGAAGCTAAAAGAGCGCAAGAGGAACAGCAAAACAATAGCGGCGGTCAGCAGGTAACAGAGACGGTAGTAGAGGAATATACCTATTACGAGCCTTATTACGACCCATTTTATGTGTCTCCTTTCTGGTTGGTGCCGTTGTTTTTGTGGTAAAATATATTTCTCTTACTTGACGCATTCTCTATTTTGCAGAACAATTTACAACCTGATAAGACTCTATAATGCAATTACCCAAGTAAAATTCAACCTAGCTGGTAAGGTACTTTTTTTAACCATTATTGAGCGTAACATAAACAAGAAAAGAAAGGGATTCGAATACTGTCCAGTAAACGAATCCCTTTTTTTGTATAGTTGTTTAAAACTATTAGTTAAGCCTGATTAAGCACTTACCAGCATACCTTGCTTTACTTTTTTGTATCCATAAGCAATACCGACAGCAATGAGCATGACACTCAAATCTCTGTCTAGTGGTACTACTGGGCCACCATCACCACCAACACCTTCGCTAGGGCTACCTGGACCACCAATACCAGGATCATCGGCAGGACTTTGTGCGCTCACATGGATAGTTGTAAAACAAACACCTACCAAGAGGGTAATCACCATCAGCCTGATACTTTTTATTACTTGTTGCATAACGCTTGTTTAATTTGTTTTAAAATTAACGAGCACTTCCATTTACAGGAAGTACTCGTTTTTTATTGTTTAGGGTTGTACTGACAATTTAGTTTGAGAAACAACTTGTTTGCTACCTGCTTCACTGATAGTTACATTGTAAACACCAGCTGCCATTGTTGCGTTGACGGTCAAAGCATGGCTTGCGCTACCACCATTATGGCTGATAGTTTGTGTCAACACTTTTTGTCCCAACAGATTGCTGATGCTAACTACATATTTACCTGCAATTACATTATCCAAAGACACATTAAGTGTATTTCCCTTCAAAGGATTAGGATAAATGCTGTAAGAAGGCAAACGGTTATCTGTAGAGACTTTAGCAACATTACTGTAAGATACACTTCCTGATGTACTTACTGCCTTGATGCGGTAGTAAGTGGTAGCAGTTATGCTGTTATCAGTTGTATTGTAACTAGCACTTGATGTATTCTTGGCAGTAAACTGACCGATTGCGGTGAATGTTTTTGCATCAGCAGATTTCTCTACTATATAGCTTGCTACATTCTTCTCACCGACAGTGTTCCAGGTAATTGTTGCAACCTTATTGCTTAATGTAGCGCTTGCTACGATACTATTTACAGGTAATGCACCAGACTTGAATACAATAGAGAACCTGTTTGCATAAGTAGCTGCAACAGTTGTATCGGCAGTAAAGTCAATTGTATTTACACCTGCAGAAAGTGCTGTTGTTGTATTCTTGTAACTATCAACCAAGTAAGGAGAAAGACCATTTCCGTTGTAGCTGGTAGCATCAACAAGCAACTGATAATTAGTTGTAGTAGGCTTACTGATTGCCAACACAATCACATCACTTGTTGTTGCAGGTAAGCGACCATCAATACTTAGGTTCTTACCCTTGTTGCTGATGAACAAGTTGTCGGTTGCATTATTAAACTTAAGCGCATCTTGAGGACCATAAACTGTGTTGCTGAATCCGTTTTTGAATGCAACAGCAGCAGCATCTAACCTGTCACCAGTTGAACTCAACAAACTAAAGTATATTTTGCTAAGCGGGGCAGTTGCTCCAAATACTTTAGCCTTAGCAGATGCAGTTGCTTTTGAAGCTTCTGTAAATACTATTTGAGGAGTACTATTTGAACTTTGAACAAATACTGCCTGACCTGCTTGGATATAACCTGTAGAAACTACTGGAGCAGTGGTTGAATAATTTCCTGACTTTCCATTAACAGTAACTGGAGAACCTGTTAAAGCATTATAGGCAATATATTTTCCAACACTGCTAGTTGTTGGATCAATATACCAATAGCTAGCGTTGATACCAGAAGTACCAGTTGCGCCATATACACTAGACCATTGAACAGGACAAGCATAAGGATTGGCAACCATGCTAAATCCATTGTTTTTACTACTCAAACCAGCAGTAGAAGTAACTGCAACACCATTTGCTGTACCGGATACGCCACTGATAGTATAAGTAACGTTACCTGTTACTAACTGACCAGTTGCACGTAAAACAGTTGCATCAGGCATAACAGGATTAATACCTGTACCCATTGAACGTAATACATAATTGTATAAGTTAAAATCACGTGCACCTCTTACCAATACCCTGTAACCTTGGAATGCATCTAAGTTGGTTGAAATTGTGTTCTTGATGGTATCCCAAGTATTGTTTGAATAGTAGAATGCTGATGGGTTACCTGTTTTAGTGTAGTCTAAACCAGTAGTTGCATCTGGCAAAGGATTAGGGCTTGATGGAGAACCACTGAATTTAGCACTTGTTGGGTCTGCAATACCTGTGATGAAGATACCTTTGGAAGAAGGCGTCGCACCATTTTCTTGCCAGTTACTGAAGATGCTTCCTGCACCATAAACCTGAGGAGCCATATCCCTTACTGCATAGAAGCCTTTAGGTATATAACGTTCTACAGTTACGTTTCCAGATAATTTACCAGAACCAACAACATCTACCACTGCAGAACTATCAATTGAAGTTGACTTAAGGGTTACATTGTTGTTTGTAGTGAATGTGCCAGAAGAAAGAACCAATTTATTGATGATGTTTAATGAGCTACCACTAGGTACTGAAATTGTACCAGCGATACCTATTGAACCAATTGTTCCATTACCAGTGATAGATTTGGAAGTACCAGTAAGTGACAATATGTTAGGACTTAAGAAAGAAGTACCTAAGCTAGAAATAACACCATTCAATACCAGATTACCTGGGAATACATAGCTTTGATCCAACAAAATTGTATCTCCTACAGGTAGAGTAAGCGTAGCAGGAAGATTTGGAGCTACAAACTCACTAGCAGTGTTAAACTGGAACTTGGTATTAGTAAATGAATAGATTAGATTACTAGATGAACCATAAGCAAGTGTACCACTATTTTGAATATTACCACCATAAGATAAGTTGCCATTGATAGTAGTAGTCATATTGTTAGCGATATAAACATTTTCAGTACCACCTATACCACCAGAAACCGTAAGGTTATTAATTGCTTGAGTAGTGTTTAAGTATAAATTACCAGTACCACTAACACTCAAGTTACTTGTAGAAGCCAATGTTCCATTATTAGTTAGTGTTCCTGAAGTAACATTAATGGTATTATTAGTAACATTAACTGTACCAGTTGAAGCATTGGTAAACGTGCCAGCAGCAACAACTAAATTAGCAGCAGTAACATTGAAAGTACCATTGTTAGTGATAGTGGTACCACCTGTAGTGAAAGCTGTCGTAGCATTACTATATGTGAATGTACCATTGTTTGTTACAGTACCACCAGTATTAGTGAATGTACCAGTAATAGTCAATGTTGCTCCAGCATCAATCAACAATGTTCCTGAAGAAATGGTTAAACTAGCTAGTGTTTGGTTCGTAGCAATTTCCAAAGTACCACCATTTACAATTGCGCTATTAGCAGCAGGTATAGTATTACCACTGGCATAAGCCAATTTAAGTGTACCACTAGAAACTGTAGTTGCACCAATGTAAGTATTCACGTTTAACAAGGTTAACTTATTTGCAGAAGCATTATTAGGAGAAAGTGTCAAAGCTACATTACCATTGATTGTGCCACCAAAATTTGCATTTGTTCTATCAATTGTATGACCAACTTGTGGATCATAAGGACCTCCTGTTGAACCAACACCTTCGATAGTCAAAGTTTTTTGTGTTGGGCTCTCAAAGAATACATAGAATCCTTGGTTACCTCCCAAAGTTGATGAAATTGTTTGGCTCAATCCTAAAATATCACAGGTATAACCTGCAATTGTTTGCTTTGTTATAGAAGAGATTGTTGTACCATAAGTAATACCAGAACCCATCAACTTAGTACCCACAGCTATTGTTCCAGCAGAGATGTAAGATGAAATCAAACTATCAAATACTGTAAGAGATGTTGTTGTACCAGCATAAACTTGGGTATAAGTCAATGAATTATAAACACCACCAGGATACAAAGCAGTAGTTACATGACTTGTAGTTCCTGTACCATCTGTACCAGAAATAGAAGCAATTTTCTCGTTACTACCATTCATGTCTAAGAAAGGAGCGTCTCCAACAGTAGCACCTGTATAGAACAACAAGTCTGTTGTGTAAGGCAAAGTATTATCGCCACCACCACAAATCAATGAACCTTGGTTACCTGCCATGTAAGTAGTACCAGAATATGTATTTTGTGCACCGAAGTAAACCATACCCTTACCACCATTTGCAAATACATTAGAAGAACCCAATGAGTTACTGATACATATTGCATTTGCAGCACCACTGATTACGCCTGTATACTTAATGATATTACCATACAAGCTAGCACCTGTAGGGCAAAGACTCAATGCACCACCCGTTGAGATAACTATGTTGTTAGGAACAATCAAAGGCATCGGGGTAGTAACTACACCAGCACCAGAAGTTGTAATCATTGAAGGAGATGAAATAGAGGAATTTACATACAAATTTGAATTGGTAGTTCCGAAAGGATAACTACACAAAAGATTTACAGTATTAAGACCTAATCCTAGTGTTGCACCATTAGGAAAATTAGCACTATACATATTTGCTGCTGCTCCATTTGCACCAATTGTCATTGTTGCAGTACCAGTAGTAGGTGCAAAAGTTACATTACTAGTTGCACTTAAAGGTGAATTAAAGTTTGCAGAACCAGTTATATTTATAGCCGGAGTAGAACCAGTCAGTCCTAGAGTACCTGTACCTAATAAAGTAAAGCCAGTAAGTTTAAAATTCAAGCTTGTTGCAGTATGATTGCTACCCACTGTAACAGTTGCTGCATTATTGACAAAGTAAGCATCATCCCCTTCTGTCCAACCTTGTGTTGTTGTGTTTGAAGATGAGGTTCCCCATACATTAGATGTTTCCCAAGTGAAAGAAGATACACCAGTTTTACCAGCATACAATGCATTTGCTATCAATGTAGAACTAGATACAGAAGTTAATCCTAAAGAAGTCTCAGAAGCTATTATAGTATAAGTTCCAGTAGTGGTAAATACTAAGTTATTGAAAGTAGCAATACCAGCAACAGCAGCAGCAGTGGTAGTTCCACCAACACCAGAAGGAGTAGAGGAAATAGTTACTGTACCAGTATATCCAGTAGCATAATTTCCATTAGCATCTTCTGCGGCAACAGTAACAGCAGGAGTAATTGCTGTGCCAGGAGAACCAGCATCTGGCGTTTGTACATAAGCCAATTGAGTAGGCACTACACTAATTACATCATTCGTTGTTCCGGAATTAATGCTTTGACCAGTAGCTGGTAAACTACCTGTAACAGTAAAGCTACTATTAGTTAAAGCAAAACCTAATTGAGAACCATTGATTCCTTGTTGTATTGCTAATGAGAGTGGTGATTTGAGGTAAATACTCAGAGTATAAGTCTTAGTAGTATTTGTAGCAACATAACCCAAAGAACCACTTGTAGTAGATATTGAGGAAAAGGTAATATTACTAGTATTTACAGTACCCGCGAAAGTATTTGTACCATCAGACAAAGTAGCACCACCAATGATATTTTGCCAGTTTGTAAACAAAGAACTGTTTGAGGTACTTTGACCAATAACGATACTAGAAATCAAAGAAGCAGCACTTGTATTAGTATTGTCATTATGGTAAGTAAAACTGTAAGCAGCAACTGCAGCACCACTAGTATTAACCAAAGAAGAAATGGTAGCAGCCGATGTGACACTTGCAATAGTAGATGAAGGTGTTGGTGCAGCAATTACTAATGTGTTTGCACCATTCATATTACCCGAAGCTGGATAATTTGAGCAAGTGAACCCATTATCATTAATACTTAGTACCACATTATCACCAACTGTAGATACATTTACATCAGCAATTTGAGCAACAATTATGTAGTTAGTTTTGGTAGAAATTGTTTGGTTCATCGTAAACACCATTGGTGTTGAAGAAGAACTACTGAATGCAACTGAATTAGACACAGCTACATCTGTACCAGCTGTATATAAACCATCTCCGTTTACATCTTGATAAATGGTTAAAGAAGGAATATCTGTAGCAGTAGCGGTAGAACCATTTCCATAAACGCTAACAGAACTAATAGTAGAAGAAGCATAAGGATTTAAATAGAAACCAGCCAAAACTGCATGTTGTGCATTTTGAGCAATTGGAGCACTGGGTTGTGTAGTTTGGTCATTCATAAACACTGTTTGACCTTGTACAATGGTTTGAACACCACCTGCACTAACAGAACCACCAGTTACACTTGTTAAAGCAGTGAAACTAAAATCGCTGCTTGACAATGCGGTAGCTTGTACTGTTGAAACTGGGCTAGAAATATTTGCATTAGAAGAAGGAACAACCACCACCCAGAAATAATTGGTTGAAGAAGTTGAAAGGGTTTTATTTAATGTAAATGTAACAGTTTCAGAACCAGTTGTTGAAGAGGAGGCATTTGCTGTACCACTTGCTACACTAGCACCAGAAACTAAGGACGCACTACTAAATGTACTAGAAGTGCTGTAATAAACCTTGAAGTTAGCAATATCACCTGAAGTATAAGTTCCCGTCAAGTGGGCTTTTAGTGTGTTTAAGGTTGTTGCACTAACTGTATTGGTAATAGAAAAAGCCTGTATTGGAGAAGAAATATTTTGTTGGATATTTCCACCACTTGGCTGAGTTGCATCAGCAATTGATACAGCAGCATCTGGGTTTACCACAAAGTTTATTGGACTTGCATCAAACCCAGTTCCATTAGAAACTACAATAGGGAAAGAACCAGCAGTTGCCAATTCTGCAGCTGTTAGTGTAACACTTAAGCTAGTAGAAGTGTAACCCGTAACTGTAAGTGCCGTGCCATTGTAGGTAGCTGTTGTAGAACTACCAAAGCCAGTACCGGCAATAGTTAAAGTTTGAGAGGCAGAACCAGCAGGAAGAGTAGCAGAAGCTGGAGAAAACCCAGAGACTGTAGGTGTTACTGTAGCAGCATGAGGGGCAGTCCCTGTAGTTAAGCCAAGATAGGCGAGCCTCCAGTTTTTGGCTGTAGCAGCACTACCTGTACCCCAAACACGAATCTGAATTACAATAACAGTAGAAGTACTATTGCCTGGAGCAGGAATTGAAACAACGTTGTCATTAAAAGGAGAAAAACCAGTTGAACCATAATTGGTAACAGTAGTAGATGCATTTGTTACTACCATGTTTAATAATTGAAAAGCAGATGATGATCCAGAACCATCTTTACTATTAGCCCCAAAATCATAACTATTACCACTTGACCCAACAGTTGCAGCTGTAGAAACAGTAGAAATAGTATCGTTAGCTGAAGTAACTAGACTAGGTGTAGAAGAGTAATATTTGTAGTAAATTTGGTATCCTTTAGTAACAGATGTGCTAGCTGCACCTCCAATACTTGTTGCGCTGGCGATTTCCAATTGAAGTGGTGCACTTGGATCAAATACCTGACCTGCAGGAAGTACCACAGAAGTTTGCAAGAAAAGCGGGGTACATGATTCACCAGCATTTGTTGTAACACCACCTTTACCAGCATAATCAGCATTCAACCTTACACAGTTGTCACCAGCTGCTATTGTGTTGAAAGACATAATTGGTGTAGGAGTAGTGGCCGTTCCTAAGATGGCTGTGACACCAGGAACGTGAGAAAGCAAGATGGAATCGAGCGTTGCACCAGTATAACCAGTTCTGTAGGTGCTTGCCCTAGAAGCTCCATATTCAGGAGGATTACTCGTAGCACCACCTCCACTAATAAAGTTAAACGTCACCAAATTTGTACTTAGGGCATTACTTGATGGAGTTGTTTGGCTTTTAGCAGTAAAAGCCAAAAGCATACTAAACACAAGCATCAGCATCAACGCCGATAGCTTACCGAGCTTTCGCCCAAGAGGTAAATGTTTGTTGTTCATTTTTTGTTTGTTTAATTAAAATTAAAAAAAATATGTAAAAACCCTCTAAAGAGTTAAACCTGTAAGTACATGTGTCTTAGACTGCAAAATTCAAATCCGAATGTTACCAAATTGTACACTTTGTGTTAAGTAATTATTATCAAATTGTTACCAAAATATTTTACTGTGGATTATTTGTGTATCGGCAGAGGGTTTTAAGGGACTTTGTTTGTGTTTGAACACTTGTGGGTTGGAAATGGGCTTGATTTGAATAGACAATAATAATAGTATGCCTAGGAAAGTGTCTTGCAACGGTCACCGAATTTTGAATCGTGCTTTAATTAATGGTCTGATGGGCTTGAGGGGGAAAACGATAATTATAAAGAAGCAGCTTGTGGCACTCACACAAACAGCCTACCCCCACCCTAAACGAATCAACTAGGCTAAATAAAAAAATGGTATGGCAAATAACGTTAATGGTGATACCTTCAGAAAAAAAGGTATGGCAAATAATGTTATTGGTGGCACCTTCAGAATAAATGGTATGGCAAATAACTTTAATGGTAATACCTTCAAGAAAAAAGGTGTGGCAAATAACGTTAATGGTGGCACCTTCAGGAAAAATGGTATGGCAAATAATGTTATTGGTGATACCTTCAGGAAAAAAGCTATGGCAAATAACGTTTTTGAGGTATAATACAAAAGTAAATGAAGGTTACCCGTTACTAGTTACGGGTATCTAGTAACGAGTAACCTGCTAATTAACGTGAGTTCGGTTTAAGCTGCGAGAACAGACATTATATTGAACAAGAAACCATTGACTGACCTGTGCCTTGTGTGTTGCAGCTTACAAATATTCTTTAGTTCATCATTAACTGACTCAATTACTGCCCTTTTGCGGAGCAGTATCTGTTCTGTTTCGGTTAGGTTCCGTTGTTTCATATTCTTTCTCACCTTGGTAATCAATTGAATGCCATCCTCAAATAGCAAATCAAACAGTGCTTGGCTGATATAGCCCTTGTCGCCAAAGAGATACCCAAAAATGTTTTCTGACAGGCTTTTCATCACCTTGTGGTCACGGTCATCCACATTTCCCTTAGTGAGGTAAAACGATAGTATCTCCCCCCTGTCGTTGATAATCAGGTGCAGTTTGAACCCATAGAACCACCCAATGGAGGTCTTTCCCCTCTCTGCCACCCCCTTGAACACTTTGTGGTTATGGATACGTCGGTTGTCGCAGGACTTGAGGTGTGT
>Ga0208741_10001219_pt1 | contig 10466 bp, 9 predicted proteins | sample CryBogCBE03Jun09_FD_184576 | JGI IMG/M metagenome (GOLD analysis project Ga0208741, IMG submission 184576) | Freshwater microbial communities from Crystal Bog, Wisconsin, USA - CBE03Jun09 (SPAdes) | ecosystem: Environmental > Aquatic > Freshwater > Lake | place: Crystal Bog, Wisconsin, USA...
TTGAAGGTGTTAGGATTCGTAAACATGTATTTTTGAATATCAACTAATAATATTTATTATGAAATTACGTACCATCACAGTTGGCTGTTTGGGATTGATAATAGCAGCAAGTTGCAAGAATCAACCAAAAGAAGAAGTAAAACCACAAGTTGTTGAAGTACCTAAGCAAGTGCCCGGTACACCCATAAAATTTGATAGCAGTAAGCGCTATATTTATCTTACTTGGGATGATTCACCTCAGCCTCCTGGAACAATGGTTTGTAAGGATATTTTTCATAAAGAAGGCGTAAAAGCTACTTTCTTTTCAGTTGGGATGCACGCTTTCGACCTGCGACGTAAGAGACTTGTAGATGAAATTCGGAATAGCTATCCAGAATTTCTTGTAGCAAACCATAGCTATACTCATGGATTTCAGGATAAATACAAGAGTTTTTATAACCTGCCCGATAGTGCTGTAAACGATTTTTTACGTAATGAAAAAGAGCTTAAGATACCAGTAAAAATCATCAGGCTTCCTGGTTGTAACTCTTGGGTATTGGATGGTGAAATGAAGGGGCAGCCGTCTACAAAAAAGGTTTACGAAAAATTGGATGCCTTAGGCTATAGTGTAATTGGCTGGGATGTAGAATGGCGTTTTTTGCATGGGAACGTGCCAGTACAAGGTGCTGAGCAAATGGCAAAAGAAGTAAATGAAAAGTTTGAAGATGCACTTACAGTTGCACCAAATGCTATTGTAATATTAGCACACGACCGTATGTTTGCCAAGCCTCAATATGCAGATTCATTGTCTCGTTTCATAGAGATTTTAAAGAAAGACCCTAAAAATGTATTTGAAACAATTGACCATTATCCGTTGATAAAATATGCTGTAAAAGACACTTTGAATAAGAAGAAGTAATTTGATTGACCGTTAATAATTGAGATAAGAATGCCTCAGACATGTCTGAGGCATTCTTATTTTGCTGCTTTGTCAGTTACTAATTGTCAATGATCACTTCTTCTTCCCGCTCTTCATTCCATTCAACAATAAAGTTGTTTCTTCCCTCTCCAATAAGAAGTGTCATATAACGTTGCTGAGACAGTTCTAGCAGTGATAGAAAGAGAAATAAAGCGTGGATTCTATCCTTGCAAAGCTCAAATATCTGCTCGAAGGCAACTTTTTTTTCTTTTTTTACTAATTCAAGCATGTGTTCCCTGCTTCCATCCATGGTATAATTATAGCGGACAACAGTGTGAACAGGTTTATTCTGACGTTCGCTTACCCTAGCCATCACCTTCTCGAAAGCCTTCATGAGCTTAAACATCGTGATCGCCTGAATCTCTGTTCCCTCACCACTTTCCTCTCCAATTGTAGTCAATTCCTGCTGAAGATTGCCCCGTTTAACCATCAGCAAACGCTCTGCCTCCATTTCTGCCATCTTTAAAGAAGCCTCCTTGAAACGTTTGTATTCTAATATCTTATCAACCAATTCTTTACGTGGATCAATTTCATTACCATCTGGATCAATTTCTTTGCGAGGCAATAAAAGTCGGGCTTTGATGCGCATCAAAGTAGATACAAACAGAATAAACTCGCTACTTAATTCAATATTTAACTGCTCTTGTGAATGGATAAAGTCTAAGAAATCAGTCATAACTTTTGAGATAGGTATATTGTATATATCTAGTTCGTCTCTTTCAATAAAGAATAGCAGAAGATCAAAAGGACCTTCAAAATGCTCAAGCTTTATCTGATAGTTTGTTGTATTCAACCTAGAAGTTTTAAATTTTAAATTTAATATATTGAATTAATATACTCTTCACGGATTTCCACGCTTCTTACTTATGATTTACCACCTATTACTTACTACTCTCAATTGCTAATTCTGTATAATACTGATGAAAGTAAGGGATTGTTTCAATGCCTTTGTAAAAGTTAAATAAGTCAAACTTTTCATTTGGACTGTGTAGGTTGTCGCTATCCAAGCCAAAACCCATGAATACAATCTTGATACCCAACTCTTGTTCAAATAAAGCACAAATAGGAATGCTGCCACCACCACGAACTGGAATTGGCGCTTTCCCAAATGTAGTAGTAATTGCTTTTTCAGCAGCCTTGTAGGCGATACTGTCAATAGGAGTTAGATAAGGTTCACCCCCATGATGTTCCCAAGCGTTGATGGTAACTCCGGCAGGTGCTTTACTTTTGAAGAAAGTAATTAGCTTCTCTGTAATCTTAGCCGAGGACTGATTAGGAACCAACCGGGCAGAAATTTTAGCATACGCCTTTGAGGGAAGAACCGTTTTGGCACCCTCACCAGTGTAACCACCCCAAATGCCATTCACTTCTAGTGTAGGTCTGATACCCGTTCTTTCATTGGTGGTATATCCTTTTTCACCCCACAGGCTTTCAACACCTAAATCTGCCTTATATTCCTCTTCATCATAAGGGGCTTGAGCCATTTTAGTCCGTTCTTCTGTGGAAGACTCTATCACGTCGTCATAAAAACCGGGGATAGTGATGTGGTTGTTTTCATCGTGACAAGCAGCAATCAATTTGGCAAGAATAGTCGCAGGATTAGCAACTGCACCACCATAAACACCACTGTGCAAATCGCGGTTAGGACCAGTAACTTCTACTTCAATGTAGCTAAGTCCACGCACACCAGTATCTATTGATGGATTTTCCATACTCAGCATAGAGGTGTCACTTATCAGTATCACATCGGCTTTTAAAAGTTCTTTATTTTCTCTTACAAAAGTGGCAAGGTTAGGGCTACCAATCTCTTCTTCCCCTTCAATAATAAACTTAACGTTATTAGCAAGGGTATTTGTTTTTAGCATTGTTTCAAAAGCCTTTACGTGCATATATACCTGACCTTTATCGTCACAAGCGCCTCTGGCAAAAATCTTCCCATCAATGATAGTTGGTTCAAAGGGGCCGCTATTCCAAAGGTTCAATGGGTCAACAGGTTGAACATCGTAGTGTCCATAAACCAATACGGTGGGCTTGGAAGGGTCAATAATCTTCTCTCCATAAACTACAGGGTGTCCTGCCGTGGGGTATATCGAAACAATATCTGCGCCTGCTTCCAGTAACCTTTGCTTCAGCGCCTCAGCACAAATAAGCATATCGGGTTGGTGTTCGCTTTTTGAACTTATACTAGGTATGCGTAATAGGTCTAGTAATTCCGAAAGAAAGCGGTCTTTGTTGTTTTCTTGATAAATTTTCCAAGCGTCCATAATTATTTTATTTAGTTAAATGAAAGGTAGTGATATTTGTAGGCAGCGAATTTAAACTTATCTTATTCTTAATAAACAAACAATTTTAAACAACACAACAATGAGAAGAATATTAACAGTGATTTTAGGTGTATTGGTTTTGACGAGTTGCAAGAAAAGTTCATCAACTACACAAGCCAATCCTTATTACCCAATTTCCACGGGTAACTATTGGACATATGCGAAAACAGATTCCACTACTTCACCCATTACGGTAACCAATTATACAATTACTGTTTTAAGTGCCGATAGTATCATCTCGGGTATCCATTATAAAGTATTAAGTGATACTGCAAAGCAACACGTTTATTTATACAGAAGCAATGCAGATAGCAGTTACAGAAGAGGGATTTTTGCCAACCTAAAAGGAATTCCGGATGTAGAAGAGAAGTATTTTGTGAAAAATATTCCGGTTGGAGGCTCTTGGTCTGATACTAACTATACTACCAGCAACGGAATTACCGTACAAATAGTTTTTGTGCATACAATTCAAAGTCTGGACACAAGTGTGGTTGCAGCTAGCAAAACGTATTCAAATGTTGCCCACATAAAACTCGATATGATTGCACCAATCCTTGGTGGCAAAGTAGGAGGAGGTGATTTTTATTATGCACAAGGCATTGGATCCATCAAATATGCATTTGCTGTTTCTGCTCCACTTGGGGGGCTTAACATCAATCAGTCGGAGCAATTATTGGATCACCATATCAATTAGTTTTTAGTTTAAGTTATAGAAGGCTGCGCATTATTTGTGCAGCCTTCTTTGTTTCAAAGCTTTTATTGAACACTCAGGTAGGGTGCAATCTTTTGATAAAGGGTCTCTTTTATAAACACAATCAGCTTAATATCCTCAACCTTTTTATAGTTTCCATGCTGTATCCTGTACAAAACAATTGCTTTTGCAACATCTTTACTGATGTAGGGATGACTACTCAGATCATAATCTGTTGCAGTATTTATGTTTATTTTGGTGAGAATCTCTGAGTTCAGTTTAAAAAAAGGAAGCATCAATGCCAACGATGAGTCATTCATTCCATAGGTTTCTTTTACTTGGTCAATGCTCAGGAAACCTCCTAGTCGTTCTTTATATTTTAGCATGCGATATACCATACCGTTACCCATTCCAGGAATAATTCTAAGCTCTTCTACAGTTGCAGTATTTATATCTACAATCTTTGGTTTATTTACAATTGCTTGGTAGTGTGCATATTCCTTCTTTTTAAAATCAGCTTTTATTTGCACATAAGGCAGTATCCTATTAGCCTCTTCTGGGCGAAGTCCCCATATCTTTTTGATCTCATCCGCTTCTCTAAACTGCCCACCCTTATTTCGATAGTTGAGGATTGTATGTATGGTTTTATCTCGCAGACCAAGTTGATGCCAACCTGCTTCATCAATTGTATTTGGATCGAAAGGGAACGGCTGAAAAACAATATTTTCTTGTGTTGAGTATGCACTTTGTTTGTAGGGATACTCTTTGTGTGTATAACCACTATCCGGGTTGCCCTGTTGCAACTTTGTAACAACTTCTAGCAGTTTGAGGTTGACTGCGGGCTTCTGTTTTTTTACTTTAATCAGATAGGGCAGGGCAATAAAAACGCCTATCAGTACTAATAGGATAATGGCTGCAGTCCTTTCTTTTCCAGAAAAAATGAAGTAATCTTTAATAACCTTTTTGATAGCCATTATAAATGGTTTATCTTAAAATGGCAGCTACTTCATTTTAATTGTGAGTCCGTCGTATGCTAAACAAATCCCATTAGGCAATTCATTATTAATAGCATTGTGTAAGCCAAGCTGATGGCTGATATGTGTAAAATAGGTCTGTTCAATTGCTAGTTCTTGTGCTATTGCGATTGCTTCATCCATTGTAAAATGAGAGATGTGTTTCTCCTTTCTCAGGGCATTCAATACCAAAACCTCACTCCCTTTTATCTTTTCTTTTTCCGCATCATCAATTCGGTTTGCATCAGTGATGTAGGTAAACCGCCCCCCGATCCTAAATCCATAAACAGGCATTTTTAGGTGCCATACCAAAATAGGAACAATCTCTATATCGCCAATAGTGAAGGGCGTTTCGTCGATGGTGTGTAGTATTACATTGGGAGTGCCAGCATATTTCTTCTCTTCAAAGGCATAATAAAACTCCCTTCTCAGATAGCCTTCCGTCAATGAATTTGCATAAAGATGTATGGACGTTCCTTGAAAATAGTTGTAGGGTCTGATGTCATCCAATCCTCCAATATGGTCTTTGTGGGGGTGTGTAAAAAGTACGGCATCTAGCTTTGTGTTGTTGATGCGCAACATCTGATACCTGAAATCGGGGGTGGTATCTATCACGAAGCTGGTTGTGGCAGATTCAACGAGTATGCTGCTTCTAAGCCGGTTGTCTTTTGTGTTTGCAGACGTACATACCTCACAGTTACACCCAATCATCGGTACCCCTGTGCTGGTGCCTGTGCCGAGAAAAGTAATAGATATGGGGGTATTTTTCACCGCCCAAAGCTAGGCAAAGAATTAGTTTTGATACAAAGCTATTTATATATGTTTTCTAAAGATTTAGATATGTTTTTCCAAAAACAAGATATAGTTTCTCAAGATTAAGATATGTTTTCCAAAGAATAAGATATGTTTTCCTGAAAATGATATATGTTTTTCCAAAAACTAGATATGTTTTCCAAAGAATAAGATATGTTTTCCTGAGATTTATATATGTTTTGCCAACTTTCTTATATAAACGTAAAATGGAACGATATGAATGGGAAGAAAGGGTTAGTAAATTGAGGAAATCTTACAAAAGAAACCTTTTCTAAGTACACCAAAAACAACTGTATCTAAGTGGTTAAATCGGGAGAATCGGGAGAAATAACGACTTTCTTATTCACTTCATCAAACAGTCGCTGACTTTCAATAGTCAGTTTGTCGTAGTGAATAGTTATCTGAGGAATTAAATCGAGTAGTGTATTAATGCGTCCCTCCACATCCAGAAACTTATTCAGCACCACCACTTTCTTTGCTTCCAACAAGCACCATCCACTTTGAAAGTTGCCCCTTTCATATCGCATCACATAATCGCTTTGAGATAGTATCGCTTCTAACTTCTGTAATGTTTGTTGATTAAATTTCATTCTTCAATTTTATTTCAATGGGCTAATTACTAATCCTTAGTCCCTACTTACTCACCATTTTCACCACTGGCACAATCATTTCTTCCAGACTGATTCCACCATGCTGAAAGGTATTTTTATAATAATTCACGTAATGATTGTAATTATTAGGGTAACACAAAAAACCATCTTCTTTTGCAAAAATAAAAGAAGAATTCACATTCGGCACAGGCAACCCTGCTTCACGAGGATCGCGGAAAGCCAATACATCTTTGGGTTCGTAGTTAAGGTTACGTCCATGTTTGTACCGAAGGTTCGTGGTTGTTTGTTTGTCGCCAATTACTTTACTAGGCTTCTTTACCCGCACCGTTCCGTGATCGGTGGCTAGTACCAGCTTAATCTTTTTGTCGGCAATCTTTTTCAATGCCTGATGCAAAGCACTATGTTCGAACCAGCTTTTTGTTACGCTTCTGTAGCTAGATTCATCTCCTGCCAATTCTTTCAATACTTCCATTTCGGTACGTGCGTGGCTTAGCATGTCCACAAAATTATAGACAATAATATTCAGGTCGTTGCCGAGCATGTTGTGTATATTATTCACCAAAACTTGCCCATCATGGTGATTAACTACTTTGGTATAACTTACTTTTAGGTTATCTAGTTTCAATTTTTTTAGGGACGCCCTGAAGAATGCTTCCTCAAACAAATTTTTTCCACCTTCTTCATCATCATTTTTCCATTGAGTAGGAAATTGCTTTTCAATATCTATTGGCAATAATCCACTAAAGATGGCATTCCGGCTGTATTGAGTTGCGGTAGGAAGGATAGAGTAAAAAGTATCTTCTTCCAATATCCTGAAGCTCTCTGCAAAAATGGGTTGTATGGTTTTCCATTGATCGAGGCGAAGGTTATCTATCAATATAAAAAACAAAGGAGTTCCTTTTTCTAGTTGAGGCAATACTTTATTTTGTAATAAGGTATGGCTCAAAATGGGGGCGCTTCCACCTTTTGGATTAATCCATTTAGTATAATTTCTACTAACAAATTTAAAGAATTCAGTATTCGCCTCTTCTTTCTGTGAAGCTAATATCTCCTGCATTTCAGGGCTATTGGTCTTCTCCATCTCTAGTTCCCAATACACTAGCTTTTTATAAATATCCATCCAATCGTTAAAGTCCGGATTGCTGTTAAGCGCTGTAAACAGGTTGCGAAACTGCTGCTGATAGGTAGTTGTGGTCTTTTCGGACACCAGGCGCTTGTTGTCTATTATCTTTTTCAAGCTCAATAATACCTGATTAGGGTTTACTGGTTTAATCAGATAATCGGCTATCTGACTACCAATGGCATCATCCATCAGGTTTTCAGTTTCATTTTTTGTAATCAGTACTACTGGAATCTGTTGATTTATCTCCTTAATTTTCACCAATGTTTGCAACCCAGTAATGCCGGGCATCGTTTCATCAATCAAAACTACATCTACAATATTGTCTTTTAGGTATTCCAAGGCATCAAAACCATTGGAGAAAGTGGTTACATCGTAACCCTTGCTTTCCAGAAACAGTTTTTGAGATTGAAGGCTTTCCATTTCATCATCCACCCAAATAATCTTTGCTAAAGGCATCTTTTTTGTTTTTAAATTAAGAAAAAGGTAGTAGGCGTAAGTGGTAAGGCATAAGTAAATACAAAGATCCAATCCCTTATGCCCTTTTGCTTATGCCTAAAAAGTGTAGAAAATCAACTCAAATGAAAGATATATTTTGTGGCTAGGTTGTAAATGTATCAAAACAGTGCCAATGTTTTCCCTGCTACTTATCCTTTAACAAACATACAACGACTTTTTATTTATTTGGAAGGAAGCAAAAGTAAATTTCTTGGTTAAGTTTTTCAGATACAATGCGTGTACTACTTTCGCCCAATGTTTTTAGTAGAAGTAATAGGAATTGAGAAGAAAGAAGAGCGTGGCAATGGACTATCCAACATTAATTTCACCCAAAAGAAGTTGGAAAAGATAGCGATTGCCGGTGAAACAGGTAGTGGAAAGAGTACCCTGCTGAAGATAATTGCCGGATTGGGACAACCCGATGGCGGAAAAGTTTTGTTTGAAGATAAAAGAGTAAAAGGACCTCTGGAGGAATTGATACCCGGACAAAAAGGGATTGCTTATCTGTCCCAAGATTTTGCTTTACCTCACTTTCTCACAGTAGAACAGGTACTTATTTATGCCAATCCTTTGCCTGATGCACTGGCTGAAAAGGATGAAGTGGCAAAGGAATTGTACGCTACCTGCAAAATAGCACATTTGTTAAAACGCCGTACCGACCAATTGTCTGGTGGCGAAAAACAAAGGGTTGCATTAACCAAATTATTACTGACACAACCAAGGCTTTTATTGTTGGATGAACCTTTTTCGAACCTGGACATGTTGCACAAAAGTCTATTGAAAAGTGTGATAAATGAGATAAGCGACCGCCTGAATATTACTTGTACCCTTGTTTCGCATGACCCGTTGGACAGCCTCTCATGGGCCGATACTATTTTGGTGATGAAAGATGGAGCAATTGTGCAACATGCTACACCAGAGGAAATATATAAGCAGCCCATCAACGAATATGTGGCTGGCTTGTTTGGCAAGTACAATCTACTTCCTTCTTCTATTTCCAAGGCTTTGTTGGGAGCAAGGGACAAAACAAAGGGCAGGGAAGGACTTTTTATCCGGCCAGAAAACTTTGTTATCACAAAAAGTCAAAAAGACCTGTCCGTAAAAGGTATTGTACAGAAAGTAAGTTTCTTTGGTAGTTATTACGAAATAGAAATAAAGGTAGAGGGTGTTGTGATTACGGTTCAGACACATTCGCAACTCTACCTCTTAAAAGGGGAAGGAGTATTTGTGTCTTTGTCTATCTAAAGAGCCCGAGTAATAATATTCAGTTAACACAGGCGCTCTATATTCGCTGCCTTTAATTTATTTATGAGGTATATTTTTTATCTTTTTACTTTTCTCTTTTTGACCATTTTTGGTTCATTTGCTCAAAAAGGCTTAAAGGATACGGTCTCTGTTTTTGCTTATAACATCAATAATTATGGCTATGCTTCTTCTGGTAGTTGTCCAACAGAAGGTTCTCTGCTAAAAAATGGTTATCTAACCACGATACTCAAATATCAAAATGCCCCAGATGTAGTCGCTTTCGAAAAGTTTAGTGGTAGTCCAAAAACGTTGGCTTCCGACTCTATGCAGCGCACTATCATGGACAGTGTTTGCAAAGGATGCTATGCCAATACGACCTACACCAATGTATCGGGATATAAAAAAGTGAATACATTGTTTTATAAAACAGCCAAGTTTGGTTACTTAGGTACAACTACTATTTATAGTGGCGACAATAGTATCAGCGACATCAATCTTCACAAGCTCTATTACAAGAGTCCTTCTTTAGCTTCCACAAAAGACACCATTTTCTTGAATGTAATCGTTGTTCATGATGCATCTGGTTCTTCTGGAGCTTCACAAAGGGCTACAGAAATTGAGGGTGCCATGTCTTGGTTGAGTACTCATGTAACTGCTCCGGGGAATTATATCATAATGGGTGATTTTAATACCCAAAACTCTAGCGAAGCTTGTTTTCAGGCAATGATAAATCCTACCGACACATTGATTCAGTTTAATGAGCCAACCAATCAATTGGGAGATTGGGCTGGCAATCCACAATCTTTTGCAAAGTATCTCACACAAAGTACAAGGAGGGTAGATCCGGGTGATTGTGCCTCTACCAATACGATGACCACCTGGTTTGATCATATTCTTTGCACCAATCCTATCATACGAGGCACAAAAAATATTAAGTATATCCCGGGGACATTTACGGTTATTGGTCAAGATGGTTTGCATACGGGTGTTGCCATCAACGACGCACCCACCAACACATCCGTTCCCGCAGATGTTCTAAATTCACTGTATCAGATGAGTGAGCATCTGCCTGTGTATCTGAAGTTAGAGATTAATATTCCTTCTTCATTGCCAGTTGGATTCAATTATTTTAAAGTTTCACTTCAAAACAATCACCCTTTCTTGCAATGGCAGAATAGTAACAATGCATTAGC
>Ga0208741_10001221_pt1 | contig 10462 bp, 7 predicted proteins | sample CryBogCBE03Jun09_FD_184576 | JGI IMG/M metagenome (GOLD analysis project Ga0208741, IMG submission 184576) | Freshwater microbial communities from Crystal Bog, Wisconsin, USA - CBE03Jun09 (SPAdes) | ecosystem: Environmental > Aquatic > Freshwater > Lake | place: Crystal Bog, Wisconsin, USA...
GTATCATATTTACTTCCCAGAAGCTGTACCGTAACACCAGCAACCCCTTTCTTTTTATCGTCAACAATTTTACCATAAAAGTGACCGATGTTCAGATTGGCTCTGCTGGCTGCACCCGCTTTGCTGTAAGTGCCGCCTCCACCAGAATATTGCGCAGCAGCACTGAAAAAGATAAAACTTACGATAAATAACGAGTAAATTCTCTGCATAACTTTCTTATTGTAATTAGTGTCAAAACTCCGATGCTCAGTCGGCTATAAAATGTTAGTGTTATATGAATGGTTATTAAACATGCCTTTCGGATGAAGGCTGTTTAATTTGTCGGCGAAAATAATACCTTAAAATAAGATTAAAGTGTTAAGGAAATGTGATGCCGCCCATTTGTAAGGCATTTTAAACGAATTATCGGCGGGTATGTTCAAATAAAAGATGAATTTGATAACGGTTAAATGGTAAAATCGATCAGGTGGTTGAGATTCATGCTCAAATAAAAAAGACTGTCTCGGTATTTGAGACAGTCTTTTAGTATTAATATGGAAAAAGAATATTTATCTTGATAAAGGAGTTTCAGAATTTTTATCCATCTTGATGCCAGAATAGCCATCGATACCCATTTCAGGTAGGTCTAGTCCAAACAGTTCCACATCTGCAGAAACCCTGTTTCCTGCTATTTTGTCTAGTAAGGTAAATAATAGCCATCCACAAGCACCAATAAATACTAAGTTGGTTATCCCTCCAATTGCTTCTGCCCAAAACTGACCAGCATCACCATAAAATAACCCTCTTACATTTCCTTTTACGCCATTTAAGCCATCACCATAAGTTCCATCTGCAAATAAACCAAGTGCCAGCACACCCCAAAGGCCATTGGCGCCATGTACTGCAATAGCGCCTACCGGATCGTCTATTTTTAATTTCTTTTCTACAAACAACGTAACTTCTACTACGATGATACCTGAAATCAGACCGATTATTAAACCACCCAAAGGGGACACAAATGCACAAGGCGCTGTGATGGCAACAAGTCCTGCCAGCAATCCATTACACATCATACTTACATCGGGCTTAGAACCGCGCACATACCATATCCATAAAGTAGCTGTTAGTGTGCCACCGCAAGAGGCAATCATCGTATTGAATGCAACGACTGAGAATCTTAAATCGGTGCCTGCAAAAGTGGATCCTGAGTTGAAACCAAACCAACCAAAGGCTAATACCAAAGCGCCCAGTACTGCCATAGGGATATTGTGTCCCGGGATGGCATTCACAGAACCATCCTTATTGTATTTTCCAATTCTTGGTCCAATCATTTTTGCGCCAACAAAAGCCAATACACCGCCTGTAAGATGCACGACGGAAGAGCCTGCAAAATCTAGGTCTCCGTGTCCTAATCCAAAGTTGGTACCCAATTGGGCCAACCATCCACCGCCCCATACCCAGTTACCAAAGATGGGGTATATCAATCCCCCAACAAAGAATCCTGATAAAGCGAAAGAAGCAAACTTCCATCTTTCTGCCATCGCGCCAGTAGGAATGGTAGCAGCAGCATCCATGAAAACCATCTGAAATACAAAAAATCCTAGTACGCCAACATCATAAATGCCATTCATAAAGAAGCCTTTTGTGCCAAACAAGCCAAACGAATGGTGAAATAGTGTGATAGAGACCTCTTGATTCAATCCATCATATCCCCCCAATGTGCCCAAAGCGCCGACTCCTCCAAACATGATTGCAAAGCCACATGCGAAGAAACCGAGTGCGCCGGCAGGATAAATAAATAAGTTCATGGCCATTGTGTGGGCTACATTTTTTGCTCTGGTCAATCCTGTTTCCACCAAGGCAAAACCTGCTTGCATAAAGAATACTAAGAAGCCAGTAAGTAATAGCCACACCATGTTGATGCCTACTTTGTTCTTGCCTACCTGATCTGTAACTTCTGTGGGTGTAGGAGCACCTGGTTTGGCGGCGGTGATGTCAGCTGTTGTGCCAGTTGTTATGCCACTTGGGTCTGGTGCTTTGGTTGTTGCTGTCTGTGCAGTAGTCGTAAATGCGATTAAAGAAAGCATCGCTACCAATAAGAAAGTTCTGAATTTACCTATCATCTTTTAAGTGTTTTTTGTTTAATAATTGTCGTTACAGTTTGTCGCTAGGGCCTGCTGTAGAAGCTTCCCCTCTTTCTCCGGTTCTTATTTTTACAGATTCTTCTATATTGTACATGAAGATCATCCCGTCCCCCACTTCTCCGGTGTGGGCTGCCTTTTCTATACAAGCAATTGTTTTCTCAGCATTGATATCCTTCAATACAATTGATATAAATATTCTGGGAATGTACTGGGTATCATAAACTGTTCCACGGTAATTGTGGTGATTCCTCAAGTGTTCGTTACCAATACCGGACGCTTCCCAATAAGAGAAGAAGTCGATACCACTTTCTTTCAATGCTGCCTTTACATCTTCAAACTTTGATGTTCTGACAATTGCTTCAATCTTTTTCATAATTCATTTTTCAAGATAAAAAATAATATACCAAGCGTCTTTTTTATAGAATGAGACAAGCTCATTTAGAGTTGCAAAATATGTAAATAACTAAATACAAGCCAAATGTTTTGTATTAAATTAAAAAAAAATAACTTGTTGTATCGCTTTTTGGGTGATTATTTCAATATATTGTGCGTTAAATTAGGCTAGTTTTGCCCTTTTATTACATATTAAAAAATAATTAAAATATTTAGCTGCTTTGCATTGATATCCCAAAGTGATGTGATGATTGGAGGATGGGAAGTACTTTGGTTGAAACAGGTGGTATTAAAAATTTGCGATAATCAATACGAGCTTGTTGGTAGAATGGTTAGGTTGATTTGGTGTATGAAAAGAAGTGAATTATTGAGCGTAGACCTCAATTATCTGTCTCCCGATGGTGTCATAAGAAAAAATAGCTGAGGCTCTTTCAGCAATAAGTCTATTGTTAAATTGATTGTGTTTTGTACATAATTCCAAAATTGCGTGTGTACAAGCACTTTCATCTGAGGCGGGCACTAAAATGCCATTTACTGTATCAATAATTTCGCTGATTCCACCTACATGCGATGAAATCACCGGCAATCCACAACAAAGTGCTTCAGCAATTACGCAGGGCATATTCTCATAATGGCTGAAAAGTAAGAATGCGTTGCTTTGTTGTAATAGCTGCGCAACTTCTTTTTGAGGTAACATTCCTGTAAAAATTACAAACTCATCTATTCTCAGTTCATGGGCATAATTTATGATTTCATCGCTTGCTTGTCCAATCATACGCAACCGCAATTGTTTATTTTTATTAACAGCTTCAGCGAATGCTCTCAATAATCCTTTTGGATTTTTAGGATGATTCATCATCGACACATGTGAAAGCCAAAATAAAGGGGAGTTATTGGTTGGTATGTAATAAAACAAACGGGTATCCACTACATTATATACTACTGTGAATGGTTTCTTTGTAACAAGACTATTTATTGAATCACCCAGATTTTTACTTACAGGTAACAACGTGTCAGCGTTGGCAATAATTCGTTTGGTGAGTGCCTTAAACCAAAAGCTGCGCCCAACATATTTATCAGGAGCATAGTTGTTGTAAATACCCCAATGTTCAGTCACAACAAGTGGAATTCTCAACTTCCTCTTAAGCCATAGGCCAATAATTCCGGACTTTATTGGCACATGTACATGTATTAAATTTGGGGATGTATTGCTCAAATACTTTTTTACTTCTTGTTTATAGGCCCATGTGTATCTGTATTGATCTACAATTTTGTTGAATGGGAAAGGGAGAGTGCTTTGTCTGAGATAAATAATTATTTCTTGGAAAGAATTTAGTCTTGAATGTTCAGAAACAATTAATGCCGATTGCCAATCAGTTGGTACAAATTGTATGGTGATAATATCTAACTCGCAGAATGGAACAACTGCCATCGCATGTCGTTGAATAAAATCTCCGTTATAAAGATCATATTTATTCGGATACCAACTTGCTAGCCATAATACTTTCTGCATCTAATAAAAGTAAAGATTATAAACGGAAATAAAGGGCTCAATCAAAACAAATCAGGTTGGGTGTTGTCGATAATAGACTGGATGTAGCTATTTTATTTGAATCTATCGACTTGGTAAAACTCTAAGGGGTATATTTATGTAAATGAATGTTAGTATTTATATTTTCTTGATTCCTGACTGAATAAATTGATTCAATACTTCTATTTGTGCACCATCCAATGGCTTAGACAAGAAACCTTTTACTGAATCTTCGTTTGTAGATCGTATTTTATCTGCTGGATTAATACTTGAAGTTACTACAAATACCTTCGCTTTCTCGGCGAATTGAGGATATTTTGCAAGGAATATCTCTAAAAATTCCCAACCGTCCATTACTGGCATATTCAAATCTAGCAATATTATTTCTGGGGCTTTCGATAATCCATCTTCATCTTTTGAAAGTACCTCAAAATAGTCTAAAGCAACTTGACCATTCCACGCTTCTTCCATCTTTTCGCAGAAGCCTGCATCTTCTAACTCTATTTTGTTAAGAAACTGCGTTACGGAGTCATCTTCAATGCACAATACTGTTTTTATCACTTGTCTTTCATTTAAAGGTGTGCGTAAAGATATTGACTTTTGCGCTTTATTTCCAAATCTAACGGAAAACTTACTATTGTGGGGGAAAAGCGTTTAAGTATCCTAATGGGTTCCATTCTGTTCTTTGAGTTGCCATTTTTATGGAGAAGTAGACAGGTTTGGTCTCTTGGATTAAATTAAAATGAATCTAAAAGGGAATTTTTTCACAAGATGAGATAGTTGATAAAACCCCCTCTCTCTCTTGTTTAATTGTTTTTTGAAAAGAAGGTTTATTAACATTATCGTTACTTATTTGCCTCCTCGCCTTACATTCGTCCCTTATAATAGAGTAAGTATCCAACTGTACAAAATGAGAATGGGAAAAGATGTAAATATTATTGGGGCATGGTTAAACAAATGGTTCTATTTGTTGCTCGGTATTGGAATATTAGTGAATGCGACTGGACTATTTATTACCATCCTTGATTCTGACGGAACTCTATATGCTTGTATTGCTAAGACAATTGCCCAAACAAACGATTTTGTTAACTTAAAGGTGCAAGGGCAAGATTGGCTCGATAAGCCTCATTTTCCCTTTTGGATGGCGGCAATTAGTTACAAAGTATTTGGGATTAATACGTTTGCTTACAAACTTCCTGCATTCCTTTTTTGGGCTATGGGAGCCGTCTACACTTTTCTTTTTGCCAATAAATTTTATGGAAAATCTGTTGCTCAATTGAGTGTGCTGATGTATGTAACTGCTACGCATTTGTTTATATCCAACAATGATGTTCGTGCAGAGCCTTATTTAACTGGTTTGTTGATTGGGGCGGTTTATCACTATTATTTAGCTTCTGTCACAAAAAAATGGGTTAAGGATATTGCGATTGCATCGTTGTATGCAGGTTGCGCCCTGATGACCAAAGGCCCTTTTATATTAATTGCTATTGGGGGAGGATTCATCATAGAATGGATATTGAAGAAGGAATGGAATCAGTTTTACAGTATTAAATGGTTGATTGCTATCTTACTGATATTCGTATTTACACTTCCTGAATTGTATTGTTTGTATCAACAATTTGACCTGCATCCAGAGAAGGTTGTTTTTAATAGAACGGGGGTTTCTGGCGTGCACTTCTTTTGGTGGGATAGCCAGTTTGGACGTTTTTTTAACAATGGTCCGATAAAAGGAGAGGGGGATAAATTTTTTTACCTTCACACCATACTATGGGCTTTTCTACCTTGGAGTCTGTTGTTTTATATGTCTTTTGGATGGAAAGTGTGGAGTATCAAAGTTGCTCCGAAATTAAATGAATTTATCACATTGGGTGGGGGAGGGCTCATGTTCTTGGTATTTTCATTGTCCAAATTTCAATTGCCCCACTACTTAAACATTTTGTTCCCTTTTTTTAGTATTATCACTGCGCAATTCTTTTTACAAGTCTCAATACCGGTTGTAGTTACAATTATCCGTTGGGTTCAATATGTTTTGATTGTTGCTATGCTTTTGATTATGGCCTTGTTATTGATATTCTATCGCCCTGAAAACTACTTCCTTGCAATCATGTTGTTCGCGTCAACAACTACCGCGTGCCTTTTATTATTTAATAAAGATACCTTATCAGAAGCATTTGGCAAGAGCTTTGTTGCCGCAACCGGTGTATATCTGTTCTTGAATACCTGTATTTATCCATCATTAATGCAGTATCAGGCAGGTAGCAGAGCTGCTGTTTATGTAAATAATCAATTCCCAGATGTAGTAAGCGCAACCATGTTCAATGAAAACTCTTATTCATTTACTTTCTATACAAAAAAGGCTATCTTCTTTGGTAATTTGGATACCTTGAAATCAAGGGCAAAACAAACTCCTGTAATAGTTTACACTAACAAGCAAGGCCTTGACTCTTTAAAGAAGATTGGCTTTAGTACCAATATCCCTAGGGCGTTTAATTTCTTCCATGCAAGTGAACTGACAGGGACCTTTATAAACTACAGAACACGGGAAAGTGAACTGAAGCAGCATTATGTGGTTAAGGTCGCTTATCGATAATAGAGGGGAATTATAAAATTATAGAGTATGAATGTGCTAAAACTTGATTGGGTCTGCAAACCTTTCGAGGAACTTACTCCATATCAGTTATATGCTATTTTGCGGTTGCGAAGTGAGGTTTTTGTGGTGGAACAGAATTGTGTATTTCTGGACATGGACAACAAAGACCAGATTGCGTATCACCTAATGGGATATAATGGCGATGATTTGGTAGCTTCTACTCGTCTTTTAGATAAGAATACAGCCTACAAGCTTATGAGTATTGGGCGAGTGGCTACTTCCCCAAAATATAGAGGACTTGGGGCTGGTAAGGGTTTGATGGAAGAGTCTATCAAACTTTGTTATGAACTATTTGGTAAAGAGGACATAAAGATTGGAGCACAGCTTTACTTGCGTAAGTTCTACGAAAGCTTTGGCTTTGAACAATCTAGTGAAGTTTATTTAGAAGATGGTATTGAGCATATAGAAATGGTAAAGCCAAGGATATAATCTTCTAGCTATCATGCATTTAAATAATTTCCAATAAATAATGTTAAGAGGGTGAGAAATAATCGTTTCGATTACTTCTCACCCTCTTTTTTTGTAGAAAGATATTTGTTATCTGATTACGACTTTGTCTGTTCTATAGCCCTTTTCAGAAGAAACAGTTACTAGATATAGCCCTTTCGCATAGGTGCTTGTAGGTATCTCAAATGATTGTCCATTAGATACGTTGTTGATTGTTTGCTGTGTCAGAAGTTTTCCAGAGGCGTTACGTAATGTAACATTTACCTTGTTCATGTCAATCTGAGCAATCAATTTTACTCCGCTACCTGTATAGAAGGTACGGCAGAAGCTTGTTTCGACATCTGTTTCAACGTAGATTACCTTTGAGAAGCTATACTTACCAGTAACATCAAGTTGTTTGATGCGATAATAGATTTTCCCGGCAGGTGCGGTAACATCTGTAAAGTTATAGTCACCTTTGCCACTCACACCCCTTTGAGCAGTAACAGAACCAATGTATGTAAAGTTTTTACCATCACTACTACGTTCAATATCATAGTGGTCATTACTCATTTCGTTGGTTGTAGACCAGTTTAGAGCTACTGTTCCACCATTCTCATAGCGTCCGGTAAAGTCAACCCAAGAAACAGGAAGTACATTTGTTTGATTTACATACACATAATATTCGCCCGGACTCAATGTTACATTTTGGTAACTAGTTGTGGTAACATTGATAGAAGCACCCGTAAACAAATTGTACCAAGTGCCAGTGCTAGGGAAAGAAACGCTTCCTGTTTGTTGAACTACATCGAAGTTGCCATAAACAACTACTTGAAATGCAGAACTGTACACACTCATAAACTTCACGGCACCAGAAGTATTGTAGGTTGTAGAGTTTGCGTTGTAAAATGTAGATGGGTAAGCATTGCGTACTTTGAAAAGCTTACTGTATACAGTGTATAGGGCTTGTCTGTTTGCATCTGGATACATATTTCCCCAAGGTAAAGGCTTCGGATCTAGGTTACTACAAGTTGCTGTTAATCCATTTGTACATTCATTAGGCGAATAGTCATAGCCTAACTCTTCAAACATCCACATCATTTTAGGACCAGGCATTAAAGCCCAGAAAGAGGCCGCCATTGCTGCACGCTTTAAACCAGTTGGAATATCTTTGATATTGTAAGAACCAGAACTATTTCCATACTGCTCATTCTTAAACATAACCCTTCTGTCACCTGTAAGTGTTTCGTCGTGGCTTTCTTGATAATCTACTAAGCCAGCCTGATTACAACCTTGATTGGTATAAAGACCTTGACTTACAAAGTCCCAATTGCTGTTAAAGCCCATTGTAGCTTGTGTTACGCTACTGTTTAGGTTGCCTGCTCCCCATACCAACATGCCACTGTTTACGTAAGTAGAGTTGTCGGCAGTAAAGCTTTCCAATATACAGTAACTGCCCGGAGAAATACTTTGTACAGAAGCATAGATGTTGTTCCAAGTATTTACACGGCTCTGATCGTAGCTGTCACCCAAAGTAGCTTGTGTGTAGGCTCCCGCCAAATCGAATCTAAAACCATCGAGGTTATAGTCAATCAACCACCGCTTGTAGACTCTATTGCGTAAATCTATTGTGGCTTGACTAGTGTGATTGAACTGACTACCTACTGTATAGCCATTAGTGGATGTTACATTTAGCCAAGGATTGTTGGTAGCGGGTGTATTGTTGGCAGAGTTCCAATACATTGTTGCCAATGGAGAGCTGCCAGAAACATCAGCCATTGCTAGATCCATGATAACAGCAATACCTTGTGCATGACATGCATCTACAAATTGTTTGAGCGCAGTTGATGTTCCATAAACTTTGTCTGGTGCAAGAAAGAAATTAGAATTATAACCCCAGCTGCTAAAGCCTTCAAAATTGCAGAAAGGCATTACTTCAATTGCATTTACCCCTAATCTTTTTAAGTATGTAAGTGTATCTGTCAAGGTTTGCCAGTTTTGTGCAGCAACAAAATCTCTTACTAAAAGCTCGTAGATAATTAGGTTCTTCTGATCTGGTCTGGTAAATTTAGGTACTTGCCAGGTGTAAGGAGTTTGTCCTGTTTGTAAAACGCTTACTAATGAGCCTGCTGCCTTAGATGGAAAAGCTTTTAAGTTTGGATAACTTGTAGCAGGAATCAATGGGTCAACATATTTGTCTAGTATTTTTTCAGAATTATAATCTGATACTTGCAAAGTGCCATCAATTAAGTATTGGTAAGCATATTCTGTACCTTTTGTAAGTCCTGTTATACGTAGCCAGAATCTATTTCCATCTGGTGTTACGTTCATCAGATAATTGGAAGAAGGAACCCAATCGCTGAAATCACCAACCACCACAATATTCTTTTTATTAGGAGCATACAGTACCAATGTTACTGATGTATCACCAGGTTCATAATTGATGCCATCGGAAACACCTGTTGGCAAAGCAGCCACATTGTTGGACGGTGCAACGAAAAAGCTTACAGTATCGCTACTTGTAACACCACCACTTGTAGCTGTGGCAATAATCGTTTGTGTGCCAGATGCAGTAATTGTTGCAGCGGTAGAATCTGTAGTTCCAGTTGTAGAAGAGATAAGCGTACCATTAAAATAGACATTCATGCTGCTACCTGCAATACTTGCATGAGCAACGATAGGAACATTATCACCAATTTTTCTTGTAACTGCAATTGGGGCAGGCGTGTATAAGGGTTGCATCAATGGTACATCGATGCGGACATTTTCAGTACTAGTATATACAGGTATGTACATGTCGCTACCATCTGTATTGGCTAATTTCAAAGTGCCATCTCCACTTCTAAACAACAATGCCAATGCGGTAATGTGCTCATTAGCATTGGTAATTCCAAAATAGCTTCTTAGGGAGGTGGTACTATCTATTTTGTAGGTCCATTGGTTGTTGCTACCTGGAGTTGCTTGTTCCCACGTAAACTTTGATGGCCATACCCCACGCACATACTTCCAGTCGGCAGAAGACTTACTTAGGTTGGTTATAACACCAATGTGGATGAAAACATCAAAAGGGTTATGTCCTTTCAGGCCCTGATTGCCATAGGCTGCATTGGCAGTAATAGTAACTGGCATAGAAGTCTCCTGAATAAAGGAAGGGGTCCAACTGAGTAACTGTGCGTTGGCGAAACATACTGCCAACAAAAGAAAGGGGGTAAGTAATTTTTTCATACAGCCTTGTATTTGTTTAATTTTATTAATGTGTAATTTTTACACATTGCAAATATGAAGTTTAAATTTGAGATTTCATACTATTTAGTGAAAATATTTTTTTCTCGATAATCC
>Ga0208741_10001222_pt1 | contig 10449 bp, 8 predicted proteins | sample CryBogCBE03Jun09_FD_184576 | JGI IMG/M metagenome (GOLD analysis project Ga0208741, IMG submission 184576) | Freshwater microbial communities from Crystal Bog, Wisconsin, USA - CBE03Jun09 (SPAdes) | ecosystem: Environmental > Aquatic > Freshwater > Lake | place: Crystal Bog, Wisconsin, USA...
CGATTGTATTGATTGAGGCATTGCTTGACGCCGGGGCTAAGGTACAGGCATATGACCCGGTTGCAATGAAGGAAGCCAAACACTCATTGGCGTATAGGATTTTATACACAGAAGACCCAATTTCGGCAGTGAAAGATGCTGATGCGTTGTTGCTGGTTACGGAATGGAATGAGTTTAAATTGCCCGATTGGAAACATGTTAAAGAAAACATGGCCCAGCATATACTTTTTGACGGGCGCAATATTTATAATGCAAAGGATATGGCCGAAAAAGGATTTACCTATTATTGCATTGGCATAAAAACAAACTAACCAATAACCATATGAAAAAAAGAATACTGATAACGGGCGCAGCGGGGTTTTTAGGCTCGCATTTGTGCGATCGGTTTATTAAGGAAGGCTATGATGTGATAGGAATGGATAACCTTATAACGGGCGATATCCAGAATATTGAACACCTTTTCTCATTACCCTCTTTTGAATTTTATCACCACGACGTTACAAAGTTTGTTCATGTTTCAGGTAAACTAGATTACATACTGCATTTTGCTTCGCCGGCTAGCCCAATCGATTACCTAAAAATACCGATACAAACGTTGAAAGTAGGTGCGATGGGTACCCACAACCTACTTGGGCTGGCAAAAGAGAAAGGTGCACGCATGTTAATTGCATCCACCTCGGAAGTTTATGGCGACCCTGCAGTTCACCCGCAAACGGAGGATTACTGGGGTAATGTTAACCCAGTTGGCCCTAGGGGGGTATACGATGAGGCTAAACGTTACCAAGAGGCGATAACCATGGCCTATCATACCTATCATGGGCTGGCTACAAGAATTATTAGGATATTCAATACATATGGGCCGCGCATGCGTTTAAATGACGGCCGTGTTTTACCAGCGTTTATTGGTCAGGCATTAAGGGGTGAAGACCTTACTGTATTTGGCGACGGATCTCAAACTAGGTCGTTTTGCTATGTAGACGATCTTGTTGAAGGGATTTACCGCTTGCTTCTGAGCGATTATGCAGGTCCTGTTAATATTGGAAATCCTTCCGAGATTACCATTGCACAGTTTGCGGAAGAGATAATAGCCTTAACCGGAACCAGCCAAAAAGTAATTTATAAGCCTTTGCCTAAGGATGACCCTAAGCAAAGGCAGCCTGATATTACATTGGCAAGGCAACTGTTAGGATGGGAACCGAAAGTGAGTAGGCAGGAAGGCTTGAAAATAACGTATGAATATTTTAAAAGCTTAAGTCACGAACAGCTGTTTAAAAAAGAACACAAGGATTTTGAAGGGTACATTAAGTAACCTGCTAGTTTTTTAGCTACTGCATATTTTTCAATGTGACTAATATATGTATTCCCGGCGGTACAAGGGTAAACTTTGTTTCCGCCGGGAAATCTGCCTGATTCAAATGTGACTCAGAAAGGCGAAGCCTTATTTTGTCGTAGGATTTTTTTATTTTCATATATTTTACCCTTTTACTGTATTATCTATAAATCAAATCTCAATGGCTAGGGAAAAGAGGATCTTTTTTTTAATGCTGACAGTAACGGCTGTTTTTATGCTAACAGCCTGCGGACCTACCCATACTTTTAGCCACATGACTTATCTTGCTGATTCTGTTGGTATAGAATCTAACCATGCTAAGGCTTTTGAACCAATCGTATTAGAAAAAGGCGACAGGATTTCGATAAAGGTGAATGCTTTGGACCCAGAAAAGGCCCAGATTTACAACGGGGGCACCGGTGTTGGTGCTAGCCAAACAGGTGGAAGCTTACCTGCCATAGGTATGGGTGCATCCTCGGGCACACAAGGTGGGAGCCCTAGCTATTTGGTAGATGTGAACGGTGAAATTAAATTTCCACAACTTGGCACATTAAAAGTGGTAGGGTTAACTGTTTCAAACGTGGCTGATACAATTCAAAATTGGTTAAGGGGTTATATCAAAGAGCCGCTTGTTACGGTAGAGCTGATAAATTTTCAAATTAATGTGCTCGGTGAAGTTGGGCATCCTGGTACAATAGTAGTACCTGATGGAAAAATAACAATTATTGAGGCAATAAGCCAATCAGGTGATTTAACTATTAATGGGTTGCGCGAAAATATTTTGGTGGTAAGGCAAAAGGATGGCAAGCGTCAATATGGCAGGGTTAATTTGGCGTCGAAAGAAATTTTTGAATCGCCATACTACTATCTTAAACAAGGCGATATAGTTTATGTAGAAATGAACAAAAATAAACTCTTGGCTTCCGATCAATTGCATATTAGAAGAGTAAACTATGCGGCGCTAACATTTACAGCAATTACCGCAACTGCAATCATTTATAATAGTTTGAAGAAATAACAAAAAGTAAAAGTGGAAAATAGAACAAATCCAACAGAAGGTTTAGCCCAATCCACCAATATTCATGATGGCGTTTTCAATGAGAAAAGTACGCCGCGTGAATTTTTGATGAAGTATTTAAACTATCTACCAATTTTTATTTTGTGTATTGGCGGGGCATTTGCACTATCGTCGGTTTATTTGATTTATACGAACCCAATATATAACACTACGATAAAAATTCTGATAAAGCAAGACGATGATCAGTCGGCAGGTAATTTATCGAATGAAATTGTAAGTAAAATTTTTTCAAATGGCAAAGCCAATATCTCTAACGAACTAGAGATTGTTCGGTCAGAAACATTGATGGAAAATGTAGTAAGAAAGCTGGCCCTCAATCAAACATTTTACGAAGAAGGAAATATAAATACAAAGGAGTTGTACGATTCAGTTGGTAGGAGTGTTGTACATTTTGATTCGATTTCTGATTCTTCAAAAGAATACGTGGTTAAAATTTACGCTAAAAACGAGAAATTTTACTTAAAATCCTCCACAGGGGTGAAGGAGATATTTAACAATCTGCCAGTTAAACAAAATGGACTTCAGTTCACCCTTCATGTAAATACCAATGGCAAATATGATAATGGCAAGATATTTATTGCGCGATGGCAGCCTATTATTATTGCTGCGGAACAGCTATCAAAGAGCATTGAAATTAAGCAGTTGAACAAAGAATCAACCATTATTTTGCTGAGTATTAATACAGAAATTAAAGAAAAGGGGCAAAATATACTAGATGCGATTGCCGAAGTGTATGGTAAATTGAATGTTGAAGAAAAAAATAAGGTAAATAGAAACACCATAAAGTTTTTAGAGAGTCGTATAGCTGTAATAAGTAACGAACTAGGCGGTATTGAAAATGACTTGCAACAATACCGAAAGGTAAATAATGTAATAAGCCCAGAAGCACAAGTTACCGATGCATTTTCTGGATTGAAGGCCATCAAAGACAAGATGGACGAAATACAGGTGAAAGTTCAAGTGGCAGATTTGATTAAGAGTTATGTTAATGACCCAGATCGGAAATTTAGCTTGGTGCCGTCTTCATTAGGTATTGAAGACATTACCTTGGTTGAACTCGTAAGAGCGTATAACACAGACGTGTTATTGCGGGAAAATCTTTTAAAAACTGTAACTGCCAAAAATAATGAAATCAATAAAATTGAGGCGCAGTTGGCTACACTTCAAGGGAAAATTATTGAAAGTGTTGATAATGTAAAACGCTCTCTTGTTGCAGCATACACTGCTAGCAAAACCGAATACAACAAAATAAGCACTGAAATAGGGACTGTACCAGAAAAACAACAGGAGATGTTGGGAAAAACCCGCCAACAAGAAATTAAAGAGAAGCTTTATATTTTCCTTTTAGAAAAGAAGGAGCAATCAACGCTCAATGAGGCATCAGCTATAAGCAACAACTACCCAATTGACCATGCCCTTACTGAGATTATTCCTGTTACACCCAATAAATCCGCCATTTACTCTGTTGCAATACTACTGGGATTTGGGCTGCCCACGTTGGCTTTGTATTTATTATCCTTATTTAACGACAAAGTAATTACCCGGAGCGACGTTCTTAGGAATACCCAAACTCCTTTAATAGGTGAGATCAACCATACTGAAGCAAAGGACAGAAAGATAATTTCGGACAAAGGAAGGGGTGTTTTGTCTGAACAATTCAGAAATCTGCGCACAAACTTGCAGTTTTTCAAAAAATCGGACGACCGACAAACGATACTGGTTACGTCTTCAATGCCGGGTGAGGGCAAAAGCTTTATTTCACTTAATATTGGTGCTGTTTTTGCGGCCACTGGCAGAAAAACACTGATAATAGAACTGGATTTGCGTAAGCCCAAACTTTCTTCAGCATTAAACATTGATGGTGCTGCACAGGGGCTTACTAGTTATATAGTTGGTTCAGTTGATCTAAATGACATCATAAGGCCAATCACCGAGGGTAACCTTACAAATTTCTTTCTTTTACCTTCGGGCCCCATACCTCCCAACCCTTCCGAATTAATTTTGGATGCTAAAATGGGAGAGTTGTTTAGTGAATTGAAAAAAAGATTTGATTTTATTATTATTGACACACCGCCAATTGGCGTGGTTAGTGATGCCAGAATACTTTCACAATTTAGTGATGTGAATGTTTACATTGTTAGACAGCGGTATACACTTAAGCGGCAATTAAAAATTGTGAATGATTTATACGAAGGCCGTGTTTTAACCAATATGGCAATAGTTGTTAATGACGTAGTAAATAAAGGTGCTAACAGCTATTATGGCTATGGCGGTTATGGCTACGGTTACGGTGGCTATAGCTACAACTATTCATACGGAAATGGATACGGTTATGGCGACATTGGTAAAGAAGAATATAATTTTTTACAAAAAATTGGTAATTTTTTTCGGTTTAGGAAGTAATAGCTTAATCAACTGCTTGCCTTTAATTTGAAAAAAATCCTTGGCATTGTATCATTGTCAAGTACAACGTTTTTTGTAAAAAATTGAATAATAGACTAATTCAACGGCGAGAATATTTAATTTGTTATTCAGGTGCGAAGTTCTATGTGGGTAACAATTTAAAGCTAACCTAAAATACAAAGTATAATTTGTTTCAAAAACTTAAGTACTGGTTTAAATTATTGTTTATAGCTGGTGGTACGCAATTGGTTGTGCAGCTAATCACGCTTTTTAGTGGAATTTTAATTATAAGGGTTTTGTTAACAAAAGAATATGCGTTTTATACAATCGCAAATTCTATGTTAGGAACAATGTCGCTGCTTGCTGATAGCGGTATTTCTACGGGTGTTATGTCGCAGGGCGGTAAAGTTTGGGACAACAAAGAGAAATTAGGTTCTGTAATTGTAACAGGCCTTTTTTTGCGAAAGCGTTTTGCCATTTTTAGTTTACTGGTATCACTGCCAATTCTCGCCTATTTACTGTGGCATAATGGGGCATCGTGGGGGCAGATATTGCTTATTTCTGGCTGTTTGGTACCGGCTTTTTTTGCCGCACTCTCAGATAGCCTGCTCGAAATTGTACCAAAGCTGGGCCAAGAAATTATTCCCATTCAAAAAAACCAGCTATTTACAAATATTCTAAGGCTAGTAATGTTGGTTGGCAGCCTATTTTTGTTACCCTTTACCTTTATTGCGCTATTAACGAACGGAATTCCACGTTTTTGGGGAAACATTAAATTAAAAAGGATTGCTGCCCGCCGTGCAAACTTTAACCAACCAAAAGATACAGCTGTTGAAAAAGAAATTTTAAAAATCGTTTTTCGCGGCCTCCCCGAGTTAATCTACTACTGTTTGTCTGGTCAAATTACCATTTGGCTTCTTTCATTGTTTAGCGGTTCAGTATCGTCAATAGCGCAAGTAGGGGCTGTAAGTAGGTTGGCTGTAATAATTAATTTTTGTACAATATTATTTTCTTCATTTGTTATTCCCCGTTTTGCAAGGCTCCCAGCCAACGCCTCATTACTTTTAAATCGTTTTCTACAAATTTTTGTTGGCCTAGTCTTTTTCGCTATTATCATCACCTGTTTAGTCTGGGTATTTTCACCTGCTTTACTGTTTGTACTTGGAAAAAAATACGCGAGTGCAAACCACATTTTGCTACTTTACTTCATGGGCTCGAGCTTAGGGTTTATATCCGGAATGACGTTTGGCATTTATGCTAGCAGGGGATGGATATTAAATCCCTTGGTTTCTATTCCCTATAACCTAGTGGTTTTGGGTATTGGGTTATTGCTATTTAAGGTATCCACCATTGATGGCGTACTGTTATATAACCTCTATTTAGCTGGTATGCAGCTTGTATTACATCTTTGGTACACCCTGTTTAAAATTACCGAACTTAGAAAACAGCAATCCCTACTTGTTGCAGCGGAGACTGCAATCCAAAAAAAGTAAGCGTGAAATTGGTTTTTAGACTATTTAGAATATTTGCAACATTTATCCTTTATCCAAGGCAGGTAAAGGGCTTTGGGGTAATCGTTAAGAGTTCCAAAATCTCCGAACTCAACCGTTTAGCTGATAACGTGTTGGTTACAAAATGTACATTAAATGGGGCTGTTAATATTGCAAAGCATTGCCAGGCAAATACCTGCACATTTGAAGGCAGCAATAAAATTGGCTCACATACAAATATTACAAACAGCAAAATTGGTAGGTTTTCATATGTAGCCGACTATGGGTTGGTTAACAACACGTCCATTGGGCGTTATTGCTCCATAGGGGCTAACTTTAAGGTGGGGCTTGGTGGCCATCCATTGAATTTTCCAAGCACAAGTCCAGCTTTTTACAAAAATTCATTATTCGTAGCTTCTCCGCCGGATACATCGGCGAATTTTGTAGAGTATAAACACACGAACATTGGCAATGATGTTTGGATAGGCGCGAATGTTTTTATCAATGATGGGATTACCATTGGCGACGGGGCTGTTGTTGGTGCAGGTGCGGTTGTTACTGCCGATGTAGCACCATATGCAATTGTTGGCGGAATACCTGCCAAATTAATTCGATATCGGTTCGACAATGACATCATTGCAAATCTGATAGCATTACATTGGTGGGATAGAGACACTGAATGGATTAAGGCGAACTTGCCTTTTTTTCAAAAACCCATAGCCCACGGATTTATAAATGAAATTAAGCAGTCCGTTTAGCTATTTGCAAAAGCAAATGGCGGTAGATAAAAAGTTTTGTAAAAATTCTTAAGCATGAAGAAAATACTTGTTACAGGCTCCTCTGGCTTAATTGGTTCTGAAGTGTCTGTTTTTTTTGCCAGTGCAGGCTGGCAGGTTCACGGTGTTGACAATAACCAAAGGGCCGTATTTTTTGGACCACAAGGCGATACCCGATGGAACCAACACCGGTTAGCAGAAAAACTGGGGCATAGCTTTATTCACCATGAACTGGATATCCGCAACCGTGCCGGTGTTTTGGATTTACTAAAAACAATTAAACCTGATGCAATTGTACATACTGCGGCCCAACCGTCCCATGATCGTGCAGCAGCCATACCTTTTGACGATTTTGACACCAATGCGGTAGGCACCTTAAACCTGCTTGAAGCTGTTCGGCAAGCTTGTCCTGAAGCACCTTTTGCACATATGTCAACGAATAAGGTGTATGGGGATAAGCCCAACACGATAAAACTTAGGGAATTAGACACTCGGTGGGACTATGACGATCCCGTTTTTATAGATGGCATTGCCGAGGATTTTTCTATAGATCAATCGAAACATTCATTATTTGGTGCATCAAAAGTTGCGGCTGATGTGATGGTGCAAGAATATGGGCGGTATTTTGGCATACCTACCTGCTGTTTAAGGGGTGGGTGCTTAACCGGCCCGAACCACACTGGGGTTGAGTTACATGGTTTTTTGAGTTATTTAGTAAAATGCAATTTAGAGGGTAAAGAGTATAAAATATTTGGCTACAAAGGCAAGCAGGTTAGGGATAATATACACAGCCACGATGTAGCTTGTTTTATTAGTGCCTTTATTGATGCCCCACGCATTGCAGAAGTGTATAACATTGGTGGCGGCCGAGACAATTCCTGCTCAATCTTGGAGGCATTTAAGATTGCGGAAAAGTATTCGGGCAGGAAGCAACAATATGCCTACCTAGACGATAATAGAATTGGCGACCATATTTGCTACATCTCCAATTTAGCTAAGATGCGAGCGCATTACCCAGGCTGGGATATTACCGTTTCATTAGACGAAACAATCCGGCAAATAGTAGCAGCAAATTTGGAAAGAAAGTAACAACAATAGGTTTTTCCCTTAGCATTCTTTTTTTGGGGGCCGTCAATTGAACAGTTTGGAAGGACGTACGGAGATGATTTATTGCAAGCCCGTTTACCCCGCAGTGCTGGGTGGGCTCGATAAACTATTGAGTAGGCTAAGCGATTAAAAACCAACAATTTATCCAAATCCTTCGTGGAAAAGGTTAGCCGGCGGCGCTTTGCAACAGTACAAATCATAATAAACCCACATGAAAATATTGTCGTTTCAGCCGTATTCGTTGTATGCCGCAGGTGGTGGCAGCAGAATACTTAGGCGGCTGTATGAAGGTAGGGAGTATAACATACGCTCGATGGTTGTTACGGCCTACCCATCCACATATAGCGGCCCTATCGCTGAAACCACCGTTTATGCCAGGCCTACGCAAAGACGTTGGATGCGGTTTGTATTACGAAATTGGGCAATTTGGCTCAGGTCGAAAGTATTTCGAAAAGCCACGGAGCGTTCGCTATTTCGACGGGCCTTGAAGGAAGACTTTGACGTTTTGCATATTGTAAACCATGGAGATTTTTCCGCATTGCTTTGCACTGATGCGCTCCTAGAAAATAGGCGGTTATGGGTAAGCTTTCACGACCATTTTAAGAGTATTGGCAGCTCGGCACAACACGCAAGGCTACTCTGGGAAAAAGCAAACCGGCGCTTGGTAATCTCCGCGGAGCTAGGGGATGAGTACAATAAGTTGTTTGGAAAAAAAGATTACCAAATTATTACCGATGGGGTGGCACAAAATGAAGTGACGTATCGGGCACTGGCGAGTAATGATGCCGCAATAGTGGTTTATTTTGCTGGCTTACTGCATATTGATTACATACCGCTGTTTCAAGTTTTGGCTGCTGCCCTAGATGTTTTGGCAGAGATGGGAAAGAAGATTACCCTTGTTTTGCGAGGCACGCAAAAGTTAGACTTTTTAGCCAACCGAAAATTTATTGTCGACTATAAACCACTCATAATTGATAACCAGGTTTTGAAGCAGGAGTTAGATTCGGCAACAATTTTGTATTTGCCAATGAAATTTACAGATCCTGAATTTTACAAGTACAGTTTATCTACTAAAATGGTTGGCTACCTGGGTGCACCAGGGGTTATTTTGTACCATGGTCCTGGTGAAAGTGCCGCGTGCAGGCTATTAGAACGTAACGAAGCATCGTTGATCTGCACAAATTTAGAAATATCAAGTTTGGCAAGTACGATTCATCAGTGCACAAGCGACTGGGAGCGGTTAGCAACTAATGCTAAAAAGCTTGCGCTGCAACAATTTGATATTGAAAAAATACGTAGTCTTTTTTGGACGAGCTAAGCCATTATTATTGCACAATAGGGCTGAGGTAAAGCCAGAAGAATGCAATGTGCAAATGCCTGATATGTTTAAAATTCCGTGAGTTGCACATTACCAATATTCAATAAATATTTACTTTTTGTATGACTAACTTGGGTATTTCGGCAAAGCCAAATAAAAACTTCAACAAAAATTTAGAAGCTCTAAGGGGGTTTGCCGCGCTTTTTGTAGCCATCAGTCATATTGAGGTTTTTAGTAAAATTTTTAATGGCACATATACGCCCACTGTACTAGTTATATTAGCACCTGCAGGCCACCTAAGCGTATTGGTGTTTTTTGTATTATCCGGCTATGTTATAGCAGCCAGCAATAAAAACATCCTCAACAGGCAAACTACAGGCGCTTACATAAAAAAGCGTTTTTTGAGGATTTATCCCATCTACACCATTTCAATATTACTGATATTAGTAAGCACAGCAAACAATTACAGTGTGGGTTACATTTTGTTAAATTTTTTAATGCTTCAGCCCCTACTGATTGCCTCTTTTATTGAAAATGGTCCGGCCTGGTCGCTACACTTCGAGGTGTTGTATTATATTTTGTTCATCCCATTTTCTAGGTTCCGGATAAATCCTTTGGCTATCTTAATTATATCTATCGTAATTGCATTAGTCAACTATGCCTTATACCCAAACCCTAATACACCTATCATTTCATCGTATTTGTTTGGCTTGTCATTTTGGATAGCCGGTGTTTTAATCGCAAAGTCTGCTTCTCAAGAAACAAAGGAAGGCAGCTACAAAACCCTTATAAGCGTGTTATTTTTGTTGTTGTCTGTGGACCGCCTTCTCTCAAAATCGGGGTTACCGATGCTGCCCGACAATATTGCGCTTTTAGTTTTCCACAAACATTTGTTGTATCCCGCAATTGACCTTGGCAAGATTCTCAATACGTATAGAGATTTAGCT
>Ga0208741_10001223_pt1 | contig 10441 bp, 8 predicted proteins | sample CryBogCBE03Jun09_FD_184576 | JGI IMG/M metagenome (GOLD analysis project Ga0208741, IMG submission 184576) | Freshwater microbial communities from Crystal Bog, Wisconsin, USA - CBE03Jun09 (SPAdes) | ecosystem: Environmental > Aquatic > Freshwater > Lake | place: Crystal Bog, Wisconsin, USA...
GTTTTAGGAAGAGCTACGAAAAACCCGAAGCGTTTACCCCCGGCAAAGTGGAAGAAGTGAAGTTTGAACTGCCGCCCATAGCCCATACCTTTAAGGCAGGCCACCGCATAATGGTGCAGGTGCAAAGCAGCTGGTTTCCCTTGGTTGACAGAAATCCGCAGCAGTTTATTGACATTTACCACGCCACCGATAAAGATTTTATCAAAAGCAATATCAAGGTGTACCACAATGCGCAATTTGCCTCAAAGGTAGTATTGCCAGTGCTGGCGCAGTAACAGAGAATTTTGTAACAATGAAACGGGCAGCGATGTTGAAATTGCTGCCCGTTTTTGTTTTACATAAACCAATAAGGTTTGGAAAACCTTATTGGTTTATGTAGGCTAATTGGTTAGATACATTAACACTTACAGCTCTTGTATCTAATCTTTTGAACGAAAATACTTTTCTTTTTGCTCTCCATTAAAAAACATGGTATCTGCGCCCTTCATTTCAACCAAATAGCTACCAACGAAATCTGAAAAGTAAATTTTAATACTATCACCTATGATAGTATACTTGTAAGATTTAAAAGAATCCGGATAATAAACACTGTCGCTTTTAATGTCAAGACTTACATTGCCGGTCTCATCACCAACAAGAACCCATAGCCCTTTTATGTGTTCATTAATTAATTGATGTTGTTTTATAACGGAGTCATCCTTTTTGTCACCCCTATCTACTTTTATCAAATTATTTTTAACACTGTCAGTTTGCGAAAATTTCGCAGAATCCTTATTCCCAGCTAAATCAGTAGCGTTTTCATTGCAGCTGATAACTGCTAATGAAAAAAGTAATACAATAGTTCTATTTACCACAGTTTAATTTTTTTGTCATTGTTAGATAAAAAACGGCCCTTCGCGAATCTGCATTGCCAAAATAAAAATAACTCTTTTCTACCAATTACCCTAAATGATGATCGATGTTTTCCTTCTACGCAGAGTACTAATAGCAGCCGTGTTAATTGCCTGGGAACTCTGCGGTATAGATAGAAACAAAGGCCAACAAAGACGAGCTGCTGGCTATTAGGAACGGTTTTCAAAACCTATAAGGTTTCAAAAACCTTATAGGTTTATGTAGGCCGGCACGGCTACGCGCTAGCCAATACTCGCGAAAAATATGTTTAGCGGTTATGCCAAACCGACGTTACTAAAACTATTTTTCCGCAATTTCAAGTACTATCTACAAATAACATTGCAAATCTTCATTCTTAACGACACCTAATGCGAACTGAGGAGGGCAAGGCTTAGCCTTTTTAACAGTAATTTTAAGTCATTCGCTAAATCTTCACTCTGAAATTCTTTTATTTTCATTCTGAATTTTTCAAGCAGAGGAAAAACTTGGGTAAAGCTTTCCAAATAATACTTTTCCTTTTCGAAGGCTACTGTTTGCATAACGGAGGTGTAATCCAGCATGACATCTAAGTAAAGCGCACCTCTTTCTTTATTGAATTTTCGCCTTTGTTTATATGGCCCGCCCGGCCTGCAGATAAAAAAGATCACGACTCTATTAAGTTCTGGCGAGTAGGTTTTATCTTGAAAATATTCGAGAAATTCGTCAATATATTTATGGTTAAGTTCAGCGATACCTGTTGCTGCATAAATTTCTCCTGACAAAACAAACTGCATCTAATTTCATTTAAATATTCACTTTAAATCTACCTCTTTCCCTTCTAAATAAAGTACCCTTAATACCCATGTTGATTGGTAAGGAACCCTGCGACACTTATAGCACTAAGCCCATATAATGGCCAACCACAGGCAACTGCTCACTCGCTGTCATAACCTAAGCATCAGCAGCGGCAAAGCCAGCAGATTGTAACATAAAGTTATTCTGTTATGTTGATACCCAGCAAGTTTCCCATCACTTGTAAACGCGGGTAAAACCAACAAAAACAAGGGGTGGCTCCCCTACCGGAAACCACCCCTTGTTTGTGTATGGGCAAATTGATTGTTCTAATTCCCCTTTTTAGCTGCATGTTCTTTGCGCATATCGTCCTCATCGTCCATATCCGGCCCTTTTTCAATGGTGCGCCAGTCAACCGTGCGGTTGTAGCGTTTCATGGCCTGCTGGGTATCAAATACTTCTAAAGAGGGGTACTCAAGGTTGTACGGGCTAAAATCGGGCTTGTTGGTAAAAAAGTCTTGCAGCAGGGTGGCCGTGGCATCGTACTGGTTTACATAAGGCACGTTGAGTATGGTGTAAATGGTTTTTAAGATGCTGCCAAAGTTTGCGTGCGTATGGCTTACATAACCATGCTTTACATAAGGGCCTGCCATCATTAGCACACTGCGGTGCGCATCAATATGGTCAACACCACCCTGGGGGTCGTCTTCTGTAATAATCACCAACATATTCTTCCAATACTTTGTACGGGAGAGAAAATGCAGTATCCTGCCTACGGCCAGGTCATTATCTGCCACATAACTGTGGAAGGTGGGGTAACCGTCGGCGGGCCTTGCGCCTGCGGTATGGTCGTTGGGTACTTGCATGGTTAACAAGCTCGGCAGCTTTTCCTTGCCTTTCAACCATTTTTTGGTAAACTCACGCTCAAACTGTTGCATGCGCAACTGGTCGGGTATATTGGTGTTAAAACCGGCATAATCATGGCTGGTGCGGGGCCAGAGTGCTTTTTGCATGGGCACCATAACGCCATGTGCGGCACCCGTGGCGGTATCCAACCATTCCTCCCGCACGTGGGCGGTTTCGTTCGCCTCGCCAAAATTGTAAAAAGGTACATGGCTGCGCTCCATCGCCTCCCATAAGCCCCCGCGCTCTGCGTAATCTTCGGGGTCCATACTACCGGTGCTACCCGGGAACCTCCTACCGGGAGCCTTGGAGAATATCAAGGCGTTTTGGTCAACACTGCTGTTGGTTTCCACCCACTCGTTGGGTATCACACCCATCATCCAATGGTGGCCGTGTATGCTGGCATCGCTGTCGCAATAAAAATTGTCGTCATAGGCAAATTGCTGGGCAGCCTTTAAATGGTTGGGGGATATTTTAACATGGCTGGCCACAAAGGTTGAGGAGCGGATGTTTACATTTACGCCAAACCTAGCCAAGGTGGTGTCGCCCAAACCGCCCGGTAATTGGCCCAGCATTTCATCGTAGGTCCTGTTTTCCTTGGTTATGTAAACAATATATTTAATCGGGCTTTGGCGTAAGCCTGGTAGGGGAGGCAAAGGGTTGCTACCATCGTCAGCCACTGTGGTTTTTACAAACGTGTTGCCAACGCACTGGCTGGTATATGCAGCAAGCTGGGCCGCATCTGGCACCTGTATTTTTTGGAAAGTGCCACGCTGTATGTCGCCAATATAGGTACCTTCCACCGGCACCACAAAATGCGCGCCGCCGTTTGGCCCTGCGCCGTAACCCCGGCAGGTAATCACATACATTTCTTTTTCATCGGGGCTAAGTTGCACCCGGGCCGGACCCCAGCCCGTGGGTATTAGGCCCTTGGTGGTTTTCTTTTCCACATCAATTACCGCCACTGCGTTAAAGCCCAATAGCGTGGCATACAAGGTTTTTTCATCCTTGCTAAGGGTAATGCCAAAAGGCAAAAGCCCACGGTAATGGTCAATCAAGCTGTCAACCTTAATGGCTATATGGCCCACGATGGTGTGGTTGCGGTAGTCAATTACCGATATATTGTCGTTGCTGGCATTGCTAACATAGGCGTAACGGCTGCCCACGGCAATACTGTTGGGGCTGGAGCCACCTACTACTTCCGCGCCTTCCACCATTTGGCCTATTTGGTGCCCCGGCTTGTACTTGTCAATCACTTTGTTGGTGGCAAGGTTTATGGTATATACGCTCATGGCCTCTTTGGCCAGCGGACTGCCCACGCCGGGTATTTTACGGCCCTGCCAGGTGTACCCGTTTATTGATTGCGGCGTGTTGTTGCCATACGGGTGCCAAGGGAGCATTAGGCTGTCGTAATTTTTGGGGGTTGCACCGGTAATTAATGGGTAGGCGTACATGCCCACATTGGCCACAAAAGCAATGGTATGGTCTGGCGAAAGGGCCAGGCCGAAGGGGAGTCTGCCAGTGGGTATGGTGGCGGTAATTTTACGCGTTTGCACATCAATGCGCACCAAACGGTAGTTGGCCCTGTCAAGCACCAGCAATTCGTCTTTGCCGTTTTGGTTGTTTACCACCAGGTCGCTGGTAAAGCTGTCTTGGTAGTCTGTCGTGTCGTTGGGTGCCTTTCCGTTGAGGGAAAGTGAGTCAAGCCGCTGCATCGTGTTGATATCGTACACAATAACGGCTCCGTTGTCGCCACCACTGAGGTATACCGTTTTGGAATCAGCCGAAAAAGCAACCCCGATAAAAGAGCTATTGGAGAGCGGGGAAGGAATTTTGCCATTGTAGCTGGGTACCCTTGTATTATCCAGATTGGCATTTTTTATGATGGTAAAAACCCCGTTGTGCAGGGTTACCGAAGTAGCACCGTCTGGCGACACCGCCAAACCAAATGGGTCGTGCGTAATTTGTATGGTTTGCCCGGCCGGTGTGGCATACCTGCCGCTGGGCAGTACCGTATGGGTGTTTTTATCAATATGGGTGTACTCGTTTACACCGGGTACCGACAATACCTGGTAGCTTTTTTGGGCGGCGGATGGCCTGCACCAGAAAACAATAACAAACAGCGCTGATACTGTTACAAATTTGCGCATACATACATGGATTGGTGAAGAAAGACGACTGTAAAAATAGGAGAAAGCTACCTGGTTATTAGCAGTTTACAATTACATAATGTACTGCAAGCAAAATAATACCAACATTGGCAAAATACCCCACGCAACACAAATGGATGCAACTGCCTCACGAGGAAGGCGAAGGCCGAAAACAAGTAACAACCAGTGCGCCTATTTTACAGCCAAAACATTATTGATGCCTTTGGGATAGATTGCATGGGCTAAGCTTTCGTGGGCAGAAAAAACAAAGCCGTTATTTTTAACTGTGCGGTTAAAAATAACGGCTGTTAATCAAGGTATAACTTCTTTCGCCAGTGATGATGTCTGAAACGCTTACTTGCCGAACTTCTTTTTCAGCAAGCTCAACGCATCGCTCATGTCCATATCGCTGAGGTCTTCTTCCTTTTTATTGGATGCGGTGTTGGCCTTGTGCCTGTGGTCTCCAACCTGTAAAGGCCTCCCACCTGCCCTGCCAGCATCTGCCTTAGGCCTAAAACGTTCGCCCTGGCTGGGCCGCTCGGCCTCTTTATGCACCTCCATTTTTGGCTTAATACGCTCTGCGGTTGCAGGCTTTTCTGGTTGCCCGGCGCCATTTGCCCTAAACCTATCCTCATTAGGCAAAGGCCCACGCCCCCTCTCCCCTCGCCTAACCGGCGGGGGTGCCTCTTGCGTTTGCTTGATGGACAGTGCAATACGCTTGCGCAATGCGTCTACCTCCAGCACCTTTACCTGTACTTTGTCGTTCAGCTTCAACACTTCACTGGGGTCGGTTATGTATTTGTGTGCAATCTCACTAACGTGTACCAGTCCGTCTTGCTTAACACCTATATCAATAAAGGCACCAAAGCGGGTTATATTGGTTACTATGCCGGGCACCACCATGCCCACCGTTACATCCTCAATAGCATAAATATTGGCATATTCAAACTGCTCCAGCTCACTGCGGGGGTCAAGGCCGGGCTTGTTCAACTCCTTCAATATATCCTTAATGGTCAACTCGCCAATGGTTTCCGTGGTGTATTTCTTGGGTTCTACCGCTTTTAGCAAAGCCTCGTTGCCCACCAAGCTTTTTACATCAACCGCCAAATCTGCCGCTATTTTTTCAACAATCGGGTAAGCCTCCGGGTGCACGGCACTGGCATCCAGGGGGTTCTCTGATTCGCGTATGCGCAAAAAGCCAGCACATTGTTCAAAAGCCTTGCCACCCAGCCTCGGCACCTCCATCAGCTGGGCACGGCTGCTAAACTTACCAATCTCGCCGCGGTGTTTTACTATATTTTCGGCCAACGATGGGCCGATGCCGCTTACATACGCAAGCAGGTTTTTACTGGCGGTGTTAAGGTTAACACCTACTTGGTTAACACAACTAACCACTGTTTGGTCAAGGCGCTCTTTCAACCTAAACTGGTTAACATCGTGCTGGTATTGGCCCACACCGATGGCTTTCGGGTCAATTTTTACCAGCTCGGCCAGGGGATCCATCAGCCTGCGGCCTATGCTAACAGCACCGCGCACGGTAATATCATGATCGGGGAATTCCTCCCTCGCAGTGGTTGAGGCAGAGTATACTGAAGCGCCGTCTTCATTCACTAAAAACACCGGCAGGCCCAAGTTAAGCTGCTTAACAAACTGCTCGGTTTCACGGCCTGCGGTTCCGTCACCAATGGCAAAAACCTGTATATCGTACTTGGCCACCAGTTCCTTTATCTTATATTCCGCATCCAGCTTCCGGTTGTTCTCGTGTACAAAAATCAAGTCATTGTGCAGCAGTCCGCCGTTTTCATCCAAGCAAACCACCTTGCAGCCTGTGCGGTAGCCAGGATCAATGGCGAGCATGCGCTTGCCGCCCAATGGGGAGCCCAACAACAGTTGCCTCAGGTTTTCGGCAAATACGGTTATGGCCTCTTCATCGGCTTTTGCTTTTAAGGCCGTTCTAAACTCAGTTTCCAAACTGGGGTGCAACAACCTGCGGTAGGCATCCTTGCCTGCCTTTTTTACCTGCTCCACAGCGGCATTAAGGCTGCCTTTTACATACGCTGCGTCAATAATATCTTGTGCTTCTTCTTCCTCAGGCGAAATCTCTACGCGCAGGTAGCCTTCCAAAAAACCGCGCAACACGGCCAATATGCGGTGTGAGGGTATTTTGTGTACAGGTTCGCTAAAATCGAAATAATCCTTAAACTTGGCGGCGGCGTCCTCTTTCTCGGCCACAATCTTTGCCTGAAAGGTGGCTTTATCCTCAAACAGTTTGCGCAATTTGGCACGCACGGTTGCATCCTCGTTAATGGTTTCTGCTATAATGTCCCTAGCACCTTGCAGGGCCTCGTCCGCGCTGGCCACCTTTTCGTTTATAAAAGTACCCGCCTCTGCCTCTACATCCCCGTCTTTTTGCTCCAATAATAATTGTGCCAGCGGCTCTAACCCGTTTTCGCGGGCCGTTTGGGCTTTGGTTTTGCGTTTGGGTTTGTACGGCAGGTAAATATCTTCCAGCTCAGCCAGCGTGGTGGCTTTGTTTAGGGCGGCCTGCAAGGCTTCTGTCATTTTACCTTGCTCGGTAATGGTTTTTTCAATAAACGTTTTCCGCTCAGTAAATTCCGTCAACACCTTGGCTTCATCCTGCACCTGTTGAATCTGCACCTCATCCAAATCCCCCGTCTTGTCTTTCCGGTAACGGGCTATAAAGGGTATGGTGGCCCCTTCCTCCAGCAACTGCAGCACTGCCTCTACCTGGTTATTCTTAATGTTTAGTTTGCGCGAAATAGCCTGCACAAATTCCATAATTGCGATTTTTTAACCACACAGAAATGTACCACCGTTAGGCGGCTATTATCCTATCTCTATGGTATATGATTTTAGTAAAAAAGGATTGCGAAAGTATGGGGGATAAAGGAAACGAAAAAATCAGACTGGTTGTGCCCCGATAATTTAACGATAGATAATTTTTAGGCGACAGAAGCCAAAATTGACAATTCATTAAAGCAGGCATAAGCGAATGGTAAAAAAATTAAGCAACAACGGTTTCCTAAAGGCGTACCTGTTGTTGCTTAATATAGTAGATTGTCAAAAGATTATTTTGCATGGATGGCAACCAAGGGTTGCACGATACACCCTTATTTACCAACTAGCTAGTGATGTACTAATTACCTACGGTTGAAGCCGCCATCGCCGCCACGGTCGTAACCGCCGCCGCCATTACCGCGGTCATAGCCACCACCGCCACTGTTACCACGGTCGTAACCACCACCACCGCCGGTGCCACGGTCGTATCCACCACCATTACCACGGTCATATCCACCACCGCCACCACGGTTGTACCCGCCGCCGCTACCGCCACGGTCATACCCGCCGCCACCGCCGCGGTTGTATCCGCCGCCGCTTCCGCCACGGTCATAGCCACCACCGCCGCCGCGGTTAAAACCACCGCCGCCGCCGCGGTTAAACCCGCCGTCCCTATCTCCGCCGCCTCTGCCGCCTGAATTGTCGGCTTCCATCACAGACAAGGCCTTGCCCCTTATTTTGGCGCCGTGTAAAGTTTCTATCGTTGCAAGTGCCTCTGCGCGGTCTAGCATATCCACAAAACCAAAGCCTTTGCTCTTACCGGTTGCACGGTCAACAATCACTTTGGCCGAAGCAACTTCACCGTACAATTCAAACATCTCTTTCAGGTCCACATCATCAAAATCTGCCGGTAAGCTGGCCACAAAAAGTTTCATAACATGTTATTTAAAAATAAAAAATAGCATTTGTTTAAATTCCCATCCACAAAACAAACATTATTTTTCAGAAACCCTAAAAACACATTTTTGAAGGGCGTAATTAACGTTTAGAAAAACTGACTGCAATGTGGTGCAAAGATTATTAACTTTTTTGTTATTACCCGTTTTCTCTTTTTTTATTAACCTATTCTTTGGCTTTTTGGGTAAAAATAATTGTGCCAGCCAGAGGCCGTTGCCTTTATGGCGACTACACCCAGCCAGACTACCCCTTGTTTAAGGGGTGTGGCCCAAAAAATTTACCATCAGCTATTTTGTGCACAGGCTGATTGTGATTATTTGTAACAACTGCCGCAAGTTGGCCTACGCACAATAAACCATCAAAAGGCCGGAAATGCTACCATTTTTGCGCCATGAAAACGGTGCGAGGCAACTGCAATTTTTTATGCCACGTTTAAATAGCTATTACAGGAAACTATAATTTTGCCATATGAACCAACGGTTTAACAACAATAGCACCAGGCCTTTTGAAGAAGATGACATAGATGTGCTGGTGGCAGACCAACACCTTTACAGCCTGATTGTGTGGAATGATGAGGTTAACACCTTTGAATGGGTGATTGAGACGTTGATAGATGTTTGCGGCCACACCGAGGAACAGGCCGAGCAATGCGCCATGCTGATACACACCAAAGGGAAGTATGCCGTAAAACATGGCGATTACGATACCTTAAAACCGATGTGCAACAGCATTACTGACAGGGGTATAAATGCTACCGTAAACGAACGATAGAAACATTACAAAAGGCATTTATGGCTAACCGTCATAGTCTGCCGGTGCCACGCGTGATAGAATCCCGCAATCCTTGCTTGAAACAGGAAACCAGAAACTTGGATCCAGAAACCAGCAACCACCCCCAAATGCACTATACAAAATGCCCTTACATATTTTAGACAGCCGGTTATGGTTTCCGCCAGTGGAAGAAGCATTGGAGGACGGACTGCTGGCCATGGGTGGCGACCTTTGTACCGAACGGCTTTTACTGGCCTACAAAAAAGGCATATTCCCTTGGTTTGAGGGCGATGTGCCTTTATGGTGGTGCCCCGACCCACGCTTTGTATTGTTGCCAGAGGAACTGCGGGTAAGCAAAAGCATGGGGCAGCTACTAAAACGCAACGCTTTTACCTTTACCACCAATACGGCATTTGCACAAGTGATACACCACTGCAAAACCAACAGCCGCAAAGGGCAGGATGGCACTTGGATAACCAACGGTGTGGAAGCGGCTTACACCCAGTTACACCAACTTGGCCATGCCCACAGTGCCGAAGTGTGGCAGGATGGCATATTGGTAGGCGGCTTGTATGGCATACGACTAGGGGCTGTTTTTTTTGGCGAAAGCATGTTTAGCCTGGTGAGCAATGCCAGCAAATACGCCTTTATTAGTTATGTGGCGCAACTAAAAGCCACTGGTGTTAGTTTGATTGACTGCCAGGTATACACAGAACATTTGGAAAGCCTGGGTGCCCGCATGATACCCCGGACCGAATTTACACGGCTGCTGGATGCTTTGCTATAACAAACGGCATTAGGCCTGGCTCCCCTTCTCCAATACCAATACACCACCCTCAGAGGCGATGATGGCTTTTGACGCAATATTATAAAAAAGGGATGTCTCCACAATACCGGTGATGGCTTTTAAAGCCGGGTTTATGGTAGCCAATGGCGGCCACGCATCAAACCAAAGGTCAAACAGGTAATTGCCGTTTTCAGTAACCACCGGGCCGTCGCGTTTATCCCCCAAACGCAGCAACATTTTTGCCACTGGCAATGCAGCAGGCACCGCTTGCGCAACATAATTGCATGCCTGGGGCAACACTTCTATCACCAGCGGGTATTTGGTTTGCAATGTTTCGCTGTATTTTGTTTCGTCACCCACTAAAACAAACTGCCTGGCCATGCAGGCCAACAGCTTTTCCTGTGTGTGTATA